>Ga0209535_1000671_pt1 | contig 23982 bp, 39 predicted proteins | sample LinPmetageLP28_FD_184041 | JGI IMG/M metagenome (GOLD analysis project Ga0209535, IMG submission 184041) | Marine viral communities from the Pacific Ocean - LP-28 (SPAdes) (version 2) | ecosystem: Environmental > Aquatic > Marine > Oceanic | place: Pacific Ocean | collected 2009-08-22
GCTTATGTGAATGATCATCTGACAATGAAATACAGAGAAGATATTGAAAAAGAACTTGGTGTTGAGTTACCGCCTATGGGTGAACCACTTCCTGCTGATATTGAAAAACGAATTTCTAGCTTAGTCGCAGAAGCAGCGCAAAGAGTGCTAGGTACTTCTCAACAAAGAGCAGAGAAACTTCGTGTACAAGAAATGCAAAAAGACCCACTAATACAAGCCAAAGAAAAAGAAGTGGCTATTAAAGAACAAGAAGCATTGCGCAGAGCAGAAGAAGGTGAGAAGCGTTTACAACTTGATGCTGCTAAAGCTGCTAACAGGGATGCTATAGAAAGAGAAAGAATTAAATCTCAAACACAAATAGCTGGAGCGCAAATAGGTTCTAAAGCTGCTAGTGAATTATTAAAAGCAGATCAGCTAGATAATCAAAAAGCGACAGATGACTTCTTAAAAGGAGTTGACTTAGCTAAAGATTTACTTGAAGATAGTTAAAAGAAATAATAATGCAATCATAAAGTAATATGTATGAACATTGCTAGCAAAGAACTATCGTTATCCGAACATATGAAAATAAAACTTCGGACTTTGATGAACGATCACGCTGACCATATGAGTACAGGGGCTTGTAAAGACTTCTCTGAGTATCAAAAAATGGCTGGCATTATAGAGGGATTAGCCCTCGCAGAACGAGAACTTTTGGATTTTGTTCAAAGGAACTTGGAAAAATAGGAACTCGACTCCTAAAGTCGTGCAAATATATATGGATACAAAAATTACTACTAAGCGTAAGTCTGATAATATTAAAGTACCTGAATTAACCAATGAAGCTAAAAGTCAACTGCCTGAACCTAAAGGCTGGAAGATTTTAATAGCTATGCCTAAAACAGATACAAAAACTGAAGGTGGCATTATTAAAGCAACTTCAACTCTTAAAGATGAAGAAGTCAGCAATATTTGCGGTTATGTTTTAAAACTAGGTACAGAGTGTTATCAAGATAGTAATAGATTCCCGAATGGTCCTTGGTGTAAAAAAGGAGACTGGGTTGTATTCAGAGCTTATTCAGGCACTCGCATGAAAATGTATGGACAAGAGTTTCGGTTGATAAATGACGATACTGTCGAAGCAGTTGTTAGTGATCCTACAGGAGTGGTGAGAGCATGAGTAAAACAGAAATTATAAATGAAGAACCAGTAATAGAAGAAACCAAACCTCAAACTACAGAAGACAAATTTTTTGGTAAGTCAGTAGAAATTGACAATAAAATTCCAGAAGGTCTTGAGGTAGAAGTAGTTGATGATACACCTGAAGTTGATCGTAGACCTGCAAAAGCAGAAGATGCTTCGCCTGAAGTTGATGATGAAACAGTAGACAAAGAAATAGAAAATTACTCTAAAAGAGCTGCTGATAGAATAGCAAAAATTAAATACGAATACCATGAAGAACGCAGAGCTAAAGAAGCTGCTGCAAGAGAATCTGAAGAAGCAATTAAAAGATTACAAACTTTAATGTCTGAAAATCAAAAGCTACAAGCTATGGTTGAGCAAGGCGGTGAAGTATTAAACAAACAAGCATATAACAACGCTTTATGGGCAAAACAAAACGCTCAAGAGTCTTTCAAAAAAGCATACGAAGAAGGTAATGCTGATGAAATGTCAAAGGCTCAAGAGTTGTTATCTAGGGCAACGCTTGCAGAACAACAATCTTCTTCAATGGCAGTAAATGTTCAACAAGAGGTAATGAATAAACTGCCTCCACAAGAACCTGTACAGCCACAAAAACCACAGCTTGATCCAGATATGCAAGCATGGTCATCTAGGAATCCTTGGTTTATGGGAACCAATCCAGCACACAAAGAGATGACATCTTTTGCAATGTATGTAGATCAATCTTTGCAAGCAAAGGGAATTGACCCTGCAACTAAATCACAAGAGTATTATAGAGAAGTTGATACAGCAATGAAAAATCAATTTCCTAACTTCTTTGGTGTACAGCCACAAAATGAAACTGAAGTTTCACAAGGTTATACAACACCAAAACGACAACCTTCAACAGTTGTTGCATCCGCAACGAGGGATAGCGGAAACAAAAAACCCACGCAAATTCGTATGAATCAGACTCAAGTTAAAATAGCTCGTCAACTTGGCATAAGTCCTGAACAATACGCAAATCAATTATTAAAGGAGTCTTAATATGACTGACGTTAAAAGCAATACAAAAACCCCAGTTTCAAATGATTCTCCGAAAAACCAAGAGCGTACTCCTAGAGAGACAGAAAGCCGAGAGGCTACTCAGCACACACAAAGCTGGGAAAATTCTGCTAATTTACCGACACCAGACGCACAAACAGGATGGGTATTTAGATACATCAGAACAGCCTTATTAGGTCAATCTGATAATCCAAATGTTTCCAGAAGGTTTCGTGAAGGCTGGCTACCTTGCAGATTGGAAGACCATCCAGAGTTACAGATTCATATGATGGATCATAATTCAGAATGGGCTAAAAAAGGCAATGTTGAAATTGGTGGTCAATTATTATGCAAAATGCCTGCGGATAAAGCGAAATCCAGAGATGAACATTTTAATAGTCTTGCGAAATCGCAAATGGAATCTGTAGACAATGTATATTTTAAAGATCAGGATAATCGAATGGCAACCAAACAAGTGTTTGAGCGCAAATCGAAGACCTCTTTTGGTAGAGATTCATAAAGAATCTTTAATAATTAATTTTTGTTAAGTTAATACTTAACAGCGTAAGGAGACAATTATGTCATCAGTAGCAACTCCACATGGAGCTAGACCTGTTGGAACAGTTGTTGGAAGTCCTTATCAAGGAAAAGTAACACATTATCCAATCACTAGCGGATATGCAACAGCAATATTCTATGGTGATTTTGTAAAATGGGCAGATCAAAATCCTAATACCACTATCGAAAAAGATACTGGTACAAGTTCTTTGACTACCATTGGTGTTTTCCTTGGTTGTGCTTACACCGATCCAACTACAGGTCAATTCACACCTAACAATCAATTCCCAGCTTCTACAGCTGCGGATGATATTGTTGCGTATGTAGCAACCGATCCGTTTATTTTAATGCAAATGCAATGCAATGGCGCAGCAACTTTAGATACTTTAGGTAAAAATGCTAACGTAGTGCAAACAGCAGGAAGTACAGCAATCGGAGTTAGTAAAAACACAGTTGGTATATCTACGGCTGCAACTACTAATACACTACCTTTAAAGATCGTTGACTTTGTTGACGGACCAGATAGTGCAGTAGGCGATGCTTTTACAGATGTACTTGTCATGGTTAATGTTGGGCATCAGTTGCTTAACACGACTGGTATAGGATAATAGGAGATAGATTATGGCTGCTATATCAAGAGCAAATGAGCTTAAACAACTCCTACCTGGATTGAACGCTCTATTTGGCGAAGAATATGGTCAATACGAAAACGAGCATGAAGAAATCTATGTGACAGAAAATTCTGAAAGAAGCTTTGAAGAAGAACTGAAACTATCAGGTTTTGGAGCTGCTCCAGTAAAAGATGAAGGTTCAGCTATCACTTATGATACTGCACAAGAATCTTTTGTGGCTCGTTACACGCACGAAACAATTGCAATGGGATACTCAATCACAGAAGAAGCAATGGAAGATAATCTCTATGTTTCTTTATCTGGTAGATACACCAAAGCTTTGGCTCGCGCAATGGCTTATACTAAACAAGTAAAAGCTGTAAACCCACTTAACAATGGTTTTTCTACTGCATTTACCAGTGGAGATGGTGTTGCTTTATTTAGCACAGCACATCCTTTAGTAAATGGTGGAACTAACAGCAACCGCCCTACAGCAGGTGCTGACTTGAATGAAACTTCTTTAGAAGATGCAATCATTCAAATCGGTAAATATACTGATGATAGAGGCTTAAAAATTGCTGCTAGACCTAGAAAGTTGATTGTACCTTCAGACTTACAGTTTGTTGCTACTAGACTTTTACAAAGTGACTATAGAGTAGGTACGGCTGATAACGACATCAATGCTATTAAGACAAATGGTGTAATACCAGAAGGCTATTCAGTTAATCATTATTTAACTGATACAAATGCTTTCTTTATTACAACAGATATTCCTGATGGCATGAAGCATTTCGTTAGAAGTCCTATGACTACTTCTATGGACGGAGACTTTGATACAGGTAATGTACGATACAAAGCTAGGGAACGATATTCATTTGGAGTATCAGACCCACTTGGTATCTTTGGATCACCTGGTTCATCGTAAAGGTAAACAATAAGGGGGAGCGAAAGCTCCCCTTTTTTGTGTTATATTAAAAATCTAGGGTAAAAAATAACTCTATCAACTGACCTAGCAGACTTTGCCAAGATGATAGACTAAATTTCAAAGGATGAAATTATGGCTAATACAACTTTTAACGGACCAATAAGGTCTGAAAACGGATTCAAAACTATTGATATAAGCTCCACATCAGGAGCAGCAACAGATGGTTTAGTAATTAATAGTGATGGTAATATTTTTACTGATGATGGTGGACACATTCAGTATGCAGCAGCAACTGGGTATGGACCTGCCGATTTTATTGTAGGTAAAGGCGGAAGCCAATATGCTACAGTCGATCCCTACACATCTGGAGCAAGTCAGTTATTTCCTTTAGGAAGTAGATTGCTTTACGGCAACACAGTTTACAGTTATGGAAAAATGGGTGCTGGTGCTGTAACGGCTGGTAAATGTGTAACTCATGCTGCTTCAATAGCGCATCACTTTGATTTAACACCTACTGCTGGTGTAGCGGCTGGAGAAACTGCAATTTCAGTTGAAACTGCTGGTACTGATATAACTCTTAATCAATATGCAAATGGTTATCTTTATGTAAATGATGCGGCTGGCGAAGGTCAAATGCTTAGAATCAAATCTAATCCTGCACATGATCATTCTGAGGACCCTTCAATCGTAATTACTTGCTACGATGATTTAGCAACAGCAATAACAACAAGCTCAAGAATAACTTTAATTCCTGATCCAAGAAGTGCTTTAATTGGTCAAGCGGCTACAACTACAGGTGCAACAATGGGTGTAACAGTGGTCGATATGGCTGCTACTCATTTTGGTTGGTTTGCAGTTTCAGGACCAGCTACAGTATTAACTTCAGGAACATTAGTTGTAGGTAATCACGCAGTACCATTAGGAGCTGTTGGAGCTGTTGGACCTGCGGCTGGAGATGTTATACAAGTAATAGGTACTGTTATGATTGTTAATGTAACTACTGATTACTCATTAATTAACCTTACTGGTATTATCTAGGAGTAACTTATGGCTGGCAGATCAGATGTAAAAGCAGTCACTATAACTGCTGATACAGTTGCCTTAGATGCAGATGGAATATCAACAGCAGCCTCTGTTGGAAATAATGCAGCCCTTACAATAGGGGGAGCATTAGCTGACAGTGGTTCTGTTACACTCAGTCATGGGAGGATTGTAACGATCCTTTCGGCTGGGAATGATTCTGCTAAATCATTTACTGTTGTTGGAACTGATATTAATGGAGATTCCCAAACAGAATCCATTACAGGTGCTAATGCTGGTACAGCTACTGGAACTAATTTCTTTCTAACAATAGCTTCTATAACTGCTGTAGGAAATCCAGCAGGAAATGTTTCAGCAGGAGTCAATGCTTCGGCAGCAGATGTTATCTTTCAAGGCAGATCAAGATTAAAAGGTATTTATTTAACTGGCACTGCAACAGCAGGAACTACAGACTTTTTAACAACTTCACCATCAGGAACAAGTTTGATGAAGTTAAGTTCTGTAGGTGATGCTAATGCAACAAGAGATGTTGTCATTCCAGATGAAGGAGTAGTCTTTTCTAATGGTATATACATTCAATATACTGTATCTACTTTTTTAACAATGACTGTGTTTCACGCTTAAAAATATTTTGATATTAATAGAATTTATAATACTCTTGAAACATAGGGTATTATAAATATCTACAAAAGGAACTTATTATGGAAAAGAAAAAAGATTCAAAAGGCACTAAAGGCATGGCTGGCGGTGGTAGATCAACCAAGGGTATGGCTGGTGGCGGAAAGTCTACTAAGTATATGGCTGGTGGTGGTAAATCTACCAAGGGCATGGCTGGCGGTGGTAGATCAACCAAGGGTATGGCTGGTGGCGGAAAGTCTACTAAGTATATGGCTGGTGGTGGCAAATCTACTAAAGGAATGGCTGGTGGTGGAAAGTCAACTAAAGGCATGGCTGGTGGTGGTAAATCTACCAAGGGCATGGCTGGCGGTGGAAGAATGGGAAGGGAAGTGGGCAAAGAACAAAAAGTTCAATCCTACAAAGAATATGTCAAAAATATGTTTGGTGGCGGAATGACAAGTGTTCCAGCTATGAAAAAAAACAAACGATAAGTAGACATAAGCAATGAGAAAAAGAGATAACTCTATACCTAAAACAACTAAAGGTAAGGGTGCTAACTACCGATCTACTAAAAGTGGAGCTGGTATGACTAAGAAAGGGGTTGCGGCTTATCGTAAAGCCAATCCTGGTTCTAAGTTAAAAACAGCAGTTACAGGTGATGTAAAAAAAGGTAGTAAAGCTGCAAAAAGAAGAAAATCTTATTGTGCAAGGTCTCTAGGGCAACTTAAAAATAGTTCAGCTAAAACTAGAAACGATCCTGATTCAAGAATCAGACAGGCTCGTAGAAGGTGGAAATGTTAAAATAGGATAAATAATGGCAACCAGTGGAACGCATACATTTAACTTAGATTTAAGCGATATTATGGAAGAAGCTTATGATCTTTGTGGACTTGAATTAAGATCAGGATATAAGTTCAGAAGTGCTAAAAGAGCTTTAAATTTAGTATTTTTAGAATGGCAAAACAAAGGTCTTAATTTGTGGACTGTTGAGCAAGGAACAGCTTCTGTTGTTTCTGGCACAAGCAGTTACACAATAGATTTGTCTGCTCTTGATGTAATAGATGTCTTTATAAGAACTGATGCTGGAGATCAAACAAAACAATTTGATCAGCGATTAAACAGAATATCTAAGACAGAATACAATCACCAATCTAATAAACTTAATCAAGCTAAACCCACACAATTTTATGTTGATAAAGGCACATCAAGCATTGATATAGTTCTATGGTCTACTCCTGATAAATCATATACTCTAGTTTATGATTATGTTCAAAAGATTGAAGATACAGGTAATGTTGCAAGTAACAATACAGATGTACCTACCAGGTATCTTCCTTGTTTAACTTATGCTTTAGCATATAACTTAGCTTGTAAATCACCTGAAGCTCAGCAAAGAGTTCCTATGATTAGACAAAGATACAATGAGTTATGGAAGGATGTTAGTGATGCCGACAGAGAAAGGGCATCTGTAAGATTTGTTCCAGACTTAGGGGTTTATGGTTACTAAATGGCTTATGCAAGAGCAACAAAAGCTTTAGGTCAATGTGATAGATGTGGTTTTACATTTAAACTTAATTTGCTTAAATATGAAATTGAAGACAGCAAAAGAAATGGTTTCAGAGTTTGTACTGAGTGTTTTGATACTGATCATCCTCAATTAAAATTAGGCGAAATAAATAGTAGTGATCCACAAACTTTATTTAATGCTAGACCAGATGCAGGAGAAGTATCTTCTACATCATATTATTCTTTTAATCCTGTAGGTGGAGGAATGTTTGAATTTGGTTCTAGTACAATGGGATTAAATATAAAAGGCGATATTGGAACAGTTAAAGTGAGTACAACATGAGTCTGACATTTACTACATTAAAATCGGCAATACAAGATTATACAGAAAATACTGAAGCAACATTTGTTTCAAACTTATCAAATATTATTGTTCAGGCAGAAGACAGAATAATTAAATCTGTTGAGCTTCCTAACTTTAGAAAAAATGTAACAGCTAATTTAACTGCTGATTCTGAGTATTTAAAAGCACCTTCTGATTATTTATATCCATATTCACTTGCAGTAATTGACTCTGACAGTAACTATAATTATCTTCTGAACATTGATGTAAATTTTATAAGAGAAGCATACCCAAAAATTGCAACTACAGGTGTGCCAAAACATTATGCACAATTTGATTCTGAAAATTTTATATTAGGACCAACACCTAGTTCTGCTTTTGGCATCGAGTTACATTATTTTTATACACCTACATCAATAACTGCATCAGCCGATGGAACATCATGGCTAGGTACAAATTCTCCAGAAACATTACTTTATGCTTCTTTATGTGAAGCGTATGTATTTATGAAAGGTGAGCCTGATGTTCTAGCTAATTACGAAAAAAGATTTACAGAGTCTTTGCAAAAACTTACATTGCAATCAGACGGATACAATCGTAAAGATGCTTATAGAGATGGACAAAGGAAAATAAATGTTTAGTGTGGATGTACAAAGCACAATAGGAACTGTAGGGGTTAAAACTACTCAGAATGAAGGTTTAAAGCCTGAATATTGGACAGAGCGCATAATGGAGCGTTTAATTGCTGTAAGCGAAAATGCCGATCCTATGGTTAAAGCACAAGCAGAAGCATTTAAAGATCATATACAAAATGTAGTTTTACTGTACATGAAACAAGCTGTATTGAGTGATAGAGCTACTGTAGCAGGTTTATTAGAAAAACAAGGTCATCAAGAGATGGCAAATATTATCAGGAGATTATAATGGCAATATCGCAAGCAATGTGTACATCATTTAAAAAAGAACTACTTGAAGGTACGCATAATTTTTTAGCATCTGGTGGAAATAGTTTTAAATTAGCTTTGTACACAAGTTCTGCATCTTTAGGTGCAACTACTACAGCATACTCAAGTACAAATGAAGCTAGTGGAACTAATTATTCTGCCACAGGATCAGCATTAACTAATGTTAATCCTGCAACTTCAGGAACAACAGCATTTACTGATTTTGCTGATTTAACTTTTAGCAATGTAACCATTACAGCTAATGGTTGTCTAATATATAACGATACAAACAGTGATAAAGCAGTTTGTGTTTTAGCTTTTGGTGGAGATAAAACATCTACAGCAGGAGATTTTACAATACAGTTTCCAGCAGCAGACGCTTCAAATGCAATTATAAGAATAGCGTAGTTTTACTATGTCTAATATAAATGGCTGGGGTAGAGGTACTTGGGGTCAGCTAGGTTTTGGCTCTGATCCAATACCAGTTACTGTCACTGGAAATGTTGGAACCACAGCACTAGATGATGGAACCGCTGTACAAGCCGCAGCAGTTGTAGGAGTAACTGCAACAACCTCAACAAGTGGATTGGGAGATGAATCAGTATCTGCCGCAGCTAATGTTTCTGTCACTGGAAATGCTGGTACTTCAGCAGTAGGAAATGAAAGTTTAATAACTAATAATTTCCTAGATATGACAGGTTTAGCAGGTACATCTGCACTAGGTACAGAAATAGTTACTGCTGATGCTAATATAGCATCTGAAGGATTTGAGTTGACAAGCACATTAAGTTCGATAAATGTTTGGGGAGAGTTGGCGCAAAATTTATCTGTAACATATACAAATATAACAATACCCCAAACTCCAACTTATAGTGAAATTGTTTTATAAATATTAACGAGGAATAAAAATGGCAAGCTCATATGTAAATAACCTAAGACTAAATGAAATGGCTACTGGCGATGCTAGTGGTACATGGGGTACTACTACAAATACCAATTTAGAGCTTATAGGTGAAGCATTAGGTATTGGCACAGAAGCTATAACAACTAATGCAAATACACATACATCTACAGTTGCTGATGGTGCGTCAGATCAAGCTAGAGCCATGTATGTAAAATATACAGGAACTCTTGATTCAGCTTGTACTATTACTATAGGACCAAATACATTAAAACGAATTCAAGTTATAGAAAACGCTACAAGTGGTTCTCAAAATATAATAATTAAACAAGGTTCAGGAGCAACAGTAACTATTCCAAATAGCAGAGTAGCTGTTGTTACACTTGATGGAGCTGGTTCAGGTGCAGCAGTATTAAATGCTTTTACTGATTTAGATTTAGCAGGAACTTTAAGTATTGCAGGAGCAGTAGCTGCCGCAGCAGCTTTAACTGTAGGTACTGACTTAACTGTAGGCGATGACTTAACTTTAGAATCAGATGCAGCAGTTTTAGGATTTGGTGCAGACACTGATGTAACACTAACGCACGTTGCTGATACAGGGCTTCTTTTAAATGGAACTTCTGTTATTCAATTCAATGATTCATCACAAAATATAGGTGCGCCAAGTAATGCTATATTGGATATTAATGCAACTGATGAAATAGAATTAAATGCAACACTATGTGATGTTAATGCTAACTTAGATGTAAGCGGTACAATAGTTGGTGCAAGCACTTTGTCTGCAACAACAATTACTGCTTCAACTGCATTTGTTCCAGATGCAAGTGATGGCGCAGCTCTTGGTACTACTTCATTAGAATTTTCAGATTTATTTTTAGCAGATGGTGCTGTAATTGGATTAGGCGATGATCAAGATGTTACTTTTACTCATGTTGCCGATACAGGAGTTCTTTTAAACGGAGCAAGTGTAATACAGTTTAGAGATTCAGCAATCAATATTGGTTCTCCTGCTGATGGTGATTTAGATATAAACGCAGATGACGAAATAGAATTAAATTCTACACTTGTTGATCTTAATGGTAATTTAGATGTTAGTGGAACTATTGTTGGTGCTAGTACCCTATCTGCAACAACAGGAACCTTTAGTGGTGTCTTAAAAACAGATGATACTACAAATGCAACAAGTACAACTGATGGTTCCTTACAAACAGATGGCGGTCTATCAGTAGCATTAGATGCTGTTATTGGTGATGACTTATTCTTGTTATCAGATAGTGCAGTTTTAAACATAGGTGCAGATTCAGATTTAAAAATTACACATGATGGTACAAATGGAGATTTTGAATCCGCTGGTAATCTGGTCTTCGATGTAGCTGGAGATATTACACTTGATGCAGCTGGCTTAGATGTAAATTTTGCTGCGGCTGGAGCAAATTTTGGACTTATTAAAAAAGACGCTGCGGATTTAATATTTCGTAATCCTCAATCAGATGGTTTAATAAAAATTCAAGGAAGTGATGGGGGAAGTACTCAGACTTACATTGAAATAAACCCAGCATCAAACGAAGGTATAATAGCTTTTCATCCTAATGGTACAGCTGGTAATCCACTTGGAGTTACTCTAACAAACCAATCTAATGGAGGTGGTTTTTCCATAAATACATCTTCTACTGGTGGTCTTGAATGTCAAACTTTTAGAGTAAATGGTACTCAACTAGGAGCTATTGTTGTTAGTTCTAGTGGAACTGCTTTTCAAACAGGCTCTGATTACAGATTAAAACAAAATGTAGATTATGATTGGGATGCAACAACTGAATGTAAGAAATTAAAACCTTGTCAATTTAAGTGGATTAGTGATGTTGCAATAGAAGATGATGGTGGAGATGCAGCCGAAATTACTACAGGATTTCTTGCACATGAATTACAAGCAGTAGTTCCTGAAGCAGCTTCTGGTGTAAAAGATGAAACTGAAACATATATAAATGATGATGGCGATAGCGCCACACGAATAAAACCACAAGGAATAGACCAAAGTAAAATTATAGCTATACTAACTAAAACTATACAAGAGCTTGAAGCTCGCATAACAGCACTAGAGTCTTAAAAAGAAGGATAATTAAAATGGCAGAAAATAAAAGAAATAAAAAACTAAAAGAAAAATTTGAAGGGAAAGGCAAGACTCCTAATCGACTGTCAAAAAATCCTATAAGTGATAGAAGAATAGCTATTCAAAGGTTAGCCCCAGCAAGCGGTAAAAAGGGTGCAACTATGACCCAAAAAGAATATGAGAAAGCGGTTATAGACCAAGAAAATTATAACCTTGGGTATTCACAAGGTTTAAAAGAACAAAAAAATTACATGAGTCCTTTTAATACCTTTGCTAGAAAAGCACAAGGAAGGGGAATGTTTGTAGATAAAAACAATATGCGTTCTATGCCAGGCTTGTCTGAAGGCGATCCCAAACAGAAAAATTTATCACCTTCGAGACAAGGTCGTCTTCAAGCAAGAGATGATGTTAGTAAGAATTCTACAAATATGAAAACTGGCGGAACAACAAGCAAAAAATCCAGAGATGGAATGGCAATAAAAGGATTAACTAAAGTTAAATAAGAGGAAAAACAAATGGCTAAAGAAAACAAAAATGTCGATGCAGAAGGTAATCCACAAAGAACTCCTAGTGAGTATCTTAAAAGAAAAGCACCTCCACTTTCAAAAAAAGGTGTTAGCAATGTAAGGCAAAAATCTTTAAAAGAAGAAGTTAATCCTAAAAGAAAAATTAGTGATCCAGACGCATTGAAAGATTCACTTAAAGGTATGTTTGGAAAAGCTAAAAAAGCAATACTAGGTCGTAACATGGGTGGTAGTACAAACAAAAATGCTAGAGATGGTTTGGCAGTAAGAGGCACAACAAAAGCAGTATATAGAGATTAAATATTTTAAAGGTGAACATTATGGGTACAATAGTAGATATTATAACTATAGCTACAGCAGTAGTTACCGCAGCATCAGCAATAGCAGCAGTAACTCCTACACCAAAAGATGATATTTGGGTTGGAAAGCTGTATAAACTTATAGACTTTTTAGCTATGAATATAGGTAAAGCTAAAGAACAAGCATCTAATTCAAATGTTTTAAAAAAATGAAAAATACTACAAGCGCATTAAATGCTATCGAATCTCATGAAAGAGAGTGCAAAGCATTATATCAAAGCATAGATAGAAGATTAGAGGAAGGTGGAAAAAGGTTTGATAGACTAGAGACTATGATATGGGCTGTCTATCCTTTTATATTATCAGTTGTTGTAGCAGCGAAGTACATATAATGAGTGAAAAAAAATCTAAAGTAAATGCCGCAGGAAATTATACAAAACCAGCTATGCGTAAAAGACAATTCAAAAGAATTAAAGCAGGAACTAAAGGTGGTAATTCTGGTCAATGGTCTGCTCGTAAAGCACAAATGTTAGCAAAAGCTTATAAAGAAGCTGGTGGAGGATACAAAAGTTAATGTCTTATCTTATAAGTAATATTCCGCATTTTAAATGTTGGGTAAGAAAAGAGTTCACTTGTAATCATCAAAGGTATCATGGTGAGTTTATTCATGCACTTGCAATAGCAGTTAATACAATCCCTGATCGTTCTCTTAGTTTTCAGGTTGTTTTTACTGGTTGTGAGATAGATAGCGATGAAGATATGCCAAATGTACATGGTGGTGCTATGTGGGCTAGGATGCCAATACAAGCCCTTGTAGCAGACATACCTGTAGAGGAATGGGCTTTACCAATGGAAGACCATTTAGTTCAACCTTGGGATTGTGAGGCAAGAGATCATTCTGTTGTTGTTATGGACAGAGTAAGTTCAAGTCCTTGGGTAGCTAAAGTTAATAATGATTTTTATCAAAGTAAATATTTATTTACAGTTGACTACACAGGCAATGATATAGCTGATGAACCTGCTCAACATAAACAATCTCATGTTATGTATATTACAGAAGATTGCGAATGGAAAGGTAATGTTATTGCTTTGCCTAATAATAGAGTTAGAGCTACAAGTCCTGCTTTATGGAGAACAGGAGAAGGCGCACCAGACTTTGCACCATCACAACATTTACATTCAGCAGAAGGGCATGAAAGTTATTTAGACCCATTAATAACTTTTAACAACTTATATAGTGATGGTTTAAAGGAAGATTGATATGCACTATACAAAAGATTTAAACGAAATTATTAAAGCTTTAAAAAAAGCAAGTAAGTTACACGCTTCTCAGGCTAAAAAATTAGAAAAAATTAAACAAGATCAAAAGAAATACACTGGTGTAAAATCAAAGCCTTCAAGAACAAGGAAAGCATAATGAAACTTAATAGAAGGCAAAAAGCTACACTTAATAAACATTCAAAGCATCATACTAAAAAACACATGGATATGATGATAAAAGAAATGAAAGATGGAAAAAGTTTTTCTTCTTCTCATATTAAAGCACAGAAAAAAGTAGGTAGATAATGCCTCTTAAAAAATCACAAAGGTCTTTGCAAACATGGACCAAACAAAAATGGCGAACTAAGTCAGGAAAACCTTCTGCAAAAACAGGAGAAAGATATTTGCCATCTAAAGCTATAAAAGCTATGTCTAGTTCTCAATATGCTGCTACTACCAAAAAGAAAAGAGAAGATACAAAAAAAGGCAAACAGTTTTCTAAGCAGCCTAAATCCGCTGCAAAAATATCTAAAAGGTACAGATAATGTATGAATATAGTTGCACAGTTGACAGAGTTGTTGATGGCGATACCTGCGATGTTGTTTTGGACCTTGGCTTTGATATTCTTTACAGGTGTAGGGTTCGCTTATATGGCATTGATACTCCTGAAAGTAGAACTAGAGATGCTGATGAAAAAATTAGAGGTAAGCTTGCGTCAGCGTTTTTGCAAGAAGCCATAGATAATGGAACTAAAGTTGTAATAGAAACAAAATTAAAAGATTCCAAAGGTAAGTTTGGTAGAGTTTTAGGTAATGTATTGGTTGATGGCATTAACATTAATCAACTAATGATAGAAAACTATTTAGCTGTAGCTTACTTTGGACAAAGTAAAGATGATATAGAAGCAGAACATTTAATTAATAGACAAAAATTAATTGATCTTAATAAATACACCCCTAATCAATAGATAAAATACGATGCAAGATATTGTTAGTTTAATTAATGAAGTTGGTTTTCCTATAGCCGCAGCAGGTGGATTAGGTTTTTTTATATGGAAACTAATTAATAGAATAATTGATGGAATGGAAACTAAGCTTGATGTTCTTGATGAAAAAGTAGCAGTACAGATTTCAGCAATGGAAGATAGGTTAGGTAGTAAACTAGACGCACAACATGGAATTTTAGTTGCCTTAATAGATAGAGTTCGTAGCTTGGACAATGAAATAATAAGACAAGATACTATGATTAAAACAATACTTGGAGTGCCAAATCTTATCAACATAGATAAAATTGCAAAAGCAGATAGAGATGATCAAAGAAAAGATTAAATATTTATGTTTTTTAACAATACTAATATCACAGAATTCTACAGCAGATCAAATAGTTCATAAGTTTAAATCACCAAGTTTTAATGGTGTAGGAATATCTAGTCATTATCTAACCATTGAAAATCAACAACACACCAGAAGACTAACAATTAAAGAAGAAATCAAAGCTTTACAAGATGAAATAGAAAGAGATGCCCAAAATACCACACTTGCTAGGTTTATGAGAAATCTTGAATCAAGAGTTTATGCAGAGCTTTCAAGACAGCTAGTAAATAATTTATTTGGAGATACAGCGCAAACTTCAGGAGAGATAAAACTCGAAGGTAATCTTATAAGCTATAACAGTGATGGCTCGTCACTAACTCTTAATATAACGGAAAGCGATGGAACACTTACTGAAATTACGATTCCTATTGGTACTTTTACTTTCTAGTTGCTCTACATATGATCAATATGAAGATATATATAAGAAAAAGTTTAACGAACAAAACAATGTTCATATTTCCAAACTTCAATCTAAAGAATTAGCAAATGTAAAAACACCAATAAAAAAACCTATTGTAGCTATATACCCAAATTCATTTTCAGATCAAACAGGTCAAAGAAAAAGTAATAGTGAGTTTGCTTTATTTAGTACAGCTATAACGCAACAACCTAGTGCTTTATTAATCAGAGCTTTAAAACACGCAGGAAATGGAGAATTTTTTAGAGTTGTTGAAAGAGTTGGTTTAGATAATTTAACAAAAGAAAGACAACTAATAAGATCAGCAAGAGAAACATTAGGAAGCGAAGAAGATAAAAAAAAGGTTTTATCTCCTTTGTTGTTTGCAGGAGTTTTAATCGAAGGTGCTGTTATTGCTTACGAAAGCAATCTTTCTACAGGGGGTATGGGAGCTAGATATTTAGGTATTGGTTCTAGTATTCAATATAGAGAGGATAGTGTAACAGTTACTTTACGCATGGTTTCCGTATCTACAGGAGAAATACTTATAGAAGTGATGACTGAAAAAACTATATTTAGTTATGGAAAATCAGAAGATGTATTTAGATTTATTGAAATGGGAACAAAGCTGGTTGAAATAGAATCAGGTAATTCTCGTAACGAATCTACAACTTTAGCACTTTCAAAAGCTATAGAAGGTGCAGTATTAACATTAATTAATATTGGTTATGACAGAGGTTACTGGAGTCATGAAAAAATTAACATTGATAAGCCTACTTGCAATGATAATGATTGCACAAGCATACGCGGCTGATAACGAAATATTTGTAGATCAGTCAGGTACAGGTGCTAACATTGATTTAGAGCAGTTAGGTATTTCTAACATAATAGGTGGACTAAGTTCTTCAGCAGGAAGTTTAACAGCTTTTGATCTTGATGGTACAAGCATGACATTAGACGTTAATATGATTGGAGCTACTAATAAATTTTTAGGAGATATTTGGTCTGATAATTTTACTGGTTTATATAATTTTACTGGTTCAACTAATACTTTTACAATTCAAGTAGACCCTACAAATACATATAGCTCAGATAGTTCTGATCACAATATAGCTGTTACTGGAGCAGGGAACACATTTACTTTAAATCAAGGAACATCAGCTTTATCAACAAGCTTAAATTTAGATTGGATTTTTCAAGGTTCAAATAACACTGTAACGTCTAATATAAATATAGATAGTGCTACAAACTTTATGGATATAGATGGTTCTGATAACACAATAAGTTACACAGGTACTGGTGTATCTGCTTCGGCTGGCGGTTATTTCTACTTAGATCATACAGGTGGACAAAGAACATTTAATATTCAACAACTGAGTACACAAGATAATGACTGGCTTAAAATTATTTCTGTTGGTGGCAATGCTTCTTCCTCAGTTTGTGTCATCCAAAACGATCAAGGAACGTCAGTCGGATGTTGAAATAGGTGGCATATCTGAATTAAATGGTTCTGCAAAAATAGTAAGAAATGAACCATTAAATGCCAAACTAAATTTTTCAATACAAAGTAATGATGAAGCTGTTACTGAAAACGGAAGAATGTCTATAACATTTTTAGATGACAGCAAAGTTAGTCTTACTGAACATTCACAATTAACTATTGATGAATACATATACGATCCTAATCCAAGTAAATCTAAAATGGCTCTTACTTTTGGTTTAGGTACAGCTAGATTTATTACTGGTAATTTAAACAAAATAGATAAAAAAAATATTAGTTTAAAAACACCAACAGCTAATATAGCAATTAGAGGTACTGATTTTACAGCAACAGTAGACGAGTTAGGTAGATCGTTAATAATACTGTTACCTGATGCTTCTGGACTTTCTAGTGGAGAAATAGAAGTTGTTACTGCAATGGGTACAGTTTTATTGAATAAGCCTTATCAGGCTACTACTGTCAGTGTATTTGAATCTAAGCCATCTAAACCAGTTATATTAAATCTTACTTTAGATATAATTGATAATATGCTTATTGTTACTCCACCCAAAAAACAAAAAGTAATACAAGAAAGAGTAGTAACAAAAAAAGAAACTATATTAGATTTTAATGGATTAGACATTGATTACTTGGCTGAAGATTTTCTTAAAGAAGATAATCTTGAATTTACAGAATTAGATATAAATTATTTAGATGTAAATTTTTTAGAAGACCTGCTTAATGTAATAGACGCATTAGCTATACTTGATGAAGAAGATCGTTTATCTCAGTCGATAAGCAATCAAGTATCAGGAACTTTGCTAGGTAAAGACCCAGATACTCAAATAACTACAATTATATCAGGAAATGTTGTTAGCCTTAGACGAGCAGTAAATGAATATCTGCAAGTAGACTTAGATGGTAGCGAAGCTTATACAGTAGTTTTTAATCAAGATGGTGTAAGCAATATTGTCAAAGTAAATGGAGGCAGTAGTTCTTATATAACTATTACACAGAGCGATTAATGAAAAAACTAATATTTATAATACTTACAGTTCTGATGTTGCCTGTTATATATCAATCAACTCCTACAGAAATTTTAAAGTTAAAAACATTTGATGCTTTTATAAAAAAACAACAACCTTCAGGAAACTTTGTAATTCTAAACATTACAGAGCAAGATGTAGAAAACGAAGGCGGTTATCCTTTTCCAAGAAAAAGACTTGGTGATATAAACAATAGTCTTATGGAAAAAGGAGCATTAGGAGTTGGATGGGTTATATCTTTTCCGCAAGCAGACAGAATGAATGGAGATCAGTTTTTTTCTGAATCACTTAAAAATAGCAATTCAGTTATTGCAATGTTTCAAGATGGAAAAGGCAGTTATCCAAAAACAACAGGAACAGTTATAAAAGGTGATAATGTTGGTGGCATATTATCTACTGGAGTTAAACAAAACATACAGCCTTTATCAGAAGGTGCATTACAAGGATTAGCTATTGCACCAACTGAAATAGATCAATTAGTAAGAAGGATACCATTATTAGTAAGAACTCCTGATGGATGGATAGCCTCATTTGGAACTCAAGTTTTAAAAGCTCTTACATCAACAAGAACATACATTATAAAAACAAATGACAATGGTATTGAAGAAGTAGCTATAAAAGGAATACCACCTGTAAAAACAGATAGTATGGGTAGAAAGTGGATAAGCTGGATAGACACTCCAGAAACTACACTTGCAGAAATGAATGTTGAAAATAAATATGTTTTTGTAGGAATAACTGCAAATGGAGTTATGCCACAAATAGCCACTCCAACAGGATTGCTTGAGCCTCACAAAATACAAGCTGCACTAGCAGAATCTATATTAATACAAGATAGCCCCTATATACCAGACTGGGCTTTAGCTGCGGAAATATTAATAATTTTTACAACAATAATATTAAGTTGGATTTTTATTATTGTATTTGGAATAAGTAGCGGAATACTATTTACCAGTATATTATTTTTATTAACTGCTTTTGGTGGTTATTACTTGATACAACAAGGTATTCTTATAGATGTTAGTTGGTCTTTAATTTCTCAATTTATTACTGCATCCATTGCTTTTTATCTTAGATTTAGAGAACAGTTCAAACTTAGACTGCAAATTAAAAAACAATTTGAACATTACTTAGACCCAAGACAAGTAAAAAGATTACAAAAAAATCCAGAGTTACTAAAACTGGGTGGAGAAAAAAGAGAAGCAACATTTTTATTTACGGATGTTAGAGGTTTTACTTCTATGTCTGAGTTGCTTCCACCAGAAAAAGTAACTTACATTATGAACAAAGCTTTAACTGCACAGCAATCAGCAGTACAAAAACATGGAGGAATGGTAGATAAGTACATCGGTGATGCAATGATGGCTATATTCAATGCACCATTAGATTTATTAGATCATCCAAAAATAGCTATTGATTGCTCGTTAGACATTATAAGAAACATGAAATCTTTAAATATAGAATTACAAAAAGAAGACTTACCTCCTGTAGCAATAGGTATTGGAATAAACACAGGAATAGCTGTAATAGGCAACATGGGTTCAGAATCTAGGTTTGATTACACTGCTATTGGGGATGCCGTTAATACAGCAGCAAGATTAGAAAGTGCCACAAAAGATAGAAATGTTAATCTACTAATAGGCAAGTCAACTAAAAAAGCAAGTGGTTATAAGTTAAAGAAACTACAATCTATTAAAGTTAAAGGAAAAACAAAAGCACTTGAAATATATACTTATGAATAAAATTATACAGTATTTTTTAAAAAAGTTTAAAGTAAGGTATAAAGTAACTGTTTCTTTTAATAAAGAATATGGTGATTCTGACGATAAAGTTTATATTACAAAAAAAATATTAATTAAAAAAAATAATCACTTAAAGTTTGTAAATGAAAATAACGCATTAATAGAATACAGAAGTGCTTCTGGTTTAAATTATATTATAGAGAATTGCTAATGAATCAAATTTTAATAGGTATTATTATAGTTTTAGGATTAGGTTCTTATTGGTTGTACAATGAAAACATTACATTAAAGTCTAACAATCAAGTGCTTGAAGGTGCAGTAGAAACTCAAAAGGAAACTATAACTACTTTGCAGAATGATTTTGCTTCGCAAGCTAAAGGCTTATTGAAGATACAATCTAAAAATCAAAAAATAGAATCGGAAATGAATCGTTATCTTGATATATTTAAAAGACATGATTTAACAAAATTAGCGGCTGCTAAGCCAGATTTGCTAGAACCGAAAGTAAATAAAGGAACAAAAAATGTATTTGAAAGCATCGAAAAAGCTAGTCGTAGTATTGATAATCTCGATGATGGTTTGCAGTTGCAGTCTGATACCAAACAGCAAGACGATTAATATTAAGTCTAAACCTATAGAAAGAACTATAGCTCAACCAATTTTGCCAAGAGAAATAGATTTAAAAGAACCCTATTGGTATGTAGTATCTGATAAAAACATTGATCAGTTTTTAGCTAGAATAGAAAAAGATCAAGGACAAATAGTATTCTTTGCTATGTCAGTGCCTGATTACGAATTAATGGCATATAATATGCAAGAGCTTAAAAGATATATAAATGAATTAAAAGAAGTTGTAGTCTATTATAGAACAGTTACTACAAGCGATGACCAATGAGGTTTAATTTATGGCATTAAGTAAATATATATTTAAACCAGGTATAAACCGAGAAGGCACTAATTACAGCAACGAAGGTGGTTGGTTTGATGCAGACAAAGTAAGATTCCGAAAAGGCAGACCAGAAAGATTTGGTGGATGGAGTAAATACATTGAAACCAGCTTTGTTGGTACAGCAAGAAAAATACATACATATAAAGCCATTAACGGAGACAATATTACAATACTTGGAACACATCAAAAACTTTATGTGATTATTGGAGATACACTAAGCGATATTACACCTATAAGAGCAACAACTACAAATGGAATATTGTTTGCTGCTACAGATGGTTCTAGTTTAATTACAGCTACAGATGATGATCATGGTTGCGTTTCTGGAGATTTTGTAACTATAGCAGGTGCAGCTACTTTAGGTGGAACAATTACTGCTACTGTATTAAATCAAGAGTATCAAATAGAAACTGTAACAGGAACAGATACTTATACTTTTAATGCAAAAGATACTGCTGGTGATACTGTAACTGCAAATAGTTCTGACACAGGTAATGGTGGTTCAGGAGTAGATGGTGTTTATCAAATTAATACTGGTTTAGATGTTTATGCTAGAGGAACAGGTTGGGGTGTCAATTCTTGGGGAGATGGAGGATTTGGATCAACCACCGACTTATCACCAGTCAATCAACTTAGATTTTGGTCAATAGATAATTTTGGCGATGATATAATAGCAGCACCAAGAGCATCAAAAATATTTTTTTGGGATAAATCTAGCGGTGCATCCACTAGATCAACTTTGTTATCCGCAGAATCAAATGCAAGTAATGTGCCAACCGCAGTATTACAAATCATGATGTCAGATGTAGATAAGCACGTTATTGCTTTTGGCTGCAATCCTATAGGTTCTTCAGCTATAGACCCATTGTTAGTAAGATTTTCAGATACAGAAAGTGCTATTGATTGGACTCCAACCGCAACAAACCAAGCTGGTGGTGTACAGCTTTCTTTAGGTTCTACAATTATTTCTGCTTTAAAAACAAGACAAGAAATTCTTATATGGACTGATGCAGGAATAGTATCAATGCGTTTTGTAGGTGAGCCTTTTGTTTTTTCATTTACAGAAGTAGCAGAAGGACCATCTTTAATAGCTCCAAACGCAGCTGTTAATGCAAACAATAGAGTCTACTTTATGGATAGAGATGGATTCTTTGTTTATGCTGGAACTGCGGAAAGACTTCCATGTGCAGTATTAGATTATGTTTTTTCAGACCTAAATCAAGATCAAGCATTTAAAGTATTTGCAGCTGCCAATGAAAGTGTAAATGAAATTATGTGGTTTTATCCTTCAGGTACAAGCACAGAAATAGACAAGTATGTTTTATTTAATTATTTAGAAGACACATGGTCGATAGGTACAACAGCAGATAACTTTGTTAGAACAGCTTGGAATGAAGCTAATATATTTGAAAAGCCACTTGCAACTAGCAAAAATGATACAACTAATCTAAATTATATTTATAGGCATGAAGTTGGTCATGGTGATGGAACAGATACATTTACTTCATTTATAGAATCAAGTGACTTTGATCTGAATCCAGATGGAGAAGGATTTATTTTTATATCAAAGTTAATACCAGATATACAATTTAGAGATCAGCAAACAACTTCAGATACTGTTACATTTACAATAAAAGGTAGAGACTATCCTTTGCAAGATTTGTCTACATTACAAACTATAAATGTTACCCCATCTTCTACATTTGTAAACACTAGAGCCAGAAGCAGACAAGCTGCGGTAAGAATATCAAGCGATTCTAGTAGTTTCGGATGGAGACTAGGAGATATAAGGCTAGACATAAAACAAGATGGAAGAAGATAATGAAAGACATAAGAACAATATCTTTACCCATTTCTAGTCCAGAATATAATCGTGCTAATGAATCACAAACAAGAAGAATCATAGAGCAAACAATAGCAGACCTAAATAATAAAATTACAAAAGTACAACAAATGCAATCAACAGTAACAAGCAAAGCTTCTAAAAGACATCAATTTTTATTAATGGGCATGAAACATGGCTGATAACCTTAAAGTATTAGGACAATTAGACCCTGCGGCAACAACAGTTACTGTACTTTACACAGTGCCTGATATGACACAAACTACTGTTAGTTCTATTGTTGCAGCAAATCGAACAGGTTCTGCAATAACATTTAGATTAAGTGTTCATGTTGGGGGTGCTAGTGCTGACGATAAACAATTTATATACTATGATAAATCTGTAGCAGCTAATGATTCATTATCAATAGTTTTAGGTATAACATTAAATCAAACAGATGTTGTAAAAGTTTATACAAGTGCAGTCAATATGAGTTTTAATATGTTTGGTTGCGAAACAACAGAAGATAGGTAAAAATATAAAATCATTACTAGGATGAAGAAATGAATATAAAAGAACAAACCAGAAATGTTGCAGCACAAGGTCGTTATGGAGACAGTATGCTTCTTCATGTTAATCCTGCTGAAGTTAAAGGTTTATCTCAAGCATTGCCTATAACTGTAAATCCGCAAACTGGTCAACCTGAAGCATTTTTACCATTTATTGCACCTTTTATTGGTTCATCATTAGGTGGTATGTTGGCTACAAAAATGAGTTTAGGAGCTTTAGGTTCAGCTCTTTTACCTGCAATTGGTGGTGGATTAGCAACAGGACTTGTTGAAGGTGATCTTAAAAAAGGATTATTATCTGGTTTAACTAGTTTTGGTATAGGTCAAGGATTAAAAGGAGCTGCTGAATTAGCAAAAGGAGCAGAGTCTGCTGATGATGCACTTAACTTAGCTAAAACAAATGCAGCTGCTGAAGCTATAACTGGTACAAAAGAAATAGCTGGAGCAACTGGACCACTAAATACAGGCTATCAACCTACTAATCAAATGGCATCAATTACTCCTACTCAAAATACAGCTGATTTAGGAAAATATATTTCTGCTCCAGCCTCTTTACAAGATTCATTAGCACAAGGAACAGCAAATCCTGTACAACAGAAAATTTATAATCAATCAATAGCGCGTGCAGAACCAGCTATGCAAGCTCGCGTTGATATGGATGTCAAAAATTATCTAAATTCAACACCAAGCTACGGAAAAAATCTTCAAACCACTTTTGGGGTTGGTGATGGTCAAAGTTTAACTCCAAAAAAAGTTTTTGATGGAATAGGAAATTTAGCATCA
>Ga0209535_1000672_pt1 | contig 23975 bp, 31 predicted proteins | sample LinPmetageLP28_FD_184041 | JGI IMG/M metagenome (GOLD analysis project Ga0209535, IMG submission 184041) | Marine viral communities from the Pacific Ocean - LP-28 (SPAdes) (version 2) | ecosystem: Environmental > Aquatic > Marine > Oceanic | place: Pacific Ocean | collected 2009-08-22
AAAAATTACCTCCTGTTGTTCCTGATGTAGAACCGATACCATGTACCGTCTGATTATATGTATTATATCCAGAAAATGAATTACCAGCGCCACCGCCTGAACCACCATCTCCGTTGGCACTTACTGGCAGACTACTAACATTAACACCATTAGCATTAACACCAGGAAAACCTATATTACCAGATGTTGCATTTGTACTACTACCGCCACCGCCATTACTTCCTCCAGAAGCGCCAGTAGTATTACTAAAGTTACCTTGATTTGAAACCACTTTTACTATTCTACTACTAAAAAATGAGGAATTTGATGTACATTGTGTGCCTGTTTGCGTTACCACCTGATTACCACTTGCAAAGTTTGTTGTATGACCTCCGCCACCAGCGCCTCCAGTAGATCCATCAGCATTATTATTTGCTTGATTACCGCCACCGCCGCCAGCACCACCAGTACCTATTGTGAAGGCAGTACCTCCATTAGTATTTGTTGTGATACCTTTAAGTGTACTTGATGTGCAAGTTATACCATTACTTATATTACCTGTAATATTAGCCCCAAAAGCAGAACCTCCGCCTCCGCCGCCTGAACCGCCATATACAGTTGAATTATTATCTACATGAACAGGAGAACCTAGTGAAATTGCTGTACCACCAGCGTCGCCATTACCTGCAGAACCAGTTGGAGCTGCATTACTGTTATCTGAAAAGGTCACAGGTTGTCCAGCACCTCCGTTACCACTTTTGCCATATACTCCGTGATTTATAACTAGTGTAGTAGCACCTGTTCTACTTCCACTTAAAGTCAAAGCAGGTGTGGCTGATGTAGTTGAAAAACAATCGCCAGAAGTTGTGAAAATAACATGAGTTGAATTAGGAACACCACTAGCAATATTTATTCTATCACCATTACCATCTCTTTTATCAATATTTTTTAATTGAGAGATTGAGATTTGACCACTTGATGGTACATTTGCAAGGGGAGCTCCTAGAGCAGATCCACCTGAATACATCTCACTTAACGAGATTGGGTTTGATCCGCCAAACTCTGATTGTAAATCACTAAAACTAATCTGTCCTGTAGGTGTCGTCATAATAATACTATTTATAAGAGATTTTATCTTTAATTATGTCTTTTATTATTGTGTGTCCTAGTTTATTTGGGTGCCAGTCAAAGTTTAATTTACCTGTCTGCCACATATACCAATTATTTGATTGATTATAACCTACTCGATATCTAGAAATATCTTCATCTTTTTCGAGTTTTCTCAATTCTTCATCCCAACACCAAACTGTATCTAATCCTAGATATGTTTTTATTTTATACTTTGATTTTTTTATAATATCTACTACTTTATTTTTAATATTTTTATCTAATTTTTTACCATATAATTTATAATGTTCTGATTCAAAAATATAATCTATACCGTTAAACTGTATTATAGGTATTCCTTCCTTATCACATATCTGTTCTAGAAGCCAAGCATATCTTAATGTTTTATTAATAAAAACTTCTAACATATTATCTACATCTGTAAATTGTTTATCTAAGACATTATACATATTTGAAACATTAGGTGCATAACAAGGAACTATGGTTTCAGCTGGCGTGTTTTCATCTTTAAAAGAATATCCGTGATACATTAAATAGTTATTATAAACTTCAATATCATATCTATCACTTGCAGACCAACACACAACCAACTGTTTTATTTTGCCCTTATGTTTCTGTATCTCTTCAATTAAAGTTTCAAAAATAGCCTGATTTCCATAACCCACTTTTGCTTTATTTATTAATAACATATCAGTTTCATTAACTAACTGTTCCGCCCAATTATCTTTTACTAAATTAGGATCAGTCCAACTATCACCACCAACTAACAATATTGTCATAATTTTGCCACCACTCCTATAAGACTATTGTTTGTATATCCAGGAACAAATATATTATAAGTTTTATAGTCTTTAAATAATCTAAACAAATGATAGTCAAAATTATTAATTGTATTATGTGATATAAAAAAGTTTACATATTTTGTATTTAACGATTTAAAAAAGTCATATGAAAATAAACTTTTAGATAACGAAACATCTTCTGGAACGGTAACATCAAACAACACAGAATTAAAACTTGTAGATTTTTTAAAATAGTCAAAGGCGTTTTGATTAACAACATTAACTTTTTTAAATACATTACCACTATCATTTAGATTAGGAAAATATTTAATAGAAACATCTATAACTTTTGAATCTATCTCTATTAAAGTTATAGACTTAGGTTTTTTAGATAATAAATTTCTAACGCAACCACCATCACCCCCACCTATAATGCAAACATTAGTATCTTTAATACTAGAGTAATTTTCTAAGTTATCTATAAATGCATTATGAAAATATTTTTCATTAGTATCATTAAATTGTAAATCACCATCAAGGTATAAACTTCTAATACCGTTATCTTCGGTTACAACTATCTCTTGAAACTTACTATGTTCTTTTAATAATTCTATGGTCATATTCTTTAAAGTTAATATTTTTTTCAATATACTTAACAAAGTTATTTGATTTATCGTTATCACATATAAAAATATCTAAACATAGAGACATATTTTCAGGCCAAGTGTGTATGCTTATATGACTTTCTGCTAAACAAATAACGCCAGTATATCCTTTTGTATTTTCAAATTCGTGAAAAAATTTATTGATTACAGTTATATTATTTTCAATACATCCTGTTATTAATACATCTTCACATTTAGCCATATCGGTGAGAAACGACACATCATCAAACTTTATATCTATTATGTGATGATTATACTTCATATAAAAAAACATCTCCTCTTTCTGTTTCAGGCATTTGTAAAGAAATCTCTGCTAAACTATCCCATGTATTCCAATTTGTCCAACCAACTATTTTAAATCCATTCTTTATATGAAAGTTTTTAGTTCTTGGTAGATGTTTAGGTACTGATAAAAAAACTCTAGTGTTTATATTATCTAGAAAGTATCGTTCAACTTTAGTAGCAGAACCATCACCTTGATTTTTTGCAGCTATCTGATGTAATATACAATCTCCTGGTTGTAATTGAACATTACCTTGGGAGTATTTAGTTTTGTATATTCTAAAAGTGATTACAACATCATCCATCAGTAATAACTTATAGTCTTTTTGTTTTAAACAAAGTCTTATATAATCTTCGTTTTTGTAGTAGTCGGAAACTATGTGTGGAAATATATCTGGATAAATCCTAAATATACTCATCACTTTATCAAAATCCTTTTCAGTCGCTAATTGCATTTTTTATATCCTCGTTAATATAGCAATCTATCAAAAGGTGATATCTATTTTCTTCACTTAAATTTTCTACTCCATGAGCGTACCTACAATCTGTAAAATAAAACTTATTGATTTCTGGTATAAATGTATGTTTAACATCATTTTTATCCCATAATATAAACTTACATAGATTATTAGTTCTAATAGGCAAATGTATTCTAAGATTATTTCCTATGTCTACGCCTAAATTCGGGTCAATCTTATCTGTATGCTTTCTAACGACACCTTCAGGTACAAGTTTTCCAATTCTAACTCTTTCAAATTTACAAGAAAACTGATCTAACAATTCTTTAACAGGTTTCATTATTTCTGAATAGTACAATTCGGTCCATTGTAAATTCTTTTCAAGTCTTTTATTTTTGGCGTCAAAAACATCCTGTTTCAAAATAGGATCATATGACCAAGTATTAGGTTCCATACTATTATAATCAAATATATCATTACTATATCCTCTTAAAGATAAACAGTAGTGTGATGAGCCTAGTTTTGCCCAATCTTTAACACCATCTAAGTACTTAGACACCTCGTTTAATTGAGGTATATTATAATTTAGTTTTAGTTCTTTAAACATTTTCTTTTACTGCTATACAATTAAATCCGTAAGAGGCCACTTCAAATTCACCTTGTTTTTTAAACCCCACACTCTCATAAACTCCTAAAGACTCTTCTCTAGGATAAGACCAAACATATTTACAATTCCAAAATATGCTTTCTGCAATTACAATATCAAGTAAAGTCTTTGCAAATCCAGCACCTCTAAATTTAGAATCAACCCAAAGTCCTCGACTTCTATAATAATTATCACACGATATATAACCAGAATTAACACCTACTATATTATCATCAAGTTTGTACGCCCAATAAAATGTAGTTTTTTTAGCTAACTCTTCATCAAACTTACCACCTATCTTTATCTTATTATATCTTTTATTAGCACTATCACCATGTGTCCATAAATTTTCACGCCAAACTTTACTGATTGTTTCAAAATCTATTTTATAAATCATTAACTAAATTTCCTATTGTAGTATCTATATTTCTATTAGGATGTCTTTTCTCTAGAGGTTTTCTAAATAAATCATTAAAACTTTTGTTGTACTTTTTTTTATAATATTTTTTTACTTTTTCAAAACCTGTTTTAGATTCTAAATATGGAATCTGTAAATCATATGCGGCTTTATATATTTTATCCTTACTGACATACCACAACCAATCTTTTTTATTTTCTTTTCTAAAATTTATTTGTTCTTGTTGTACTCTTTGACAAGACTCAATAAATATTTGAGGAGAGTATAATGCTAAATTAGATATAATTGGTTGTTTAATTTTTTCAGCAAATCTTAATTGTGAGTTAGTATCATTATCAGTCCCATATACCAATGCTGGGTAAGTTTTATTTCCTATCCATTGTGTACATTCTTCCTCATTGTCATTATGGGCTTCATCAATACTATCTGATAATATACATGGTGGGTGGCCATCACAAAGTATAACATCAGCATTTGTTTCTTTTTGATTTTTAAAAAAAACAGAATATTGAGGAGAAGAACATTGTACATAGTCCGCAAATATTTCAAACTCTCCACTATCAAAAAAATCTATTATATTAAAATCTTTTATATAATGTTTTATATCATGTTCTTTAGTAAATTTTTTAGCCTCATTAACCTCATGTTCATTTAAATTATTATTATATCTAAAAGTTGTGGCATGAAACGGTATGTCAAATCGTCTCATCATTAGACACAAAAATTGTGAATCCATTCCTCCTGATAAATGAACCTCTACTTTTTTATATTCTTTAAAATCATCAATCAAATCTTGCCAACCTTGAGATGGTATATCAAGTTTAATATCTACTTTTTTATTAATCAGATCAATACCCCAATAATCTTTATAAAATGATTTATATCCTCTATTCATCAATACATCCTATAATGTGTATTCTATCTTCAATAGAACCATTTATTGCTGTATGAAATTTAGTTGTATCTACAATATGATAATTACCATCTGCAGGATACCTAATAACTTTGTCATCAATTACAAAAAAACATTTATCATTTGTAATAAGTGGTATGTGAAATCGTTTAGTGTAATCTTGATGATAGGTATAATTAGTTCTAGGTTTTAATTTCATAAGTCTAGCTCTATAAACATTATGTTCTTTTAAAATAGAATTTGTATATTTCATATTGTAAATAAATTCAGTAAACATATTTTCGGTTACATCATCTAGATCAGATAGTGTACCTTCACCTGATAGTTTAGAGCCAGGTGCTTTCTGTAATGCTAACTGAGTCTTATATTCAGGTAGTATTTGCATTTCTAATAATATTCGTTCAATATCTATGGACATACCGTAATTTCTTTCACTTTATGCTCTTGCTGAAGCACCCATTCTATAATTGATATACAGTATTGTAATGACATTTTTTTACCATCATAGTTTTCAGTTCTAGGTGTATCGAAATAACCAAAATTAATTATGCAGGTGTCAATGTCTTCCCAAAATAATTGGTCGTTAACATCTCTTAGAGTTTTTTTCTCTATGCCGTATTTGTAGAATTTTTTGTGACCTTTTGTCCAATCACTTCCTGATGAACCAATGTTGATAATTTTTTTACCTAATTTTGCAGCCTTGTATAATAGTTCCACTTGACTGAAACCATCGTGTTTGCAATTAATAAATACATCACATTCTTCCAATGTATTAACACATTGGTCAGTCCATTTTAATTTCAACGCCTCGCCTAAACCTCTGCGAGTGCCAGTAATATAGTACTTCATATAGTTATTTATATGTTATAAATAGTAGTGTTATGATTAATATATTATGTACCAGCAAACCTGCTGATGGTCTATTTTGTTATAGTTATGAATACTGTAATTATTTAAATTCAATTGGAATAACAAGTCAAGTTATAGTTATAACTCACCCCAAATCAAAACAACAAGATTATATAGAAGCAATAAATGAAAAATATATTGTTTATGAAAATGTAGTTTTTGATTATTACACACCAGAAAAGAACGATATCTGTTTAATAATGGGTAGAAGTATGTTAACTCTACCATATTTAAATAAATCTGATTACACCAAAGATCAATTACTTACAGTACGATTATTAGTTTCTGAAAATCTTATATCAGTATATTCTGAAAATCATTTAAAAGAATACCCTTTAGCACTTTTATATTTTAGTGTAGGAATGGTACACGATCTATATGATGATGATGTCTATCCAAATGGTGAAGGTCAATACTTTGAAAAAATGATTAATTTTAGTGTATATAAACCAGTCATTGAGAATGTAAAATATGATTACCTGTTCTTAGGTACCAATAAAGAATATTATGCTGAGGTGGAAAAACATATTGACTTTTACCCAAATTCTGTTATACTAGCTTATGAAGAGAAATATATTAATCCAAAACATAATCACATATTTGCACCTGTGAGAAATCTTTTAGGATTGTTTGGTACATATGTTTATACCAAAAACTATTTTGATCCAGCACCTAGATTAATACAAGAATGTAAATGGTTAGGAAAAGATGTAATATATTTAAGAGATAAAAATATTAAAGACGGCGGGCCTGTTTATTATAATAGACCAGTCCCAACAATGAAACTTTTTGAAGATAGTTGCGCCATACTTGTTGGAGTAATAAAGGAAATTAATGAGTGTAAATCAATATAGTTTCTTTAGAGGAAAAAGAGGTATTAATATAGATATAACTCACCGTTGTGCTTTAGAGTGTCCAAGGTGTGCGAGACAACGAGAATATAAAGATGAAGGAAAAAAAGTACCAGGCGAAGATATGTCTATGAAAGACTTTAAGAAACTTGCAAGATTTTATAGAGATATAATGTTTTGTGGACAACTTTCTGATCCAGTACATCATCCTAAATTTATAGAAATGTTAGAATACTTATATGAAAATAATATAACTACTGAAGTACATAATGCTTCTTCACTAAAATCAAAATCTTGGTATATAAAAGCATTTAAAGCAAACCCAAATGCCTGTTGGGTATTTGGTATAGATGGTTTACCTGAGCAGAGTCATCTTTATAGAGTAAATCAAGATGGTTCAAAATTATATGATATAATGGTAGAATCTAAAAAATATATTAAAGAAGTTATATGGAAGTACATAATTTTTAATTACAATGAACACAATTTAAATAAAGCAAAAGCAATGGCAGTACGAGACAATATACAGTTTCTAGAAGTACACTCGTCTAGATGGATGAGTGAAGATGATCCTTTTAGACCATCAAAAGAATTTAACTTAGAGTGGAAACCATATGGGGAATAAATTTGAACCAAGATGTATAACAGGAGAAGATCGAGCGGCTATAAATAACAGAGGACATTTATTGCCTTGTTGTTGGGTAGATGAAGGTTGGGCTCTAGAAGAACCTGAATTAAAAAAAATAGTTAAGGTTAGTAAAATTAGTGAGTACGAAGATATTGAAGAAATACTTTTTACAAAAGAATGGATTGAATTTTATAATAATTTAAAATCAGAAAAACATATAGCAAAAATTTGTAAACATCATTGTACAGTTAGAAAAGATAATGATAAACTAAGAAGGGATACACTTTTAGATGAAACTGGTAAAGTGATATCGAAAAATATAATATAATGAAGAAAAAATTAATAGTAAGTGGTTGTAGTTTTACCGATAGAAACTTTTATTCACAATCATATCCAGATTACGACTGTTCATTCCCTAAATGGCCTGAAGTATTAGCAGAAAAATTAGATATGGATTGTATCAATTTAGGTGCCTCTGGTGCAGGAAATAATTATATTTACAGTACACTATTAGAAGAAATTATTAGAACACCAAAAGAAGAAATTGGTTTTGTTATGGCTGCGTGGTCACAAGTACAAAGAGACGATTGGGGAGAATGGGATAACTATATGCCTGATAATGACTTATTTTCTTATAAAGATAAACATAATAGTAATGTGGTCTGGCGAAATAAAAGACAAGATAAACCCGGTAATCTATTTTACTGGATGTTAGAACATTTGAGAAGATGTATTAGTTTTGATTCACTATGTAAATCACACGGCATACCTTATAAACAATTTCAGATGTTGACACCTTTTGATGGTTATTTAAATGGTCTTATGAAAACAGATTTTGAAGTTGTACAAAACTTAAATAATCCTAATTTTGTGAATAGATATAAATATGAACCTATTTTAGCAACTGCTGAAAAAGATAGAACATATCTTCTAAAAAAAATATTAGACTACGAAAAGTATATAGAAACAAAAAACTTTATAGGTTGGCCTTTACACCTTCATCTTAACGGATTTGCTGTTGAACAAAAAACATTGATGACCTTTCCTGAGCAACACAATAAAGAAGAACTTATAGTTGGGGGATATGACTTTCACCCAAATAAAGAAGGTCACGAAAAAATAGCAGAGTACTTATATGGACAGTTGGCATAAAGATTATATTTTAAATAAAGAAAAATATTTAAAACTTTTTGATGATACTATGCAAAAAGAACAGGAAACTAATGTTGAGTTTCTTGAAAAAAGTATTCTGAATAAATTTCATACTAGCAGAAAGTATGCAGTTGCAGTTAACAATGGCACAGACGCTTTACAATTTGCACTAATTAGTCTAGGTATCAAACCAGGTGATGAGGTTCTAGTAAGTAATTTTTCTTGGATATCTACCGCCTCTTGTATTTCTATGATAGGTGCAGTACCTGTGTTTTGTGATATTGATATCTGGTCTTATCATATGTCGTTAGATAGTATTAAGAAAATGTATTCAGATAAAACTAAAGCAATTATCTATCCTCATCTATTTGGTAATATGTCAGATACAACTAAGATAAAGGAGTTTTGTAAAGACATTCACTTTATAGAGGACTCTTGTCAAGGATTAGGTTCTAGTTTAAATGGTGTCAAGGCTGGTACAATAGGTGATATTAGTACACTAAGTTTCAACGCAAACAAAGTTGTGTCTGGTATTGCAGGCGGTGGCGCTATACTTACAGATGATGAAGAAATAGCAAACACAATTAGAAAACTAAGAAAACATGGTGACAATGAAATACTAGGATATAATTCTAAAATGTTATTAATGAATGCTGTAATCATAAATTATAGACTAACAAAACTAGAAGAGTATCGAATCAAAAGACAAGAAGTGGCAAGAAAATACGACAAGCTGTTAAAAGGGCAAAATGTAATAATTCAAGAAACCAATATTAATTTAAATCATAACTACCACAAATATATTATTAGAGTGAAAGATAAAAAAACTAGAGATAAACTAAAAGACAGATTAAAAGCAAAAGTGCATTATGATACACCTCTTTCTGAACTACCTATGTACAAAAACATATCGCATAGAAAAGATGATATTACAAGTACTCAATTAGTATGTGATACAATACTTACACTACCGATTGATCCTTTTATAACAGATGAAGAAATAGATCAAGCTTGCGATATTATAATGGCAACCGTATGAGTGAAGCAGATAACTTTCGTAAATGTTCTATATTAATTGCAAGTATGAGAAAAATAATAGGTAACGATATATTTGATGAAAGTTTAAAGAATAAAGGGACTGAAGATATTTACGATTACATTATAGAAAAGACTTATGAGACACCAGAGTACATTGAAGAAGTGTCTTTTAAATCACCAGAGAAAATAAAAATAGCATTTAATAAATTTTATTATGAAAACTTTAACTGATATACAAGAAAATTATTTAGCGATAGACTTTTTTATGTCTATGTCTTGCAACAAAAATTGCCACTACTGTACGAGTTATACTCTAGAAATGAGAAATCTAACAGTAGATATGGTATTTTTAAAACAGACACTAGAATATTTAAAAGAATATAAAGTGAGAATAAATCTATTAGGCGGTGAACCCGGCCTAATCAAAAATTTAGATGATGTCATAAATGAAATTAAGAAGTATCCTAACTTTGTATGTTCAGTATTGTCTAATTCATTTATTCGTAAGAGATATCCACACATACTAGAAGATAAAGATATACTTTATGTCGAACATAATATACTTGACTGGTACGAGGATGAAGTAAAAAAGTTAGGTAACTTTGACTTTGTACCTGAAAACAATATGAATAATTATAATGTTGTTGTTAAGACACCGAACTACTTTGAATATAAAGATAATCACCCCGAAGTGGTTGAGAAACTAGATCATAAGAATACTATGTGGAAAGCATTTAACGGTAGATCACCAGAGTTTACAGATGTTATACAGGCAGCCGAGATAGATAGAAAAATGTGTGCAGCCTTTCCTATGGTACCTGTAATTGATTTTGAGAAAAGACACATAGTACATTGTAGTAAAAAGTTTGCTAATAATACAGAACTTTCTAGAACATTTGAGTTAAATCAAGACAACATAAATAATATGATGAACTTTAGATTATTTAAGTATGAGGATTACTGTAAGACTTGTACTGAATGGGTGCAACCCAAAGGTCATTTCCCTATGAGAAAATATGCAAAATTACTATAAAAATAAATTTGGTAGAGTTGAACTACCTTTCAATAATAATGTTGTAGGACTTTCAATGTCTGGCGGTGCTGATAGTACTATGTTATGTTATCTACTTGCAAAGTTTTTGCCTAATGTAATAATACAACCTATTAATGGGTTTGATTTAAATGCACCTGGTGACTCTAATAAACTTCCTAAAATTATAGAATATATAAGAAATGATTTTAAAGATGTTCAAATAAAATGGCCGTTATCAACAGTATTTTCTAACAATAATACTGTATCAGTAAAACAGGATTACCTAAGACCATTAAAGACCACAGCGTTAGCTTATGGTTTATGTGATATAATGCTTTCTGGAATTACAATGGGACCTCCTATTGAACATCAACAAAGGTTTAATACCTTTGATAATATGGCAAGCGAATATGGTCAAAATATAAAAAGAATTAAAGGATACAATCAATATGGGGATGAAGTTTTATATGATCTATATGATGAAGTTAAAGATGGCGGACCTTTTAGTGAGGTTGATAAAAGATTTGTAATACAATGTTATAAAGATTTTGACAAAGAAGATTTATTAAATATGACAGATTCGTGTGTGGCATTCAATGTTTGTAATGATACAAGTAAAAAGCCTTCTGAATTGCAAGATAGAAAGTGTTGGTGGTGTTGTGAACGAGACTGGGCGGTAAGGGAAGTAAATAATGCTTAAACCACCAGACTGGCAAGTTCCTTTTGCAGTTGCATTAAATTTACACGATCATAATACCTATGATGGTATATCACACGATCAAAGAGAACGACACACAAGATTTAAACACAATCTGCCGTATCACGCTGAGGCATATGCTCACCAATCAGATATACTTAATCCAGGAGATTATCGTTTGAATGATGAATTTATAAAAGAATTTTTCAATGATCCAACCGATATGTTTAATGTTTATAGTATTGCGAATAAAGGTGATATACTTGCTTTCACTTACACATACGGTGGTATAAGAAAATCAAAAGATCATTTACTACAAACAATTTTAAAAGGTCACGAAGAAATATTTAATTTTGAACCTAAAAAACTATTTGATTACTATTTAGGCAGCACTACTGGTTTAGGTAACTTCTCGAAGTTTGATGAATTTGGTGGTTGGGGTATTTATTACATAGACCATCATCAATCACACGCCGCTTATGCATTTTTGAATTCGGGTTATAAACAATCAGATATTTTAGCAATAGATGGTATAGGATCAAAATATAGAACTGTTTTTTTTGACAAAGATCAAAACTTAATTGATCTATCAGATAAACTACCGATAGGATGGTTATGGAATCATATGTCTAATCTAACAGGATTTGGAACCCTAGGTGCAAGTAAACTAATGGGTAAAGTGGGCTATGGTAGATATGATGATTACTATTATCAAATATTTGAAACTATATTTAACGGTTCTATTACAGAGAAAAAACAAAAACATTTCAAATATATTAGTTTAAATAATGGTGAAGGTAAAGACAAAGGGTTAGCTGATTTAGCGTTTACTTTACAAAAGTTTACTATTGATAAAATAAAACAATATGTTTATCCATTAAAGACTTGTGATAATTTATGTATTGCTGGTGGTGTTGCATACAATGGATATATGAATGAAGAGTTTTTAAATCACTACGAGAATGTTTTTGTTCCCCCAGCAGTAGGTGATGAAGGTCAAGCAATCGGCACCTATCAACATTGTGTATATACTCAAAACAAAAATAAAATACATAAATCAGAAACTTTCGCTGGTAAAGAATATGAATATGAAGGAGATGAAAAAGTTGATTATAAAGAAGTAGCACAAGCGATTGCTGATGGTAAGATAGTAGGATGGTTTCAAGGTAAATCAGAAAGTGGTAATCGTGCATTAGGTAATAGAAGTATATTAGCAGACCCTCGTAATCCTAATATCAAAAATATTATCAATGGCACAATAAAAATGAGAGAAGATTTTAGGCCGTTTGCACCTGCAGTACTAGAAGAACACTATCAAGAATATTTTGATACAAGATTACCTAGTCCTTATATGTCAAGGATATGTAAAGTAAAAAGTGATAAGGTACCAGGTATCACACATATTGACGGTACAGCAAGAATTCAAACCGTTAATAAAGAATTTAACGAAAAGTTTTATAACATTATAAATGAATTTTATAAAATTACAGGTGTACCTATGTTATTAAACACAAGTTTTAATTGCCAAGAACCTATTGTTGAAACACCACAACACGCAATTAGAACATTTAAAAGAACAGATTTAGATTTATTAGTAATTAATGATTGGATAATAAGAAAATGAACTACTTTGATACACTAGAACAAAAAAGGCGTCATGTAAAAAAATATCGTAAAGATAAGATACCGCCTAAAGCCAGTATAGAGAGGGCATTGTGGAAAGCGTGGAAAACAACACCTGGTAAAAATAATGCCATGCCATATAAAATTCATGTTTGGGGACCTGATATGGAAATACATAAAGAAGCAATACATAGTTTAGTTGTTAAATCCCATAAAAATGTTGAAGATGAAGCAGTTAAAGATTCAAGACTACCCAATACCGCCTCTCAAGAGCAATATCAAAAAGAAAATCCTCATCTAGGACAAAACTTTCCCAATCCGTTCTATGAACATATTGCACTTAACCCATATCTATTTACAATTCATAGTAGAGTATCTACACCAAACAAATGGTATACAGAAAAAATTAAAGAAGGTCATCAATACGATCAAGGCTATGAACACTTATTTGAACATATAATAGATTCAGTATCGGTTGAAGTAGGATTATTTGCTGGTAATTTAGGATACTATTTATTAGAGGAAGGTTTAGACATATCTTACAATTCTTGTTTTAGAAGAAGGCCTGAAGAATGGCATAAAGTTGGTTTGCATAAGGTTACAACAAGACCTATAACAATGATAAGTTGCGGTTATGCAGAAAGATATCGAGAAGAAGATTTAAAAGAATGGGGTAAATTTGAATGGGATAAAAAACCTGAACTGAAAGATATGGTAGAATGGATGTAGACCTACAATTATTTAAAAATATTATGGCAGAGTCTAGACACAATAACGACTTACTAGATTCATACAGCCCTAATCAGTTTAAATCTAAAGAAAATTTAATAATTCACATTAACAATTTAGGTATTCTTGATGATAAATCAGAAATAGTAATATTAGGTGGGTGGTATGGGAGTATATTATTACCTGCATTTAAATTTGTAAAAAAAATTACTTTAATTGACAATGATGATAATGTTATTAGTATTGCTAAAAAAAGATTATTTGGACATTATAAAAATGTTGACTTTATTACTAGTGATGTTTTTGACATAAACAGAAAAGGTAGAATACAAAATTCAAATTTAATTATTAATACTTCTTGCGAACATATGAAACCTATGAATGAGTTAGAATTAAATACAAATGCCTATTTTGCCTTTCAATCAAATGATATGTTTGATATACCTACACATATAAATTGTGTAAAAAATATAGAAGAATTTGAAAAACAAATACCAATTAATGCAAAAATAATAATTGAAGATAGTATTAAAGATGATAGAGGTACTAGATTTACACTAATAGGAAAATATGAAAAGAGTAATTTATAGTTTATACATTGACTTACCTGCTAAAGAACATTTTGGTAATTCTAAAAATAAACACGATACAATAGAGAAGGCTGATGTAACCATCAATGCATTTAAAAAACACTATGACAGATTAGTTGAAAGTAAACTAACATATGCCGAGTATTGTGAGGCAGAGTTTATAATGTTTGAATATGATAGTAAATATATAACTTTTGAAAACAATTTCTTAAAAGACTTTCCTGAATTTACAGGATATGAAGTGATTAACTTCTATAAAATACATTTACTTCAAGAGTTAGCTAAGAAGTATGATGAGATATTATATCTAGACTTTGACGCTGTGCCATTAACAAATGAGGTGTTCTTTGATGTTTGGGATTTATCGAAAGGTATTTGTGTTTACAATAACAATAAACAAATAGTGAAAACAAGACAAGTAAATCATAGTATAAGAAGTCCATCAGCCAAGTATTTTAATTGTCAGGCGATGTTATTAGAAGGTGATTATAGTCCTAACAATGATGTTATCAATACAGGTATCATAGGTGCAAGAAAAGAAGATGTTATTAAGTTAGACTACTTTGGAAATTTTAAAGATATAATAGACCTAATGACACGCTTGAGAAATGATACTAGTGGCTTATATCCACAGAATATTATTGATATGTTTAGATATGATAATGAAACAATATTCTCATATAAGAAAGAAATTAATAATATTGATATACAATGGTTAGATGATAGATGGCATTATTTCTTTGATAAACAAAATCACATACCTAGAGATACAAGAATAGTACACGCTATTTGTAAAGACTTTGATAAGGTTTGGGAACGATATGATTAAGATATGTACTGTATATTTTGAAGGTTTGTACACGCCAGACTATGTATCTAAATTATATAGAAGTCTAAAAAGAAACACTAGTATACCATTCGAGTTTATTTGTCTAAGTGATAATCCTAATGTTGAAGCAGATGTTGTGTTGCCTTACAATAAACATAGTGATATTAAATTACACTGGCATAAATTAAAGTTTTTTAGTTCGCAGTTTGCCTATCAAAAACCTGGTGATGAGATTATCATAATGGATATAGATCAGATTATAACAGGTAATGTAGATGATCTTATAGGACATCCTGTTTCTAAAAATGAATTAGTAACCTATGGTATCTGGTGGAAATCATTAATAGGTATCAATGGTGGATTCTATAAATTTAAATCAGGCAGTCTTGATTTTGTATGGAATGACTTTGCAGAAAATCCTGAATACTGGCAGATGTATTACTTTAGAAATAAAGATGTTCATTTTAAATATTACGGCGAACAGAATTATGTCAACATGAAACTACACTCTAAAAATATGAAGGTAACGACAACACCGCCCGAATGGTTGTGTAAATATACAGATGACAAAAACGAGATGATGGTATTACATAAAGAATATACGAGAAGATTTAATACGGAATATATGTTATTGGATGAACCTAATGATATGATAAAGGTCATACACTTCACAGGACCTGGTAAAACAATTCATAAATATAATGAGAAGTTTATAAAGGATAATTGGTATGAATAGAGAAGAACGAATAAAACAAACCTTTTACGATTGGGATAATGAAATGGATATCCTTAGAGATATGCAGAAATGCCAACGAAATTGGGACTATGAAAAAACAGTAGAAGATGATTTGTGGGAAGAGGTAGTAGATTATCTATTATGGACAACAACACACGGACCCTCAAAACAACACGAAGGATATTTTGATGTATATTATAGTTATGATAGAGAAGTTGTAGAAGAATGTACAAAATATACTTGGGGTACAACACATACTAGACGGCCGCCATCTACTTGGCGAAACTCACAAGCAAACGCACCTTTATATATTTTATTTGTTGCAAAAGAACCAGAGACACAATTAAATTGCCATGCAGACGGAACATTAAAATCTAATAAAGAACCTGTTAGATGGGAGAATGCTTATGTTAGTATAGGTATTGCAATAGGATTAGTTATGAGGGCTGCACAAAAATTAGGTTATGCTACAGGTTGTAATAAGAGTCATGGTGACTTAAATGGTAATGATTATTGGGAAAAAAGACTAGGTATATTAGAAGATGTTAAAGCAGGTAGAAAAAAGATAGCATATGGTGTTGGTATAGGATTACCTAAAGATGGATTACCTAGATGGGAGTCTGAAGATCCTGAACTTGCACTAGGGTCAGGTAACGGAAGTAAACTTACGACTGAAGGTATGGAAGAACATCCTAGAACAGGTAAAAGAATGAGACACATTAAAATAGTTGATATTAGAGAAACTTCTGGCCAACAAATAGAAGATCCTTATGGTAATGTACATACTATTCCAGACAAGGCAGAGATAAAAATTAATGCACAGAGAGCTCGTGGGATTAAGATAATTAAAATTAAATAAAAATATGTTTGATAACTGGGATACTGAAAAAAAACTGATTGAGAAAATACAAAAATGTCAAAGAAATTATGACTATTCTAAATGGGATAGTAGTGTTGCACTCTATCAGGAAATTAAAGATTATCTTTTATGGATAGCAGAAAATTCACCATCTAAACAACACGAAGGTTATTATGATGTATATTGGACTATGGATAGAGAAGTCATACAAGAAATATCGAGATATACTTGGGGATACACTCATAGAAGAAATCCGCCATCTAATTGGCGAAATGCACAGGCAAATGCTAGTTTATATATTTTATGGGTTGGAAAAGAACCTAATAGTCAATTAAATTGCAATATTGATGGCACAGTAAAAGCAAATACAATGATGGACAGATGGCAAAATGCATATACTAGTATAGGTATATCAATAGGTCTAACTATGAGAGCAGCCGCCGAAATGGGATTTGCTACAGGATGTAATAAAAGTCATAATGATATAAATGGCGATAATTACTGGCCTGAAAGATTAGGTATACTTGATGATATCAATGAAGGTAGAAAAGAAATATGTTATGGTTTAGGTATAGGATATCCTAAAGAAGGTGTGCCTCGTTGGGTTTCAGACGAAACAGAGATTATGATAGGTGCCGCTAATGGTACTACGATTACAACAATTGGTCAAGAAGATCATCCAAGGACTAATGAGAAATTAACAAAAACAAAAATAGTAAATCTAAATGAGTTTGGTGGTGAAGAAGTAGAAGATGAGTATAAGAACATTCACAAAATACCTACTAAGGCTGAGTTTAAAATAAACTCAACAAGAGACCGTGGTATAGAGGTTATAGAAATTAAATGAGAATAATTTGTTGCAGATTTGGTGAGAAGTTTACAAATTGGCATGTAGACAATTTAAAACATATGATAGATACATATTCAGGTCTAGAGTATGATAGTTTTGAAGTGATTGAAAATGATATCTATGGTAACTGGTACAATAAACTTCAAATGTTTGATAAATTTCGAGATGGTGAAAACTTATATTTTGATTTAGATGTTGTTATACATAATAAACTACCTAACCTCATAAGAAAAAAATTTACACTATTAGATGATAGATGGTGGCGAGGGGAGGCTCATACGCCATTAAACTCCTCAATCGTATCTTGGACTGGCGATGAGTCAGACATATGGGGTAAATTTGAAAAAAATGATAGTTATTACTTAGAGAAATACAATAAAGGTAGTGATGAGTACTATTATAGAGAAGAAAGAGATTACGAAACATACGGCAAAGTATGTCCTTCAATTAAGTATTACCTATATGAGAAACCTTCTTACAGTATTGTAACCTTAGGTCAATATCATCATCTAATGGAAAAAGGTTGGACTGGTTGGTGGTCAGAATACCTTATTTAGATTTCTCAGCAACAACAATTTTTAGTGCTGCAGAAAGAACTTCAGCCTTAGTTTTACCTTGTCTTAAATCAGCCTTTAACTCTTTATCTTCACATTCTCTTACATTTTCATTTTCGAATAATGCTAGTTTCAATGCAAATAAATGATCTTCGTTTACATCATCATTAAATAAAGATTGTACAAATTTTGACCAATAACCATTATCACTTTCTAGTAATACAGGATCAAGGTCTACACCGTCAGCTTTAGCAATAGAAACAGCAAAGTCTATCATTCCTTGATGTTCTGCTTTTCTTTTCATATAAGTATTTTCCATTAGCTGGTCTTCATTAATAACACCAAGAACTGCCTTACAGTTTTCTTCAGTAGGATCATATGGTATAATCATACTTTCAAATACAGCAGTTTCTTCAGTACCTAATAACACTTCTATTGTCTCTTGCTCGTTGCTTATATAATGAGCAGTATATATTTTTTTAGGGTCTATCATTTTGTTTCCTTAAATAATCAAATAGTTTATATTTGGGATTCCATCCCAGTTCTTTAAGTATATTTATATCAGCCACATTGTCTATTCTTTCATAATGTTTGCCAATCTTTTTCTCCACATTCATATCTAAAGATGACATTAAATCATCAAGTTTTATAGAGAAACCAGTACCTATATCAAGCACGCCAGATATGTTGGATTTCATTATTGTTTTAATAGCACATACTATATCGTAAACATGAATAAAGTCTCTACTATGATCTACATTTATGTATTGTACAGCATTTCGTTCAATCATAGGTATTAACATATCGTCTCTGGCATTAGGACCATAGACAGTTGTAAATCTCATTCCAATACTACCTTCAGGTGCCATTTTTTCCATCAAGAATTTTGTAGCTGCATACGGATTCATATGTGGTTCCGCTGCGGTACTTGAACTGGCATACAATATTCGTTTGTCTTTGTATTTATTGAAGATTATTCGACTTGCTTCGACATTATTTTGCCAATACTCTTGAGGATTGTCTAAGCTGTCTCTTACACCCGAACTACCAGCCAGATGTATAACTAGATCAACCTCATCAGGTAATGCGGTATTTAATATGTCCTGGTTAAGTTTTTTGTCTAAACCAATTACATTATATAAATCTCGTAGTGAATTGTATAAATGTTTACCAATAAACCCTTCACTACCAGTCAGTAGTATATTCATAATAATTATGCCAAATAAGGCCGTAAATAGTAAGTATTAATAGTTGTTAGTCCGTCTGCTGGCATAAATTGTGATCTATAATCGTCTGTATTTATTAAACGGTTTCTTTGAATTTGACCACTTCTTTGTGTATTGGCCATACCAGAACCTCGATAGTAAGTAGAAGTTGTATCGGTGGCATATCTTATTTGATATGAACCAAGACTCGCTGCTACTCTTCTAATTTCGTTTCTTAATAGTGTTTGCCATTCAGCATTTGTGTAAGTTTCTAAATTACCACTTGTATCAGCAAACATAGGAACGGTACAAGAACCAATATTATCACTACCGTTTCTTCTATGTAGATAATAGTTATTAACTGTTTGGGGTTGATCTAAAGTTTCAGGTACACCACCTTCAGTATAAGCGTCTGAATCTGCTCTAGTATCTGTATATATGGGAGTTCCTGAAATATTAGTATGATCTGATAAACTAGTACCAGTTGAAATAGTATAAGTACCTGCCTGATCCGCACCAGTTGAAGTTGTTTGTACCATTGTTAGTATTGAAGGTTTAATAAATGTATCTTGAAAATCTGTTTTAGACATTGATACAACATTTGTGCCGTCATAGTAAACAGGATATGCAACATTATTTGTATCTGATGGATCTGTTACCGTAGCAACATTTTGTCCTATGTTTGTGTAGTTTACAGTATTCGTAGTTGTATCCGTAGGTGTTTGAAATGATGACGGATGCGAGGTTGCTGCACCAGCAAGTAATCTTGTATCTGCTCTCGTACCGATACTAGAGCCAGAACCAACGGTTAAAGTAACCGAAGGGTCAGTACTATATTGATAAATTGCTTGTGATTGATTAGTTGTGTTCTGAGCCGCAGTAAATTCCTGCAGGTTATTAGAACCCTCATTGTATATAGAAAATCGAACTGTCATAATATTATTTATAAGTTCCTACGAACTAGGTCCTCGCATAGTTTTTAATGTAGACCCAGCAGAGTTTTTAATTAATAGAGTGGTTACACCAGCAAAATTAGATGAAGTGATTGCACCTCCGACTAAATTTGTAATAGTTGCAGTTGTAATAGTTGATATTTCTTTACTCGCACCAAGAACTAATGCCTTGTTTGCAGCTGCAGTACCATTTGTAATATCATCTAGTTTTTCTAGATCAGTTTCATTCATACTAGCAGAACCAATAATAAATGACTTACCAGAACCAGCGGTTATATCACCAGAAGTGGCTAAATCACCAGTCATTGTACCACCAGCAAGATTAAGTTTACTATTTATTTGTGTTTGTATGCCACTAGTAACCCCAACAACACGATTTAATTCAGTTGTTGATACCGTTGCACCATCTAAAATCTCTAATTCTGCCTCGTTAATATCAGCACTACCGATTACAATACCACCGACTGTAATCTTACTAGGCGTTATTGTTAAATTACCAGTTGCGTCAGCAGTTGCAGTTGTAGTACCAAGCACGAATGTATCACTACTTTCATCAAATCCCATAAATGCGTTATCGCCAGTTGATCCTCTTTCCATTAGAATACCACAGTCATTTGCATTTGAACTAGCACCAGAGTTTAACTCTAGTAAGTTGTCTGTAATTGTTGTGTTTGTACTTGAGACGGTAGTTGTAGAACCGTTAACAGTTAGATTTCCTGATAATGTTAAATTCACACCAGTTGCAGTACCAGTTAATGCTGGTGAAGCAAGAGGTGCCTTTGTAGCAAGTTGAGTTGCGACTGTATCGGAACCGATACTTGCAAGTGAATTTATTTCAGCAGCAGTTGAAGTAATTGCAGTAGAACCAATTGTAAACCCAGCAGCGGTTACAGTACCAGAAGCAGTCATAGCATTAGTACCTAAAGTTGTACCATCAAAGGTTAATGCTGATTCAGCATTAATTGAACCAACATTTCCTGTATCAGTTAAAACTCTGTTATTTGCACTATTTGTAATTAGTGTATCTGTTATTGTAGAAATAAGTACCTTTTTAAGTTTACCTGAATCACTTGTATCCGAGAGTAAAAGTGTATCATCCGCGGATGCAGTAACCAAAGTATTACCTGTAATCAAGGTACTATCGACTGCCTTATTTCCTATTGTGTTAGTTGCCATATATTATCCTTATGATATCGTTGCCCCTAGTACTGAAACTGGGATCCACTTACTTCCATCATAAATTAATGTTGCACTTTCTCCTACAGCGTCCCATACGATTGAAGTTGAGACGGCACCAGAAAGTAGATTACCGTTTGATGTAGTCAATGTAGCGGCGTTGCCTGCTACTTGCATTGTGATAATTTTCATTTGGCCAGCAAAAGAACCAGTTGCCAATGTTAAGGCAGAGGTTCCCCCACTTGAATTTAAGAAGGTAACTAGTCTATCTTTATTTATAGCATCCGTACCAGAACCATCACCAGAAACTGTTTCTGAAGATACAATAATTGAAGTACTTGATAATTGTTGTCCTAAATATATAATATGATGTACATGACTTGATGAAGGTGCAGCTGCAAAAGTTATTTGTGCACCAGCACTAGATATTGTATATGCAGTACCGGGTACTAATACAGCACCGTTTGAAACGACTAATAACATATTAGGATCGCCTACCTTAAAGGTTAGATTAAAAGAAGTTGTACTGTTATCACCAATGATAATCTGTTTATCTAACGCCCCATAAGCGGGTTCTCTTCCTATGTATGAACTAAATGGCATATTTTATTTCCTATCCTTGACTTATTCTTAATTCACTAATTTGGCCAGCGCCAGGTGCTGTTCTATATAATCTCCCTTTAACATTAGGATTACTTGTTGGTATATTATCGTAGTCAAAAATTAAAGTACTTACTAGAGTACCAGTTAAATTCGCAGCAGGTATATTTGTTAAACTTGCACCAGAACCACTAAATGTAGTTGCAGTTGCTATTCCTGAAATGGTAACACCGCCGGTTACAGTTTCTAATTTTTTAGAATTATCGAACCAAAGATTAACTGCACCGTTAGCTGAAGCTGTTATCATATTTTCCTGTGAAGCACTTACTAGTCTCAAGTCGTCAGCAAAAATATATCCTGTAGTACCATCAGAAAGCAACTTCATGTCAGTTCCTGCTCCAAATATAAGTTCGTCAGAATCACCAAGACTTATATTACTATTAGTTGATAGGTCTCCTGTTAAAGCACCACCAGCGAGTGGTAATCTTGCGTCTAGTTGTGTTTGTATTGAACTGGTTACACCATCAACATAGTTCAATTCAGTAGTTGATAATGTTGCACCGTCTAAAATTTCTAATTCTGCTTCTTGAATATCTGCACTACCCATTATTAAACGATTAATTTCAAGACCACCAGCAGCGATTGTTAAATCACCAGTAGAAGCACCAGTTGCAGTTGTAGTACCTAAAATAAATCTATCAGCAGATTCATCCCAAGCCATAATTGCATTATCACCACTTGATCCTCTTTCAATAACAATACCACAGTCATTCGCATTTGAAGATGAACCAGTATTTAATTCTAACATATTATCACTAACAGTTGTATTTGTAGTTGCCACAGTAGTTGTAGTACCGTTAACAATTAAGTTACCTGATAGCGTTAAGTTTACGCCAGTTGCAGTACCAGTTAATGATGGACTAGCAAGAGGTGCTTTTGTAGCGAGTTGAGTTGCAACCGAATCAGAACCGATACTTGCAAGAGTATTTAATTCGTTTGTCGAGATTGTTGCACCATCTAAAATTTCTAATTCTGCTTCATTGATTGCAGCTGAACCGATTGTGAAACCAGTAGAGGTTACAGTACCAGTAGCAGTTATTGCGTTAGTGCCTAAAGTTGTACCATCGAATGTTAATGCTGATTCAGCATTGATTGATCCAGTTGTACCTGTATCAGTTAAAACTCTATTGTTTGCACTATTTGAAACAACATTACCTAATGTAGATACTAATGCTTTCTTTAATGAAGTTTGGTTGGCGTCATAAATGAGAACATGGTCAGCACCAACAGCGGACACCTCGGTTTGACCTGTGATTAATTCACTATTTAATTGTGTGGAACCAATAGAACCAGTGTCAGGTATAACACGAGCAGTTTCTCTATCTCTATTAATAACGATAATATTATTTGTACCAGAAACAGGTGCAGTTGTAAATGTTATTCTTCTAGGGTTGCCTGAATTGTCATTACCTACTGTATAAGCAGTTGTAGGTTCTTGCCATACATCTTCTACATATACACTTAGTGAATTAAATCCACCTGAAGCGATATCAAAAGTTAAATCGAAGTTTACTGAACTTCCGTCGCCACTAAATCTATCTTTAGTTGCTACTGGAGCAAAACTTCTAGCCGGTGATGGTCCTGTATAATTACCCATTATTCTCTCTCTTAGTTAACATCCTCAAGAATTGA
>Ga0209535_1000673_pt1 | contig 23953 bp, 40 predicted proteins | sample LinPmetageLP28_FD_184041 | JGI IMG/M metagenome (GOLD analysis project Ga0209535, IMG submission 184041) | Marine viral communities from the Pacific Ocean - LP-28 (SPAdes) (version 2) | ecosystem: Environmental > Aquatic > Marine > Oceanic | place: Pacific Ocean | collected 2009-08-22
TCATCCATTCGTTGTAGTTTTTAGCAGTTCGCTTACCTACTTTATATGTTCTCATTGGTTTCATTTTGCAATAATAAGTATTAATATTTAATTACACAAGTTTTATTAAGGTTTTCTACAATATAACATGTAACAACTTGATTATCTGAATGATAACAAACGCAACAAACATAAGTAAAATACCCATTATTATTGCAAATTGTATTCCCTCTTTAATAAATTGAGGTAATTGTTTCTTTAACTCTTCCCATTCTTTTGGTGTAGGATCTAAATCATTATTTTTCATATCTATTTAATTTTAATTAATCCTAAATTTATTGTTGTATCATACTCTTTCAACATTTTCCAAATTTCTTTGACTTGTTCTTCCGTATACCATTCAATTAATACATCAAATAGTTTATCATAGTTTGTTTTCATCTTATTAATTTTAATTGTGTGAGGAACATCCCTCTACCACCAAATCCCCAATGCAGTTACGCATTGAGGTTAAGGTAGGATAGGCACAACCCTATCGTTCACACACAATTAGAATGGTAAAACATCACTTTCTTCCCAACTTTCTATGATGCTTTCTATATCATCTTTCATTTGGATAATTGATTCACAACTCCTTAATAAATCTTCTAATCCTTCTATTTCTCTATTGCTTAATTCTTGTGTTTCACCATTTTCCAGTGCATCTACACAATCTTTTAAATCTCTCGCAGTATTTTCAAATCTGCAATAACTCATATTTCCCATATCTCTATTTTTTTTAATTTATTTAATTTTATAGTATTCTATTAGCAAAGAATCGTTCTTTACTTGATACTCGTTATACAATTTGTTCATCTCATAATCTATCTTGCTTCTTTGATGTAATTGCTCATCAGATAGTTTATTCATCATCCCACAACTACTTAATGTGAGAATCGCAGCTCCAACTATTAGGATCTTTTTCATTTGTCTGTATGTGTTTGTTAATACTGACTGCCCTTCGGCAGTTTCGTTCCATTTCAGGAAACTCATCAGAGTATTTATATATGATGTGTTATCTCATCTAAAGATACAAGACCACTATGCTTAAGTCTCACCTCTATTTCCTTTGACAATACCTTTAATCTTCTAAATTCCTCTTGTAAGATAGATAATGCTATAATACAATGCTCAATCTTCTCTTCATCATCCCATAGCATAACCCCTTTTTGAATTTTTATATTTTCAAGAGTAGTTTCTAATCGTTTTTGTATTGCTTTAATTGTGCAATCAACTAATAATTCTTCTTTTCTTTTCATATCTCTATTTATTTATGTGATTAATTAATGTATTTAGGTAGTATGCAGTATCGCCACTATAATTACCATTAGTAGCAGAGAAATAATCTAATGCATCTTGTAGAATGTCTCTTTTTTTCGCTTGTTGTAATTCATTATGCATAGAATCTAATTGGTCTTTCATTCTCCAAATCTTACTCTTTAACTCGGCATTCTCTTTCCATAACTCATCATTTCTCCTATCTAATATATCATAGTGTTTCAACTTTCTTTCCATTCTCGCAACCTTATTGTATGCGTTAGGATTCGTAATATACTCCTTGCCTTTTTTAGTAATCTTAAAGACATTTTTAGTGTTATTGTCTACCAATCCACCATACTTCCATTCTACTATGTTAGTCCCATAGTAACCTTGTCTGTTGACATAATCTTTAATGTCATTACCTTGTGCAACCCATATAAACTTCTGCACATCTTGTCTGCTACATTGCTTTCTTTTAGCAATTTGTGATAGCACTTCTAACTTAATTGAATTCATAATTTCTAATTGTTTTTGTGTGTTATATACTGACTACCTTTCGGTAGTTTCGCCAAAATCTCATTGGCTCATCAGAGTATTTATGATGGATTATATCCATTTGGTAACACATCATCCCAAGTCAAACAAGCATCCTCTACCCATTTTTCACCATCCCAAGACATATGTGTTTCGTTAAACTCCATATATTGTTCTATACTATGGTATTCGCATTTAGCAGATACGATACTATCTAATACTTCTTTTCTTCTACCATTGATATTACATACTAATCTCATCTCTGATTCAGTAGCAATCTCATACTCAAGTATGGTATCCCACGCTTGATTAAAATCTAATTCTTTGTTCATTGTATGTATATGTATTGATTAATTATTGACAAAGATAGTTTAATTATTGACATAACAATATAAAAGTAAGAGCTTTTTTGTTCCTCCAAATTTTTAAATGCTTAAGTGTCTGGAGTCCAGTCGTTTACATTGTGTATAAGTTTTGTGTTTTGTTTGTGTATTTTGGTTGTCGTTGGGGTATTAACCTTACTCTCTCTTTGTCTTCACAAAGTATTTGAGGGAAGGTTATGATTTGTTTTAGGTTAGAATGGGGTAAGGTATCACACATTGCAGTGCGATATCCTACCAACTAAATGAGCATAGGTAAATCAATACGGAGATGGTAAGCGATACATCACCACCCCCCACCCACCACCAAAAAAAACGACAAAACATTGACAGAAAAATTTTCAAAACACACCCCCCCCCTTAAAAAAAATATGACTTTCCATTGACCACTTGACTGCGCACGACCATATATAACCCTCAAACTCTAAACACCTAATATATTTTTATTATCTTTGTAAAAAATAAAAACGATCATGGATAAAAAATTTGAAACATCAGGAGATTGGGTAAACGGACTATATGTTAGAGATGGTCGTTTAGTTAATGACAGGTTTCCATCTGAAAGTGGAATCGCTAAAGCAGCTCGTATAAGACGTGCAGTAAAAAACGATAAGGCAGTAAATAGAATTGCTGAAGGAATACAAGTTGCTGAAAACAGAAAAAAGTTTAACGAGTTAGACTATTAAGAATTAATCAACTTCCCTATTTGTTCTGTTTGATTAGTTGTGAAGGAGAGGTTATCCATTCGGATGCCTCTTTTTTTTTTATATATTTCAAAGTTCGTCATAGTTATGACAATCTTTTTTCAACTCGTCATTTTGTAACTTATTGATTTATAGTATATTATATTTATTTATGACGATATGACGACTTTAAGTCTAAATTATATAATAATAATAATAATAATAATAAAGGAATATATATATACTAATAAACTTATTTGAGTTTGTCATTTCGTCATAGCATTGTTATATATTTTTTTATTATATTTGCCCCAACAATTAATTAAATCAAATTTACTTATGACAGAACAGGGATACATCTCCAAAGACCTTTGCTTTGATGACGAGGGAAGACAAAAATTAATCAAGGGAATAACTGTAATATCTAAAGCAGTTAAGTCAACACTGGGCCCAAGGGGCAAGACAGTAATTATAGAATCCGTAAACCATACTCATGGAATCACAGTAACTAAAGACGGTGTCACCGTTGCTAAGTCTGTAGATTTATTTGATCCTGTAGAGAACCTTGCGGTTAGGATGATGAAGGAGGCTGCTAATAAAACAGCATCTATAGCGGGAGATGGAACAACTACAGCTATTGTATTAACGGAAGCCATTGTAAAAGCGGGTATAGAGTTAATGAATAATTACGATGTTAATTCAACTGAAGTAGTTAGATTATTAAAAGAGAAAGTTGAGGGGATAATTAAGGAACTTAATAAGAAGGCTCGTAAAGTAACAGGTAAGAGATTACTTGATGTTGCCACTATCTCTGCTAATAATGATAAGGCTTTAGGGAAACTAATCTCGGATACATATGAAGAGGTTGGGCTCGATGGTATTGTTACTGTAGAGAAATCACAAAACTCTGAGACCTATGCAGACATTACTAATGGAATAAAAGTAGACAGAGGCTACTCATCTCCTTTATTTATTAATAATCAAAAGAAAGATGAGTGTATATTAGAAGATGTACATATTTTAGTTTGCGATACTGAAATAAATAATATACTTCAAATTGAGAATATATTAAAAGAGATTATTAATAAAGGGCATAAACTTTTAATTATTGGGGAGTGTAGTCAGAATATGATAAACACCTTAGCAGCTAATGTTGTAAAGAATGGTTTAAAGTTCTGTAATGTCCCACCTCCAAGTTTTGGATATAGACAACACGAGTTAATGCAAGATATAGCTTTAGCAGTAGGAGCAACTTACTTTTCTGAAAAGACTGGTGACGATCTTAGCTTAATACTTCCTAAAGATTTAGGTCATGCTCAAAAAATTGTTGTAGGCAAAGACAATTCTATTATCATTACAGGTAAATCAATGAGTGAAGAACTTGTAGAGCGAGTGTCTGAACTTAAAGTACAACAAGATAATACTAAAAATAAAGGAGAAAGAGATTTTATAAATACTCGTATTGCTTCTTTAGCAGGAGGAATCGGATGTATCTATGTAGGAGGCGACTCAGATATAGAACAAAAAGAAAAATTCGACAGAGTCGATGACTCTGTCTGTGCAGTGCGTTCCGCACTACAGGAAGGAATACTACCTGGAGGTGGATTAACTCTATGGAGATTAGCTCCCGAAAGAATAAAGGTAGATTCTAAAGATGAGATTACTGAAGAGATGGTGGCAGATGGAATACTTCATGTAGCCCTTAAAGCTCCTCTTATGCAAATATTAGAGAACGCAGGTTTAGATTTTGAAACAATAATGAACAAGCAAGACCTAATAGATGACTTTAATGGATTTGATGTTAAGAATGAAAAGTATGGTGACATGTTTAAGATGGGAGTTATAGATCCACTTAAGGTTACTAAGAACGCTTTAATTAACGCAAGTAGTGTTGCTACAACAATCTTAAGCACTAACGCTATCATAACACACGCAAGAGCATGTTAAAGTGGTTAAAGAGTTTATTCAGTTTTGATGATGCAAACAAGAAGTTATTAGATAATATAAAAAAATTAGATGAAGCCAATAGGAAAGTACATAATAATTAAACCGATAGAGGAAGAATTAAAAACCGCATCGGGATTATTATTATCTCAAGAAGATGCATCAGGGTTTAGATATAAGAAAGGCAAAGTAGTAAAGCCTGGAACTGATGTAGAAAATATATCTGACAATGATTTAATCTATTATGACAAGTCAGCAGGTCACCAGATGTTTATAAAAGACGAAGTCTTTATGGTTATTCTGGAGAGAGATGTCGTTGTTGTCTTATAAACTCATTCATCTCTATAATCATATTACGATATATCTTATCCATATAAGAAGCATCGTGTCTAAATAAGGGATTGTATTGAGGGCTTTCCCCTATTTCTTCTCCGTTTAGTTTCTTATATAGTGTGTTAACCAGGCGTTTACCTTTAAAGGAAAGCTCATATAGAGTTGTTTCTTTACCTTTGCGCTTTCTCCAAATATGTATCCACCCCTCTTTAAGCAGTCTATGAAATCTTGGCTCGTCCCAAGACATACACTCTTCAAATTCTTTAAACTTTGTTTTATTAAATATCTGTTCGCTATATAGAAAGAATAGCATGTCTATGTCGGGAGTTCCGATTTTGTATTTGGCTTTAGCCCAATACCTTATCACCCTCCAATACTTCATGTAATCGTGTGAGGGTTGAACTCTATCGTAGTTCTTCCTTATTATATTTGACATTAAATTAAATTTGTATCTTTGCAAGAACAAAACTAATAAAATTATGCCAACAGTTACAGTAAAAGGAAAGAAAAAAGTATTCCCATACAACGCAGTAGGAAAAGCCCAGGCAAGTGCTTATGCAAAAATGAATAAAGGAAAAATGAAAAACAACCCTAACTACGGAATGGAAAAAAGAACCAAATCATCAGGATATTAAATGGCCGAAAGAAAAAAAACATTTGCTAATACTTACGGTCAGAGCCTAAGATATGGAAAGGGGGCTGCTGTTGATTCAGTTGCTGCTCGTAAAAAACGTATTGCTAAAAAGTTAGCTGAGAATAAACAAAAAGAAAAAGAAAAGGCTTTAAAGGAAAAACTTGACAAGAAACAGAAAAAACAAGTTGATAAAGCTATAAAGGCTGACCAAAAAAAACAAGACAAGTTAAAAAAGGCTACTGATAAAAATGCTTCCAATAAAAAGAAAAACAAAGAAAAACTTGATAAGCAAAATAAAAAAGAAGCATCTAATTATTTAAATAAAAAGTCTAAGGGTAAAACTCCGTTAGAAAAAAAGGCTAATGCAAAAAAAGATGCACAGAAAAGTCAAAAGAAAACATCTAAGAAGGTTTCTGCAAAATTCAAAAAAGATAAGAAGGCGGACAATAGGCTAAAGAAAAGAACAGATCAGATAGTAGAAAAGAATAAAAAAAGACAAGCTACTGTTAGTCGTACCATGTCAGACAATGTTAAGAAGACGGATAAGAAGATTAAAAAAAGTAAAACTAAAATGAAAAGAAAAATATCTCGAGCATCTCGAGACGGTTTTGCTAAAAGGTGGAGCGGAAAATATCAAAACTTAAAAAAGAAAAGGGAGAATGAAAAGAATGCATAATGATAATTATTATGATTTTACCCGCAATATGTCTTACGAGCAGTCTAAGGAGTTTAGAAAAAAACATGGTGAAACTAACAAAGAACAACGAAAGAGTATATTAAAACAAAAACAAAAAAAATAACTATCTTTGTAAAATATTAAAATAAAAAAACCATGTCTGACAAAAAATCAAAAACAAAAACGGTAAGTTCAAGAAACTTGTCTCAACCTCTTTCGGAGTCTAAATTGGATCGTCAAGTAAGACAGTTCACTTCAATAGCTAATAAAGTAAATAGAGGTAAAGGAAAAAAAGTTTCTTATAAATCTGCTTATGATGCAATGAGTCCAAAAGAAAAAGCTAAGCATGGAAACAGCTTAAAAACTTTTACTGCTGCTGCAAAAAAGTTTAACAAAAAAAACCCAAACTACGATAAGTCAAAATTTAGAACAAGAAAGGGCGGATCAATATTATAAAACATTAAAAAACAATTATGAAAAAACAAGGTTACAACTCAAGACTTGATGAGTCATTAGGAGCTAAGAACGGAAAGAAATCTCAATCTATGAAATCAAGAAGAGATGAGTCTAAAGCAATGTCTAAAAAAGATTACGGTCATGCATACGGTGGAGATCACAATATGTCTTACGAGTGTATCAACAACGTAAAGAAAAAGATCGGAGCTGCAATTAGAAAATAATTATGGCGAAGAAAGGAAGAACTAAAAAAGGAGCCTTTCCAGAAATAAAAAAATCCCGTCAGGGAGCTTTTACGAAGTGGGCTGAAAATAACGGATTCGAAGATGCGTGTAGTGCAGCGTCTGCTGTCATGAAGAAAACTGATAAGTATTCTAAAAAGGTAGTGGAAATGGCTAACTACGCTAATAACTTTGGGTGTAAAACAAAATAAGATGGGAAAATTATTAATATGGTTAGGAGAATCACTCTCTGACTTATGGTGTAAGTTTCAATGTCAATGGAATTGGTTAGTATCTAAAATAACATTTAGTGTAGAATCATGTCCTAACAAACTTTGTACTTGTAAAAAATAAAATTTAATGAAACGAACTTTAACTGGGAAGTCAATAGGGTTAGGTGATAGTATAGAAAGAATTACTAAAGCTACAGGAATTAAAAAAGTAGTAGACAAAATAGCTAAAGTCACTAATAGTGATTGCGGTTGTAACAAAAGAAGAGATGCTTTAAACAGAGCATTCCCTTACGATAAAAAATAAAAAAAATGGCATATCAAAGATTACAAGTCGGACGTTCACTAAAGGTTATACCAAGTGACACAGTATTAATACCTGATCCAGCAACAGAGGCTTTAAGTGGAGCTACAGATGGTACAACAGCAAATAAATTAGTTCTATCTACTGCAACATTTTTAAATGACGGAATACAAGCTGGTAAAGCGATTGTATATAATACAACGGATAATACTTGCGCTTATGTTACCGCTATAGATAGTGATACTGTATTAAGCCTTAGTGTTAACATTATGGCTACTGGTGAAAATTTTGTAATATACAATGCTGCTACATCAGGTTGCGTACTCTACAATGGAACAGCTCAAGACTTAACTGTTTATATGGCGGCAGATACTGGTAACTCACATGCTCCTACTACCGAACAACAATTTGCCGCTGTACCTGCAGGTTCTTTTATGCCTACATTTATAACAGGAGTAAAGACTACTGGCAGTCCTACTAACTTAGTAGCACTCTGGTAACATGATTAGTGTTTCCATAGCTACTGCTGTAGGAGCAAACAATACTCCAGGAGGGGGAAGATCAAACCCAGAACTTGTTTCTAACGGAGATTTTTCAAACGGATTAACTGGATGGACTGTTATTCCTCAAGTTAATGAAAAATCAGGAGTTGTGACTATAGGACCAGGTAAACCAATAGCATCTATATCTCAATCTATTTTAACAATTGGGAAAACTTATAATGTTGTAATAGGAGTTGTAAGTCTTCCTCCAAAAGGAAATGCTACAGTAAATGATTCTAAGGGAGCTATATTAGGAAATCTTACTTCGGTTGGTTCTAATTCATTTCAATTCTTAAATAAAACAGGAGCTGATATTTATATTCAAAGTAATATCGGGGCTCAATTTTTAATTAACAGCGTGTCTGTAAAAGAAGTTTAAAAAAATATTATGGCAACAGTACCAGGCGATCAAAAATTTCATACAGTACCTGCATTTGTAGATACAAAAAATAAAGGATCTGCTTTAGCTAATTCTAATAGAACTATCTATACTATGCAGGATATTATAGACACCTATTCTGTGGCTCCTTTTGTTTATACTGAATATGTAGCAACTTTTACAAGAGCTGATTTAAACGCTTTAGCTGGCAGCTCAGCAACAGAAATAATAGCAGCTGTTCCTAATAAGTCACTTATTATTGAAGAAACTTATTGGACTGTAAATATTGATGGAGCAGGGGCATATACCCCTTTAACTCCAGGTGACCTTAATGTAATTCAAGGTACAGCAACCACAGCAAACCTTGCGGTATCTACATTTCCATCCACTCGGATAAATCAAATACTTAATGCGGAAGCAATTCAAGCAACTTATTTTAGAGATGTTCCAACTTCTGGATCAAGAATTTATTCTTTAAACAAGCCTACTCGTCTTTTTGTACCGTCTAACTTTGTCTTTCCTGCTCGCTTTACTTCCTTAGTTTTAAGATTAAAATATAGAATTATACCATTATAAAAATAAATTATTATGCCTGATAATAAGTCTAAAACAAACGCAATTAACATTAAAGACATGTCTACAGAAGAGCGAAAAGCTCTTATGAATAAATTCAGGTCTGAAAGATATAAAACAACTCAAGGCAATAATAAAACAAATAAAAAACACCGCAATACTGTAAAAACAAATAAGAGAAACACTACAGAAACAGCAGCGACAGAATTTTGGAAAAACAATCCAGATAAAAAACATTCTATGAAATACGGTGTTAATCCTAACAACCCTAACAAGTCGTTTGTAGAGAAAACTTCTTATGATGGAAAAGGTTTTGGTGAAAATGATCCTATAAGTAAAGCGTTTAGTGTAGCGTCAGGAACTTTATTAACGGGAGGATTGTCTAATGCGGCAAAACTAAAAGGTTTTACAAACACTGCAAAGGTTATAAAAACAGGATCAAAAATCAAAAAAGGTGGCGAGTTAGGGGGTTAGATAAAAAATAAAAAATTTATTATCTTTGCATCTATGAATTGGTTTCAAACAACAACGTATAGCGGGGAGTTTAATTACACACAAACACTAACTTACCCATTAAAAAATGAAAACTGAAATGAAAGATACAGTAGAAGTAGTAGCTGCCAATGGGGGAGCTTTAGGATTAACATTAATGCAGGCTAACGAAATGCTTCAGTTTGTTTCGCTTTCGCTTGCTATTGCCTTTACAATATATAAGTTTATAAAAAAGAAAAAGTAATCATGAAATATTTTACCCACAGTGAGTTTGACTCTCCTGATGAACCTGGTTCAGGGAAAAATATGAGACATGACTTTTTAGAGATGTTAGACTTTGCCAGAGAAGAATCGGGCATACCTTTTAAGATAACATCAGGATTCAGAACACAAGCATACAATAAAGATTTACAAAAAAGAGGATATCAAGCAAGTCCCAATAGTTCACACTTAAAAGGATGTGCTGCTGATATTGCGTGTGGCAATTCAGAAAAGAGATCTATAATGGTTAGAGCATTAGTTAATGTCGGGTTCACTCGTATAGGAATTTCAAAGACCTTCCTACATGTGGACAGCGACTCTAAGCCTGACGCAATATGGTTATACGCATAATGGCAAAGAAAGGAAGAACAGGGAAAAAAGTATGTTGGGAGTACGGTAAAGGAAAATACTGCGGTACACTAATACCAAGTAAAGAAACTAAAACTCACAGATACGCAAGAACAGAAAACGGAAAGATCAAGTCTTTACCTAAAAATAAAAAGTAATGGCAACACCAAGAAAAGGAAAGGCTAAAGTAAAAATTACCGCAAGCGGTAAGAAGGTTAGCTATGGTCAAGCTGGTAAAGCTAAGGGTGGTGGTTCAAGAGTTAAACCTGGAACGTCAAAAGGAGATGCTTATTGTGCAAGAAGCTATGGAATTAAAATGGGACTACCTATAGGTAAACGAAATGATCCTAACACACCTAACAACTTATCTCGTAAGAGGTGGAAATGTGTAGGTAAAAAATCAAAAAGATAATGAGCATTTGGACTAAGATATTTGGAAAAGGAGCATTAGATGTAGCTGGTAAAGTTGCAGGAATTGCTGATAGGTTTATTCAAACAAAAGAAGAAAAAGCAGCTTTTGAAATGGAGATGAAAAAAATCTTTATAGAAGCAGAGGCTGAGATTCAAAAGAATGTAACAGAAAGATGGAAAAGCGATATGACCAGCGATTCCTGGTTAAGTAAAAATGTTAGACCTATAGTGTTAATATTTTTAGTTGTATGTACCGTCTTAATGATATTTATAGATGCTGGTTCTATTAAGTTTCAAGTAGAGGAAAAATGGACAGATCTTTTACAATTAGTCTTAATAACAGTGATCGGAGCTTACTTTGGGGGAAGGTCATTTGAGAAAATAAAAAAGTAAAACACATTCCGTAACTTTTGTTATCTTTGCATTAATAATTAACTTTAATATAAATCAAATGAAAAAGATTAAAAAAGAAGAGTTAGAAAATCTTCAAGAATTAAACACAGAATTTAATAAAGTAAAAACACAATTAGGTGATTTAACTTTACAAAAATATGGGTTATGTTTAAAGGTAGAACAACTTAAAAAACAGTTTCAAGAAGCTGAACAAGGTCTAATGAAAACTTATGGCGAGAATGCTGTAGTTAATTTAGAAACAGGAGAAGTGAAAGAAAAAGAAAAAGATGGCGAAAATAAATAATACTACAGTTTATCCAAAGGTAACCCCTGCTCAAGATGATTTACTTATTTTAACTGATAAAAACGATTCAGATAAAACTAAAACATCTTCTGTTGCGGATTTTCAAGACTTCTTTGGAACAAGCACTGTAGTAGTAACGGTTACTGCGGATCAAATTAGATTTTTAAATAGTGTCCCTGTAAACATAGTGACTGCAACAGGTAATGAATTTGTTCAAGTAATAGCTGCAAGCCTTCAATATTTATATGCTACTGCACCTTTTACTTTTACAGGTAGTATTAATTTAGCACACTCTACGCAGACTACAAGTATAGAAAAGACTTTTGATACTTCTTTGCTTTCAGGAGTAAATAATATTACTCAAGGCTCAAAAAATGTCCCGTTTTTATATCCTTCTGCTACAGGTGGAGATAAATTAATTTTGTGGAATGATACTTCTAACCCAACAGGGCCATTAGCAGAAGGTGTATTAAAAGTGAGTGTACAATATAGAATATATAGTTTTTAAGATATGGCGAAAATTGAAAATACAGTTGTCTACCCTACGGTCACACCAGCAATGGATGATTTACTCATTGCTACTGATGTTAGTAGTGACAATAAAACAGTTACGTTTTTAGTAAGTGACTTAATAGGCGGGACTGGTGTGCTTCAAGGATTGCAATCGGTTTTAGATACGGGTAATACCGCTACGCAAAACATGACTCTTGTTGGTACGATGACTATTTTGGGAACTATAATTCCCAACAGCATAACAGCGGGTGGTAGTGTTGGTGCGGCAGGTCAAATCTTGTCTTCTACAGGAGCGGGAATTCAGTGGATTAACTCTCCTACATTATCTTGCTGTGCTTTAGATCCCGTATTAAATGTGGGGAATACTGCTACTATTAATATAATTACTTCTGCGAGTATTCAAATGAATGGAGCAGGTCAGAGTTTAGCGTTATCTAATAACACTGATATGACATTAGCTGCAAACTGTTCTATTAATACAGCTGATGATATTATATTGGGTACTTCATCTGTATTGAATTTTAACACTACTTCTGTTTTAAATGACTATGCGGGAAATACAGGAACAGCGGGACAGATACTAACTATTAATGCAGCGGGTACGGGAGTTGAATGGTTAGCAGGAGTTCCTACTCAATCCATGCCTACCTTACAAGAAGTTCTAACAGCGGGTAATACTGCGATAGGAGTTGGTATAAATTTAACAGCAACATCTCCTTTAGTATTAGATGCTACGTCTAACATTACTTCAGCGGGAACAAACACTTATGGAGGTATTAATACTTTTAATGGTACTGTAGAACTTAATGCGTGTTTAGAAGATTCAAATGGAGTTTGCGGTACAGTAGGTCAAGTGTTAACATCTACAGGTAGTGCAACCTTATGGACAAATGGTGGAGGGGTAGGTGTACAAAACTTATCACAAGTATTAGCTGTTGGTAATACTGCTACAAACAATATTATATTAAATGGTACTATACAGCCAACAACAATAACCGATTCTACATCTTCAGTAGGATTAGCAGGTCAGATATTAAGCTCTAATGGAACAGGGCTAACCTGGATAAATTCTGCTTGTTGTAATTTACAAGATACATTAGCAGTTGGAAATACTTCTACAATTGGAATTTCATTAACGGGTACTGCACAATTTGTAGGGCCGACACTTAATACCACTGTAATATTAGACAGTGCAGGATTGCCTGGTACTGCAGGACAAGTTTTAAGTTCTACAGGAACTGCTTTACAATGGGTAGCTGCAGGAGGAGGTGGTGGTGGAGTAACATCTATTACTTCAGGTTCTGTTGTTAGTTCTGTTGGTCAAGCTATAACGGTTAATGCTGCTGCAACTGGAGCAGTAACACTTAATGTATTTGAGTACGCAGGGGATACTAATATAGGATATGTACCAAGAGGTTCAGCTAATGATGCTACAAAATATTTAGACGGTACAGGAAACTGGACAGTTCCAGCGGGTGGTGGTTCCTCAGTAAATAGCTTTATTAATAATTATAAAGTATGGGCAAGTAAATTAATACCTAATCCTGTTACAGTAAATACTTATAATTCTTTTACTACTCCCGTTACTTCTACAGGTTATGTTCCATATAGAATATTTGATCAAGTCTCTACTTCGGCACCAAGTGTTTCACCAGGATGGACAGTATTGCAACAGTTTCAGGGACAATTGATGGGTGCAGGATCAGCTACGGGGTGTGGTAGTTCCGATACAAAATCAACACTATGTGGAATGCAGTCTACTTTTATAGCCAGTAAGGCTGCTATTCATAATTTTGAATTATGGAAAGGAGATATATGTGCAGGAACCGCTACCATACCAATAAAAGTTGGTGATGCAACTATTGACTATTCTTCGGTTGGACTACCAGTATGTAAAATATGGTCAATTTTACCAGCAGGTAACCCAGCTTTATCTCTGACTGGAAGTGAGACATTCTTTATAACTTATAAAACTTCTGGTGTTCCTGTTGGCGATGATGTAGCCTTTACACTAAATATCACTACACAACAATTCTTAACATAAATTAAATTAAATTAAATGAAATGGACATTAGAAAAATATCAATCGGTGCTGACTATAAGTCAAGTGCCATGCATTATATAACCAACCAAGAGGTTTTAGGTGGCTCTTACACTATACATCTAATTCAAGAAAAAGCTGACTCTTACCAAATTTGGGTTAAAAAATTAGAGGAGGTTTATCTATGGAAAGAGTTTAGAAAAACTCTACCTATTTCTTTAGAATTTAATATTAACTTTTAATGAGGTCACCATTTAACTTTATTGTTAAACCTTATAACAAAAGAAGATACGATAATATAAAAAACATTAGTAATGTAGATATTATCACAAGTGTATCTCAAGAAGACCACATGGCTTCTAATAGGTTTGCAATTGTAGAGGAACTTCCAATTAACTATACGGGCCCTGTAAAAAAAGGGGACATGCTACTTGTGCATCATAATGTATTTAAATTCTATTATGATATGAAAGGTAGACAAAAAAGCGGAAGAAGTTTTTTTAGAGAAGATTTGTTTTTTATAGATAAAGAACAATTTTTTTTGTATAAACAAGATGGTAAGTGGAATGCTTATGGAAAGTATTGTTTTGTAAAACCCGTAGATGTAAAAGACTCTTTTATATTAAAACAAGGAGAAGAGCCTTTGGTGGGTAAAATGAAATATATCAATCAAGAGCTTTTAAATTTAGGAGTTAAAGAGGGGGATGAAATATCTTTTCAACCTGATAGTGAGTATGAATTTATTATAGACGGAGAAAAACTATATCGTATGTTTACAAGTAATATTACTTTAATATTATGATATACATAAAAGATAATTTTTTAGATAAAGAATTTTTTGAGCAATTAGAGTTTTATTTAAAATCTAATGAATGGGAAGAAAAAGTGGTGGGAGAAAAAGAATTTTATATTCAATCTTCATTAAAAGATTTTGATGAATATATGGAGAATAAATTATCTATAATCGAACAAAAAGATGTAAAAAATATTTTATCTTTTTTTAGAAAATCTACTGACGAATTAGATAACAGTTGGAGAATACATTCTGACTTAAATATAAAAGGAGAAAAACCTGATCGTGCTTTAGTTTATTACATTTCCCCTCGTGAGAAAGAAGATTTACATGGCACTGCTCTATGGGAGCATGTTAGATATGGAGACACTATTCCTCCTAATATAACTAATAAAGAGTATGACGAAATGATAAAAGTGGATGCTGAAAACTTAGATATGTGGCGGTTAAGTTCTGTTATAGGTTATAAACAAAACAGGCTTATATCTTATCCGTCAGCATACTTTCATAGCAAGTATCCTAATAAATCTTGGAAACAAGGAAGAGAAATTTTCGTAATGTTTTATAAATATATATAATGGATATTAAAGAAATAAAATTAAAAATAATTGAAGCAGGAGAAAAGGCGGTTAAGCAATTAATTAGAGTTGCAAAAGAAGATATTATTAAGTATGATAAGGATGACGAATTAGCTGCTGATAGACTAAAGAACGCAGCAGCTACTAAAAAATTGTGCATTATGGATGCTTTTGAAATATTAAACAAAATAGAAAACGAGAAAGCATTATTAGAAGGTAAGGTAAAAGAAAATAAAAACAATACACCAAAGGGATTTGCAGAGTCAAGGTCAAGATAAGTTATATAGAATAGTAAAAAATATTATTCCTAAGAGTGTTATCTCTAATAAAAACAGAGCGCATAGTTGGGGGTATGGTTATAACGAAAAGTATGATGTTGTAGTTATATCTCGAGACGGAACAATAGGTGATGTATATAATATAAACGGATTAAACATTGCGTTACCTAAAATATCTAAACATATAATTAAAAAAAGCGAGGAAAAGGAAAAGCAATATTGGGAGCCGCATATATTATCTAAAGAACTAAGTAGAATAAAATCTATTTTTCATTGGCATAAAACTCCTGATACATTTAAGTCTCAATGGGTGGATTATATAGAAATAGAATTTGACCGAAGAGAACAAGGAGTTTGGTTTATGAATAATGGAAAACCTACTTATATTACGGGGACTCATTATATGTATTTACAATGGACAAAGATTGATGTAGGTAATCCTGATTTTAGAGAAGCTAATAGAATATTTTATATATTTTGGGAAGCGTGTAAAGCAGACAAAAGAAGTTTTGGAATGTGTTATTTAAAAATAAGACGTTCAGGATTTTCTTTTATGAGTTCTTGTGAGGGAGTTAATCAAGCAACTATTACAAAAGATTCACGAGTAGGTATATTATCTAAAACAGGTTCAGATGCTAAAAAAATGTTTACTGATAAGGTTGTCCCTATATCTAACAACTATCCTTTTTTCTTTAAACCTATACAAGATGGTATGGATAAGCCTAAAACAGAATTAGCATATAGAGTTCCTGCTTCCAAATTACTAAAAAAAATATGCACACTTTAGCTGATGAAGAGTTAGAGGGGTTAGACACTACTATTGACTGGAAAAATACAGGAGATAATAGTTATGATGGTGAAAAACTACAGTTGCTTTTACATGATGAAAGTGGTAAGTGGGAAAGACCTGACAATATATTAAATAACTGGAGGGTAACTAAGACTTGTTTACGTTTAGGGAGTAAGGTTATTGGGAAATGTATGATGGGTTCTACATCTAACGCTTTAGATAAAGGAGGTAGTAATTTTAAATCTTTATATAATGATTCTTTTCCATCAAAGCGAAATGCTAATGGTCAAACTAAAAGTGGGCTATATTGTTTATTTGTTCCTATGGAATGGAATTTCGAAGGTTATATTGACCAATATGGTATGCCTGTATTTTATACTCCAGGGAAACCTATAGTAGGTATAGATGGTGAAGATATAAAATTAGGAGCTATTAATTATTGGGAGAATGAAGTAGCTTCTTTATCACAAGACGCTGACGCTTTAAATGAATTTTATAGGCAGTTTCCAAGAACAGAGTCTCATGCTTTTAGAGACGAAAGTAAACAGTCTATTTTTAACTTAACTAAGATATATCAACAAATAGATTATAATGACTCTTTAATTATAGACCATCATATTACTCGAGGATCTTTTCATTGGAAAGACGGAATAAAAGATACAAAAGTAATATGGAGTCCTGATTCAAGAGGTAGGTTTTTAGTTAGTTGGACACCTCCTCCTCATTTACAAAACCGTACAGAAATTAGAAAAGGATTAAAATATCCAGGTAATGAGCATGTGGGTTCTTTTGGTTGTGACTCATATGATATCTCAGGGGTAGTAGTAGGAAAGGGATCTAACGGTTCTTTACATGGACTTACTAAATTTAATATGGATGAAGCTCCAAGTAACGAGTTTTTTTTAGAATACATAGCAAGACCACAGACTGCTGAGATATTTTTTGAAGAAGTATTAATGGCATGCATCTTTTATGGAATGCCTATATTATGTGAGAACAATAAACCTCGTTTATTATACCACTTTAAAAATAGAGGGTATAGAGGATATTCTTTAAATCGACCTGATAAAACTTACAACAAACTTTCTAAAACAGAAAGGGAGTTGGGTGGGATTCCTAATACTTCTGAAGATGTAAAACAATCTCATGCTGCAGCTATAGAATCATATATAGAAAAACATATTGGATTAGATTTAGATGGTACTTTTAGAACTGAGGATGATATGGGAAGCATGTATTTTGGGAGAACTTTAGAAGATTGGGCTAAGTTTGATATTAGTAATAGAACCAAGTATGATGCGTCTATTAGTAGCGGGTTAGCTATAATGGCTAATCAAAAGCACCTTTATACACCATCTAAACAAAAATCAAAAATAAGTATTAACTTTGCAAAATACAACAATAGTAGTACATTAAGTCAAATAATTACATGAAAGGAATACAGATAGATATAAAGTCTGCTTCTTTTCCAGATCAATTTGTTTCAGACGCTAAAAAGAAAACAAAAGAGTTTGGATTACAGGTAGGACAAGCAATACAATACGAGTGGTTTAGACGAGATGGAATGTCGTGTCGTTTTTACAATCAGTTTTTAGAATTCAATAAGTTACGTTTATATGCAAGAGGTGAACAGTCTATAGCAAAATATAAAAACGAATTAGCTATAGATGGGGATTTGTCTTATCTAAATTTAGATTGGACTCCTGTACCTATCATACCTAAATTTGTAGACATTGTTGTTAATGGAATGTCAGATAGATTGTTTGATGTAAAATGCTACGCTCAAGATGCATTGTCCGCAGAGAAAAGAAATAAGTTTCAGAACATGGTGGAAAGAAATATGCTTTCTAAAAATTTATACGAACAAATTCAACGAGACTTTGATGTAAATGTTTTTGAAGTAAATCCCGACCAACTTCCAGAGAATGATGTGGAAATGGAGTTATACATGCAGATGAACTACAAGCCTGCGGTAGAAATTGCTAATGAAGTTGCGATTAATACAATGCTTGAAGAGAATCATTATGTAGACACTCGTAAGAGGGTTGATTATGATATTACTACTTTGGGCATAGGAATAGCTAAACATACATTTCAAGAAGGTGATGGTATTAAAGTAGAGTATGTTGATCCTGCTCATGTAGTTTATAGTTATACAGAAGATCCGTATTTTAAAGATACTTTTTATTGGGGGGAATTAAAGACAATTCCTATTACAGAAGTTTTAAAAATAAACCCTGATTTAAATCCAAGTGATTTAGAGGAGATTTCCAAATATAGTCAAGCGTGGTATGATTATTATAATGTTGCTCAGATGTATGAAAACAGCATGTTCTATCGTGACACTTGCACTCTTCTTTATTTTAATTACAAGACTACTAATAGTTTTGTTTATAAGAAAAAGAAAATGGCTGACGGAGGATATAAGGCAGTAGAAAAAAATGATGAGTTTAACCCACCTCAAGAAATGATGGATGAGGGAGAATTCGAAAGAGTAGAAAAAAGAATTGATGTGTGGTATGAGGGAGTAATGGTAATGGGAACAAACATTATTATTAAGTGGGATATGATGAAAAATATGGTTCGTCCTAATTCTGCAAGTCAATACGCTATGCCTAATTATGTAGCGTGTGCACCAAGGATGTATAAAGGGATTATAGAATCTTTAGTAAGAAGAATGATTCCTTTTGCCGACTTAATTCAAATGACTCATTTAAAAATACAACAAGTAGTTTCAAGAGTTGTTCCTGATGGTGTATTTATAGATGCTGATGGATTAAGTGAGGTAGATTTAGGAACAGGAAATGCTTATAATCCAGAAGATGCCTTACGATTATACTTTCAAACAGGTAGTGTAGTGGGTAGAAGTTATACTCAAGACGGAGAGTTTAATAATGCCAAAGTACCTATTACTCAATTAAATTCTAATAGTGGTCAAGGAAAAATGCAAATGCTTCTTGGAAACTATAATCATTATTTAGATATGATACGAGCGGTTACGGGATTAAACGAAGCAAGAGACGGTTCTACTCCTGATCCCAATTCATTAGTTGGGGTTCAAAAATTAGCAGCTCTTAATTCTAATACTGCTACACGTCATATTTTACAATCAAGTTTATATATAACAAGAACTATTGCAGAAGCCCTTTCTTTAAGGTGTGCTGATGTTTTAGAGTATGCAGAATTTAGAGATGAGTTTGCTATGCAAGTTGGAAAGTTTAATCTTAATATATTAGATGAGATTAAAAATCTTTATATATATGACTTTGGTATTTTTATTGAAATGACTCCTGATGAAGAGCAAAGACAATTGTTAGAACAAAATATCCAAATGGCTCTGTCTAAACAAGATATTAATTTAGAAGATGCAATTGATATTAGAGAAATTAAAAATATAAAAATGGCAACTCAATTGTTGAAAGTAAAGCGAAAACAAACAGCTGAACAAAAACAACAACAAGAGATGCAAAAACAACAAATGCAACAACAAGGTCAGATGCAATCACAGCAAGCAGCGGCTCAAGCTGCTATGCAAAAGATGCAAGCCGAGGCACAGTCTAAAATGCAAGTTGCTCAAGCACAAGTTGCTTTTGATATTGAAAGAATGAAAAATGAAGCTGCATTAAAAGAACAGCTAATGAATGTAGAATTCCAAATGAATATGCAGTTAAAAGGAATGGAACAAAGTCAAATAGATGATCGTGAACAAAAGAGAGAAAAAGCTAAATCACAAAGAATAGCAGAAGGTAATACTCAACAATCTAAAATGATTGAACAAAGAAAAAGAAACTTACCTGCACAAAACTTTGAATCTAATGAAGATAGTTTAGATGGTTTTGATTTTTCTGAATTTAATCCACGTTAAGTAGCTACAAAATATAATAAAATAAGTATTAACTTTGCATAAATTAAATTAAATAAAATGGAAAACAACGAAAAACCTAAATTTACAGTAAAAGAAGTAACGGGAGTAGAAACGAAATCTACTGCACAAGTAGAGGAACAACTATTAAAAGAGCATGAAGAAAAACTACAAGCTGAAGAGAGTAACTCTGACGTGGAACGAGTGGATGCAAGCTCTGAGAGTACCCCTCCCGCAGAAGAACAAAAAGAAATACACCAGGAAGAGAAAACATCAGAAGCCTCTGAGCCTGGATTAGAAGATAAAGATATTCTTGAATATATTAAGAATAGATACAATAAAGACATAGCTTCGGTAGATGATTTATTTTCTACACAAAAAGAAAATGAAGAGCTTCCTGAAGATGTGCAAGCGTTCTTTAAATATAAAAAAGAAACAGGTCGAGGGATGAGTGACTTTCTTAGTTTACAGAAAGACTACGCAGAACTTGATGATGACAAAGTGCTAACCGACTATTATTCTCATATAGAAGAAGGTTTAGATGATATTGACGTGCAAGATTTAATTGATGATAAGTTTGGATATGATGCAGACTTGGATGAAGAAAAGATTGTAAAGAAAAAAAGGTTAGCCAAAAAAAGAGAACTTTCAAAAGCGAGAAAGTTTTTCGAGGAGCAAAAGGAACAATATAAACTCCCGCTTGAGTCAAGAGGGGATGTCAGTTCTACAGAGCAACAAGAAGAATATAATCGTTATAAGAGTTACATGGAGGAATCCGAAACTCAAGAAGAGGCTCGAAAAAAAAGGTATGATTGGTTTGTTCAGAAAACTAACGAAGTTTTCAGTCAGGATTTCAAAGGTTTTGATATCGCTGTTAACGACAAAACATATACTTACAAACCTGGAGAAACGACTGAATTAAAAAATAAACAGTCAGATTACACCACATTTGTTGCACCGTTTTTAGACGATAAGACAGGTATGATGAAAGACTCTAAAGGATATCACAAAGCAATTGCAATTGCTTCTAATCCTGAAAAGTTTGCCAGATTTTTTTATGAGCAAGGTAAATCCGAAGCTATTGACGATGTTTCAAAAAAATCAAAAAACATTGATATGGTTAGGTCAACACCTCAAAACTTCAGCAAGAATGGTTTAAAAATTCGTGCTGTAGGTGATACTTCAAGTGGACGAGGACTCAGAATAAAGAGTATTAAAAAAAGTTAAAAATTAAAAATTAAAAAAATTTAGAAATTATGGCAGTAAATGGATCACCAGGGTTTGACTTAATTCCATCAGCGGAACGAGTTGCCCTACCAACAAACTATATTACTAATTTCAACTTTATGAATCAGTATCTTCCTGATACTTATGAAAAAGAGTTTGAAAGATATGGTAATAGAACAATCAGTTCATTCCTAAGAATGGTAGGAGCTGAAATGCCTTCTAACTCTGACCTTATCAAATGGGCAGAGCAAGGAAGATTACATATTAAATACACTCAGTGTACATCAGCTTCTGCAGCGGGTGCGGGTACTACAACAGCTACTTGGACAATTGCAGATAACCTTACACCAGTTATACCAGGCGGTGGTACTACTACAGCAGGTAGCGGAGGTATTGCTTTAAGAATTGGTCAAACAGTTATGATTGCAGATAACACTGCAGGATCAAACTTGACTAATAAAGCAATTATTACTGACGTTAACTACGGTGCGGGTACTATTGACGTTGCTTACTATGAAGGTACAGGTCAAGCAATAGGATTAGGTGTTCAATCAACTATATGGATTTACGGTTCTGAGTTCCAAAAAGGAACTACTGGAATGGTTGAGTCTTTAGAGTCTGATGACTACATCTTTGAAAATTCACCAATCATCATTAAAGATAAATTCCAAGTGAATGGTTCTGACATGGCTCAGATTGGTTGGATTGAAATTACTGGAGAGAATGGTGCTGACGGGTACTTATGGTACTTAAAGTCAGAGCATGACACAAGACTTCGTTTTGAAGACTACTTGGAGACTGCAATGATTGAAGCAGTTCCTGCTGAAGCAGGTTCTGGAGCATCAGCTATCGCATTAGGTGCGGCTTCGGGAGCAGGTAATAAAGGTTCTCAAGGTGTATTTTATGTAGTAGGACAAAGAGGTAATGTATATGGAGGGGGTAACCCAGCTGTATTAGCAGACTTCGATGCTGTTATTCAAAGACTTGACAAGCAAGGTTCTATTGAAGAAAATGTTCTTTTCGTTAACAGAGAATTCTCATTTGATATTGATGATATGTTAGCTGCTCAAAACTCTTACGGAGCGGGTGGTACTTCATATGGTCTATTTGACAACGATGAGGAAATGGCTCTTAACTTAGGGTTCACTGGCTTCAGAAGAGGTTATGACTTCTACAAGCAAGACTGGAAATACTTAAACGATCCTACAATGAGAGGTGGTTTAGTTGGTGGAGCAATCAATGGACTTATGGTTCCAGCTGGTTCTACAACTGTATATGACCAAATCTTAGGTAAGAACGCTAAGAGACCATTCTTACACGTTAGATACAGAGCGTCTGAGACTGAAGATAGAAGATACAAAACTTGGATTACTGGTTCTGCTGGTGGAGCAAGAACATCTTCTTTAGATGCAATGGAGGTTAACTTCTTGAGTGAAAGATGTGTATGTACTTTAGGTGCAAACAACTTCTTCTTATTCCAGAATGCATAATCATTAGTAATTAGGGGGAGGATTAATCTCCTCCCCTTTTTTTTAACTTTAATTAAATTATATAAAATGAAAACAATCAAAAAAACATTCACAGCTAAGACTTATCGTCTTAAAAAAGAAGCAGCACCATTAACTTATATGTTGTCTTCTCACCACACTCGAAGATCATCTTTACTTTATTTTGATGAAGACCAAGGGGTTAATCGTCAACTTCGTTATGCAAAAAATCAAAAATCTCCTTTTGTAGATGAACAAGATGGAAATGCTATAATGGAACCAATTATTTTTGAAGATGGAATGTTAAATGTTCCAAAACAAAATCAAATTCTTCAGTCTTTTTTATACTACCATCCACAAAGGAATATGGTGTTTGAAGAAGTTAATTTAGAACAAGATGCAAGTGCTGATGTAAAAGTTTTAGAAACTATTTTAGATGCACAAATTGCTGCTAAAGAATTACCATTTGAAAAATTAGTATCGGTAAGTAGAGTTTTATTAGGAGCTGTAGCTGACAAAATGAGCACAGCAGAATTAAAAAGAGATATTTTAATATTTGCAAAAGAAGATCCTTATACTTTTATGGAAATAATAAATGATCCTGAATTAGATTTTGAAAATGAAGTAAGACAATTTTTTGATAACAACTTACTTATAATAAAAAACAAAGGTAAAGACGTTTATTACAACTTAAAAGGTAATAAGAAAAAAATGCTATCTATTCCTTTTGGTCAAGACGCTTACCATATAGTAGGATCTTACTTGAAAAGTGATGATGGTGTAGATGTATATAAAGCATTAGTTAAGTTTTTAGACAGCTAATTATTTGTATTTTATAAATGAGAAGAAGCACCTTAATAGGGTGCTTTTTTTTTGCTTATCTTTGCACTTTATTAACCCATTAAAACTTTTTTATAAAATGGAAAAATTTATATCAGTTCCTGTTACGGGACAAACAAATTTCTTGGTTAGCCTTTCAGATGTAATCGCTATTACAAGAACAGATGA
>Ga0209535_1000675_pt1 | contig 23906 bp, 27 predicted proteins | sample LinPmetageLP28_FD_184041 | JGI IMG/M metagenome (GOLD analysis project Ga0209535, IMG submission 184041) | Marine viral communities from the Pacific Ocean - LP-28 (SPAdes) (version 2) | ecosystem: Environmental > Aquatic > Marine > Oceanic | place: Pacific Ocean | collected 2009-08-22
ACACCTACCGAATTATTTGCTGTAGAGTCAGATGTCATGAAAAGTTATCCTTAAAATTACTATCTTTGCTTTAAATGAAATTTAATGTAAGGGTACTTAAGGAAAACGACTATGAAGATATATTAGTTGGATGGTGGAAAGATTGGAAATGGATTCCTCCTGTAAAAGATTTTTTACCTCTTAATGGGTTGGGTGGTATTATGGTAGAGTGGGATGATATACCTGTTTGTGCAGGTTTTATTATTCAAACTAATAGTAAAGTAGCATGGATAGAATGGGTTGTATCTAATAAAAATTTTAAAGAAAAGCTTCATAGAAAAGATGCTTTAAATTTATTAATACAAACATTAACTGATGTAGCTAAAAAAACAGGTAGTACATATGCGTATACAATACTTAAAAGTCCATCTTTAATAAACATCTATAAAGATAATGGTTATTTAGGAGAAGAACAAAATATAAACGAGATGATAAAAAAATTATAATATGCCCGCAGTAACAACAATTTTAGCAGCAACTGCATTAGCAGTATCAGCAGGAACAACTGTGGCTTCAGGTGCACAAGCAGCCAAACAAAGAAAAATAATGGAGGGTTCAGAAACCGAAGCTAACAAATACATGAAGGATGCAAGAAAAAGATTAAACGTAAATGTTTATGAAGAACTTTCTGTAAATACAGACATATATGACAAAGAAAGAGATACATTGGCGACTGTAGGAGAATCTTATGTAGAGTTAACTGCAGGACAAGACCGAGCAGGAGGTAATGTACAAAATGTATTTAACGCTGTTCAAGCAGGGAATGAAAAAATCTCTATGAAAGAAGCTAAAGAAGTAGATAAATTAAATCTTGAAATAGCTGATGAAGAAGCGAGGTTGTTAGATATTGGTACACAGTTAGATTTAGGTGAGGTTGTGGGAGCACAAAAAAAAGCAGCTGATGCTGAGGCTAAAGCAACAGCTTTTCAAGGAGACTTTATTAAAGGTCTAGGTAATACTGCTATGCAAGGAATACAGCTTGCAGTCCCTTTATATCAAAAATCAGCACAAGCTAAACAATTGAGTGGTACAGGTGCAGTTGATTTACAAACAAAAATTGGTGGTACAGATTTTAAACCTGAAACTTATGGAATGAATTCAGGGGATGTTGAAACAATTGGAAAGTTATCAGGTGTAGAACTTGAAGAATTTTTAAAAGGTAAATTATCAGGAGCTAATATGAAAAACATTTTTGACCCTACTAAAGGTAACGCAAATAAATATACTCCTACAAGTACAAATCAATTGGCAGGAATACAAACAGACAACATTACAAGTCAGTTAGGCGGTTTAGGTTTAACCGAAGACCAAATGAGGCAGTTAATGGCAATAATAAAGGGATAATTTATGGCAACTAATTACGGATACGTTAGAAGAGACCCCGAAGATAGAATTAATTGGGCAGATGTTGGTACAGATATTAGCAATAAGCTAAAAGATGAAATAGAAAGAAGAGATACTTTAAAACAAAGTATTAAAGATGAATCACAAAAGTTTGATGAAAAAATCTTTACTCTTCCTGAAACTGACAACAATTTATTAAAAACAGAAGCTTTAAATTTTGCTAATATAGTATCACAGCAAAGATTAAGCCAAGATAGAAGATTACAAGATGGTAGTTTAAGTCTTAGAGACTATACGGTTGAAAGACAAAACTTAGGTAACACACAACAATTAATGTCTCAGTTTACTAAAGACAAAGTAAAGTTTGATACAGAGTTTGCAAAACTATATTCTGAAGGAAAACTTTCTGCACAAAGTGGAAGTGACCGAGCTCAAAACGAAAAATATTCTAACTTAACTCAATACGGATTACAAGTGGATGAGTATGGAAATGGTTTTATGGCTAAGAAAGATGGGCAAGGTGGTTTTGACCCTAATGATACATTAGGATTAAGAAGTATGGTTGCTAATAATTCTAGACTAATTGCCATGCCGGATGTAAAAAAAATTATAGAATCAGGGGTGGGGTTTGCAGCTAAAGAATATAATTTAGCTAATGTTGATGGTTTAAAAAGTGTTGACGATGCATGGCAAAATGAAAACTTTGCAAAGTCTATTGGTGATTATTTAAATGCTCAATTAGTAAACCCTGATGCAACATCAGCTATATTAGGTACATATTTAACAGGATATGATTATGAATATCTAGGAGGTACGATTGGTGGTGAAAACAATCCTAAAGGAAAAGGAGGAAAAAATATACCATTAAGAAGAAATTCTAGAGGTGTATGGGAATTTGACCAAGAAAGTGACCAAGGTGAAAAACTAAGACAAGTTGTAGCGGATAAACTTTTACAACAAGTAAGAGGTAAAATGGATAGGAAGGAAGTTGATTTTTCCGTATCTGATAAAATTAGTAGAAACAAAAACTTTGAAGAAGGTAAAAGTGAAAGCGAAAGCATTATTCAAACAGGTAAATTATTTAATGGTAATGAACAAGAAATAAAAGATGCATTAGTTTATTTTGAAGGTAAGAACGGTGTTAAGTATAATCTATTAAGTACTGACGGAAGCACATTAACTTTAAGCTCAACAGATAAAGAGGGTAATGTAACAGAATTTGTTTTAGATAGAAAGAAAGGAATGACTCCATTATCATTCTTAACTCAAGCTTCTACACAATTTGGAGGTTTTGATTTAGGTGCAGCTAAAAATTCTGATGCATTTAAATCATGGGCAGTAGACGGTAGTGGTAATATGACATCTCCATCTGTTGTAAGTGAAGAAATTCAATTTGGAGGAACTAATGCAACACCTGCAAAAATGGATGAGGTTTTAGATACGAGAATGATTTTAGGTGATGACAATAAATTAGTACCTGCATTGGAAAAATTTAAAAAAGCATTTAAAAATGACAAACCATCTGCAATAGAAAATGAATTAATTGAATTTGGCTTTACAGATGTTAGTATAGAGGAGATTGAAAACCCTAGTTATGGTTCTGATTATATTAAGATTAATGTTCCCGGGTCAACTTCCATGCCATTATTAGTGTCTAAGACAGTTCCTGAATCTCAAATATTAAAACTTATTTCTAAAATAGAAAATAATAAAAAGTTAAATAAAAATCCAATTACTCAAAATGAAGTAAACAAATTGATTAATGGTACTAACATTATTAAAACTATTTATGGAACTATTTTAGGACTTGAAGGTACGGAACTTGAAGAACAATGGAATGGTGGCGATGGTGTTCCATCTACATCTTCAGTAAATTCTAATTCTCCTAATTCTACTATTAATGGAGCTCAATATAACACAACAGAAACAGACTAAGATGGCAAACGAACAAGCGTTACAAGATTTATATAGAGAGTTTGTAAAAACAGGATATAGAGGTTCTAAAGAAGAATTTAAAGGACTTATGTCTTCTAATGACGATGCGTTTCAAGACGGGTATAAGTCTTTTACTTCTACCGGATATAATGGTAGTGAAGATGATTTTGCTGAACTTTTAGGGGTATCAGTTCCTCAAAAAAAAAAAGAAATTTTACAAGAGAATGGCGATGGAGCTTTGGAAGATGGTCCATCACAATTGGAAGAACTTCCAACTACAGATAATCCTCCTCCCGCTACATTTAACTTCGGTTCAACAAACGTAGATAATTCACAAGCTCCTCAGTCAACAGACCCTAATGCTGCAAATTTTGTAGAAGAGTTTAATCCTGATACATTTTTTAATAAAATTAATCAAAAACCTAGAGACACTAGAGAAGAAGGTTATATTGACCCCGTATCAGCAATGGGAATGTATCCTTCAGGAGACGGTGCAACTTCAGAATCTGTTAAGTTACAAATTGAGACAGCAAGAAAACAAAGTTTAGCTGATAAACAATATACCGCTGACCTTATAGCAAAAGAAGTTGCTGTTGAATATCCAAATCAAGCTAATGATGTAGAGGATAGACAATTGGAGATGGATGAATTTCTATTAGAGAAAAAAAAGAAAGCTGAAGAAAATAGTAAAACAATGTTTACTGAAAAGCTTGATGTTAATAATAGAAAATATTTTTTAGAAGAAAGAAAACCTTACAGAGACCAAGAGAAAGTTGAAAAAGATTTAGAGATAGTAACAACTGAATTAATAAACAACGACAACAACAAAGAAACAATTGAAACATTAAGTAATCAATTTAAAAAGTATGGAATAGTTTTTATAAAATCTTACGGTTCAGTAGAGGCTCGTACTACAGATGGTAGTGCAGAAGTATCTATAGACATAGACCCTGTATTTGGTATAGGCGATGAGATGCAGGTAAAAAAACTGAAAGATTTCATAAAAATGAATGCTAGCAATATAGAAGAAGAATCTAGTGTTGACATGGATTTTATCGGTAAAGCATTGAAAGCTCAAAACATGAGAAGAGGTCAACGTCATAATAAAGACGGAACAGTATCTTCACATTTAATGACAACATTTGAGCAAGACGGAAAGTTTTTAGTTGCTCCCACATTATTCCCTAAAGATGATGAAAACCAAGCAAGTTATCCAAGTAATTGGATAGAGTTAAGTGGTGTTGAAGCTTTGAAAAAAGCAGAAGAAAGAGGTGAGGTTATGGAGTTTGATACTAAAGAAGCTGCAGAAATGTTTGCTCTAGGAGAGTGGAAGGGTGTTAGTACTGTAGATATAGAGGCTGATAATTTTTATGCTGACAGAGGTTTAGACTATCAACAAGTATCGCAATCATTTAATTTATATCAAGACACTAGAGATAGAATTGATTTTATAGAAGATTTATTAGAAGATGATAAAGAAGAAGACCCTACAATGGGGGATGGTATTAATCGTATTAGAGACTTATCATTAATACAACAAGCTAAATATGGTGACCTGTATGTAAATGGTGTTTTAAGAGATGATATAAAGTCAGAATTAAAAAAGTTAAAAGAACAAGAAGATGGATTATTTGATATTGCATTCAATAATAAAGTAAAAGACGCAAGGTTAGAGTTTGATTTATATCTTAGAAAAAAAGAACAGAAGCTAACTAAAGAAGCTGTGTTTATTAACAACAAAGTTAAAGAAAGGCAAAGTCAAATAGATGAGAAATCTTTAATTCGTTTTGGTGAAAAACCTATGGATTTAGCTAAAGCTATAAACGAAACCACTACAAGACAAGATTTAGTAGAGATGAGTGAAATGCAAAACGAAACTTTAAATATGAATTTTGAAAGAAAAAATGCAGCTATGCTGTATGAAAACTCTCAATTATATTTAAACCGCATGGAGAATAAAAAAATCATGGCAGACTTCGTAGATAATGCTGAAGGGTTTTTTGAAGAGTTTGGAAACGGATTGCAACAAGGTCATGCAGCTAATGCTATTTTACAGTATGCAATGGGAATAGATTTAATAGGTGGGGGTGATGATGATGATATCAATGATATAGCTTTAAAAATTGTAGAGGCTATGAAAGCTAAGTCTGCTAATCAAAGTAAGACTATGTTAAGTTGGGAAGATTCTGAAGGATTTAAAGAAGCATGGGATGTTGTTGAAAGTGACCCTGCTGAATGGGCAACACAATTAGCGGGTAAAAGTATTGCAATGATGCTGCCTTACGGTTCTCAATTAATTCCTGTTGGGGGAGTTGTTGGTGCGGGTACAGGTGCAGGTTACGGAGCAATGGGTGGTAATCCTGTAACTATAGCAGCAGGTGCTACCGCAGGTTTAGGTTATGGTTTAAGAGTAGGTTTTGCTTCTACAACATACGCAATGGAATATACTAATTCTATTCTTGAAGCGATAAGTGAATCAGGTTATGATATATATAATCCTGACGAAGTTGTTATGGCTTTACAAGACAAAAAAGTGTGGGATTTAGGTGGAAAAAGAGGTCATGCAAGAGGGATACCAATTGCTATGGTTGATTATTTAACCGCAGGTTTAGCGGGTAGATTATTTATGCCTGCAAGATATGCTATAACAACAAAAGGTGTATTAAAAACAGCAGGTTTTATAACAGCTGAGAGATTAGTTCTTGACCCAATTGGAGAAGGTGTAGGCGAAACACTTGCACAAGAAAACGAAATGTTATTTGGAACAGGAAGAAAAGAACTTGACTTTAAAGAAATTGCTGCAGAAATGGGTGGTGCTATTGGTAATCAAGGTTCTAATGCTATTGTAAACATGACTCTTCTTAATAGTAATAGAAGAAGAGCTAAACTACTAGATGACTTTACAAATCCGGAATTTTTAGCAGGATATACAGATGCAAGTCCGGAACAAATAATGAACTTCTTAAATAAAAATATTAAGTTAGGTAAAATTGATGCTTCTAAAGGTAAGGCTATATCTGACAACTTAGGAGTTTTAAATGATGCTGTAAATTTATTAGGAGAAAATGCCGACCCTGCAGTATTAGGTAGAACCATGAGGCTTTTAGAAGCTAAAGAAAATCTTACAAGTTCTGTTAATAGAAGAGAATTATTTAAAGATTATGTAAAAAGAATTAACGCAGAGCTTAGTGATATAATGTTAACAGGCAAAGTAAATCCTAAGTTTGCAGAAAATTTGAATGAAGTTGTAGACCCTCTTAATGAAACTAATTTTGACTCAAATAAATTTAATCAATTTAAAATAGGAACAAGTACATTTGAAACACCTGAAGAGTTTATAAAAGCTGTAGACTCAATGTCTAAAGAAAAATTAATCAAAGCTAATCCTTCATTTACAATTAACGATAACGAGGTATTAGCTGAAGCTATCAATGACTATGTTGTAAAAAAAATGTTAGGGATAGAGCAAGAATCATTTAATATAGAAAATTATGCCAATACGGAGCAAAGCACAACACCGGTATCTAGCAATCAACAAACCGAATCTACTGAAGAAGTGGCAGAAGGAGTACCCGGTGCAATACAAGAATCTACCCAAGAGAGTCAAGAAAAAGAAGAAGTAATTACTGACGAAACAGTATCTCCCACTACTGAAGAACAAACCCAAGACCAAGATATTTTTAATCAACAGGTTAAAGAAATGGAAGATGCTTTAGACAATCCTGATTCTAAAGTAGATTTTAGATTAAAAGATGAAAACAAAATAGAACCTGATAGAGATGAGGTAGAGGCGATTACACAAAGAATAAATCTTTTAGATAGCGACAATGTAAATGCCAAAATTGAAACTGAAGAAAGTAATGTAAAGTTAGATGTACAAGAGTTAAACAATAGAACAGATACTGACTTACAAGTTACTTCTATAGAACTTGTTGATGGTATACCTACAGCGTTTACAATATCAGACCAACTTACTACAGGTAATACAATCAATCCAAACACAGGTACAACTATTGACAATTTAAAAGGGTCAATAGGTTTTAATGGTACTACAGGAAACGAACAAGCAGCTTGGGCAGGAACAACAAAACCTAAAGCTCAACAAATGGTGGATAATGCTGTAAGTATTTATAATGCTAACAAGCCAACCTTTGAAGAGTTTTGGTCTAAGAATCCTGAGTACAATGGTTTAGTTCCTGTTAATGTTGTTAAGATGGCTGAAAGTGGAATCATTTCTAATGAAGCCATGTTTAGAGTATTGGCAGATAACTTAACCAAAATTCCAAAAGAAAATAAAGTAAAAGCTTTAGAAGCTTTGAAGAAAGAAATTGTAAGCAGAAGAGATAAGGCGGATAAAAAGAAACCATTCAATGATGTAATTACATTGTTAGAAGGAAAAGATATTCAATCTATAGATGATGTAGTTGCTCCTGAATTTGTACAAAAATTAGGACTTGGAGCTAGAGCTAATCTTATGAATATTATAGGATACGGAACGCCTAATAAGCCGGGTCAAACTAAAAAATCAGGTACTGTGGATGCTCGTTCAACTGTTACTACAGCATTACTAGAAAACCAAGATGTAAATGCTAGAGAGCTACTTAACATTGCAAGCATGGCTGAAATAATTACTGACCAACAAATGAAAGATGTTCCTGAAGGAAGTATTGTTGGGTTAGTCGGAGTAGATGTTTTAAATCCGGGAGTAGTAGAAACAAATCATCCAAATTATAAGTTTGGTGCAAGAGGTAAGTCTATGGGTGTCTTTACAAACCCTGTGTCTATGGAGAAAGCTTATCCTGTAGCGTATAAAAAAGCTATCGGTAGTTTAGTAGAAAAAGAATCACAAGGTCAAAAAGTTACAGGTAAACAAGTAAGAACTAGACAAACAGGAGTAAGCATTGGTATACCATCTAAAGATTATATTGGAGCTAAAACAGGTTCTCAAAGTAATACAAATAAATTAAATAATTTTTTAAACATAGCGTTTCCGGGAACAACTATATATACTGATTCAGAAACATTTAATACTGTAATGAATTCACCGGGTGTTATGAAATATTCTAAAGGTAAACAAACTGTTTATGGTGTTACAGTAGATGGAGATATTTATATAAACCCTGACGTACATAATAGTGAGAGTGAATTGTTTAATACATCTATTCATGAAATGGGTCATGTATGGACTGATTATATACAAACATCTAAAAAAGGTAAGGTGCTATATAAAAGAGGTGCTGACCTAGTTAAGAAAACTCCTGAATATAAAAAACAATTAAAGAAGTTTGATGGTAATGAGAAGAAAGCTGTAGATGAAACAATGGCTATCTTAATTGGTAACAAAGGAGAAACTATTGCTAATGCTACATTAAAATCTAAATTCCAAGAATGGTTATTAGGTATGTGGAAGTATATTAAGACTCAATTTAAAATGTCTGAAGAATATACTGAAGTAGAGATTCAAGATATAACTTTAGATGAGTTTATTGGTAGTGCTTTAGCAGACATATTTAGTGGTAAAAAGATTGAATTATCAGAAGTACAAGAGAAAGCTTTAAAAAATCCTGAAGCAATGTTCAAGCAAGGTATGTCCTCTGAAGCAATGGTTGTTAGAGGTAGAGAATTAGGTATGCCTGATAAAGTAATTGCTGAGGTATTGAAAAAAAGAAATGGTTTAAATGATACTGAAGTTTTAGCCATGTTAGATACAGCAGTTCCTACAGCATTTACTAATGTAAAAGGAGGTATTAATGTAGGGGAGAAAATATTTCAAGATGTAGAAGAAAAGAGACAAAAAAGATTTGACAAATTACCTAAATTTAAAAAAGATGTTTTAGTTTCTGAAGATGGTGGAAAAACATTTACACCGGAAAAAGAAAATACTAATAGTTTAAAAATTAGAAAAGAAGAAAGAGCAGCTAGAAAGAAAGATTTAGAAAACAATAAGTTATTTAAAGAACAACCTGTTATAAATCAAAAACAAATGATAGCGGCGTATGATGCTATGTTAGGAACTAAAGCTAACAAAGAAGTTCAACAAGAGATAGATGTAATATTGGCTGAACTAAAAGGAAGAAAAGACCAAAGTAAAGTTTCTCTTGACATAAGAACAAGGTTAAAAAATTATATAAGAAAGGTTTTACCATCGGTAAGTAAGGTAAATAAATCAGAGTTATCAAGTTTATTGAAGACTATGGCTGAGGTTGATGATGCTAATTTTGTTGCTGAGGTATTAAGAGTTCAAGATATAGTTAGTCAAATACAGGTTAAGGATAGACAATCAGTTTTAGATGTTATAAAAAAATATGTAAACAAAAAATCTAAAGACAAAAGAACTAATAAAAAACCTAAGTCAGGTAGTTTAGAATATAGAGGACAAGAATACTTTAAAGTTTTAAATCAAGCTTTAAATATGTCTAAAGAAAAGTTTAATGAAAAGAAACTAGAGCTATCAGAAAAAGCAATAGAGATAGAAGAAGCTTTGTTAAGAGAAGCCAACTTAAAAGAAGGCAAATCATTAACTAAAAAAGATTCTAAATTGTTAGCTGAGGCTGAGATTTATGCTCGTTATGATAATTTAGATGGTAAATCTATAGAAGAACTTAATGATATATTCAATAGTATAAAACAAGAAGCTAGACAATCAAGACAAGAGTTATTATCAAGACAAAACAAAAGAAGAGAAAAGTTTAAAGTTATAAAAGAAGAGGCTGATAAATCTATAGAAGAAAACTTTCCATTCTTATACGGTAAAAAAGGTTTAAAAACAGATAGAGAAGTAGAGCAAAGCAGGAAGTCTAATCTAGAACAGTTTAGAGAAAAAGGTTTTCTTAAGTTTATGAAAGACTTTGCTGATGGTATCTTCAGTCCTTTTACTAAAACAGAATCAGGGGGTAGAAACTTTGCTGTGCAAATGAGATTATTTTTTGATAACATCATTACTAATACTCTAGGTATATATAACATTTTAGATGGACGTAATAATTCTTTCTTTACAAAATATTTTCAAAAACCATTAAGCAAAGCTAATTTTAAAAGAGAACAAGGAGTTAGAGATTTCAATAGATATATAAATGATTTAGCAGAAAGAGCAGGCTTTAAAAATAAAGGTAATTTAAATATAAATAAAGCTTATTATAATTTTAAACTTTCTTTAGCTAAAAAAGAGTTATTAGTTCTTGAAGGAATTGACATAACAGAAAACTCTCCGGAAGGAACATTTGCCAATCCTACTAATGACCAATTAGCATATATTTATGCTATATCTAAAAATCCTGATGTTCGTGCTAGATTAATTAAGCAAGGTTTTACAGAAGAAAAATTTGAAACTATAGAAAAACATTTAGGTAAAGATGTTATTGGATTTGTTGATTTAACTGTAGATTATTTATCTAATGATAGTTATGATTCTATCAACGAAGTGTATGTACGAAACAACGATGTAAATTTAGATAAAATAGAAAACTATTTTCCTTTAGCTACAAAGTTAGACCCAACATCTGAAGAGAAATCAATAGGATTTCAATCAGATGCTTTTACTACGTTTTCTGCAGAATCTCCTAGCTCATTAAAGATGAGAAGCGATAAGTCTGTTATTAATCCTGCTACATCATTTACAGAAATGTTAGACTCTCATATAGAATCTACTGAAAGATATAAGGCTTATGCCGATTTAGTTCCTCAATTGAATAGAATATTGAAAATGCCTTCAGTAAAACTTTTATTAAAAGAATCAGGGTTAACAGGAATTAATAATGAGATTTTAAACTATTCTATTAATGGTAGTAATAACTTTGAAACAGGTGGTATAGATTCTAAATTAACAAATTCACTTCAAGGTGCGTTTGTTAGTTATGTTTTAGGATTAAAACTTTGGCAAATACCAAAACAAATGTCATCTTTTATAGAAGCATTTAAAAAGTTTAGATACAAAGGAAGTTTAGCTTATCAAAAATTTGACAAAGCAACCCTTGGTATACCTGCTACAGCTGTTGACGCTTTGATGTTTACTATGAGATATGCACAAACATTAGGATTAACACTTGCAGGAATGGAAGGTGGAATTAAAACCGCAGCAAAAATGTCAGCAGGATTTGAGACAAGAATGTTAGAAGCTTTATCAGGTAGAAATCTTGTAGAGCTAGAGTCAGGAACTAAAACAGGTGAAGGTCTTTTAGGTAAGTATATAAACTTAGATGGTACATTTACTATTGCAGGTACAACATTAACTCTTAAAGAAATGAAGGGTTATGTTAAATCTTTTATTGGAGCAGGAACATCAATAGGTGATGTTTTAGGTGTTATGGGTTATATGGCTAATTATAATCAAAACATTAAAAACGGAATGAGTGAGGCAGAAGCTACATTAGAATTTATAGAATATAACCTTACACAACAATCTCGTAGAGATATGGACAAAGGTGGCTTACAAAGAAGAGCAGGTCTATTAAGATTACTTACAATGTTTGGTAGTACAATGTTTTTGCAGATGAATAATACAGCTGTTAACATGAGAAACATTATGCGTAGTATTAGAAATGGAAAAGTTCCAAGTAAAACAGATATTAGAGGATTTGTAATATCAGGAGCTGTAGCAAACATGGCATTCCAAGCTGTAGCTAATATGATGTTGTTAACTAAAGGCGATGAAGATGAAAAGCTATCAGCTCAAGCTACAATAAAAAAACAAGCTACAGGATTTACACAACTAACGAAAGTTCCTATACTAGGTGCTGTAGCTGAAGAAGGTATAAATTATATGATGGGTGAAAAAGGAAGTTCAGGTTATTCTGAATCAGGTGCTGTTGAACCATTAAAAAGAATTATTAGAGAAGTTACGAAGGGTCTTAAAGAAGAAGACTATTTGAAAGCTATCAAACCTATTTTAGAATTAAGATTAGGTTTTCAATTTGACCCAATAGAGGGTGTGTATAATACAATGTATGGTAACGGGGAAATGGAAACTAACATTTATGATATAGTAAACATGCCTAAAACACAACGTCCGGGAAGCGGGTCAGGTTCAGGAGGTAGTCTACCACCACTATGGATGATTGAAACATTAAATAATCCTGAATTATTAAAGAAAGTTAAAGAGTTGAATAAGAAAAAAAGAGAAGCAACTCAGAAGCAAAGAGATGCTATTAAAAAAGCAAGAGAAAATCTTTAATACTTTAAAGCTTTAAACACAGCTTTATTTTTATCTAAATATACCATTAGCTCTTCATCATTGTAAGAACCGGGACGAGGCTTTCTGCCACCCCATTGAATATTTCCTTTTATGTTTTTTACTTTGCAATAGACAATACCATCTAAACATGCCCATATCATTACAGGGTTTAATCTCTTGTCGGCTAGTTTTACTAATTTTCTTGCAGCTACAGGTAATGGAAATGCATCTTGAATAGTCTTCATTCTACCTTTAACTTCAGCATAAGCAATATGATTGCCTTCAGAATCAAAGATTTTAAAATCTATATCGTTATCATCAAGCTTTTTAAAACTACCATGAAATAATTCTATAAATTTTGTTATGGCTTTTTGCTCTCTATGTATGTCTTGTTCGCTTTCAAATCTCATTCATCTATCTTGTCATATACCAAAACCATATCTACAGAACATTCTTCGTTAGTACAAGTGTGGTTAGAAACTACACCAATTTTTTCGTCATCTTCATAATCATGGTCACCACCCCATAATAAAGATTCTTTACATTTAGGACATATCATAATTCCATCATTTTACTTATAGCTGTGTGACCGCCGAGAACAACTCCGCATCCAATAGCCTGTTTTTTAAAATTTTTAGCGTATGCAGCTGCATAACTTTTAGAGTCCACACCACAGCCGGTTTGCATCGCAAAGACCCGAAAGTTTTTTCCAACGAACCATTGCACATAAGCAGACGTATGTGTGTGACCGCAAACACTTGACATCATATTTTGCTGTGCTTTTCTTGCAGCTTGACCTCCTTCGCCATGCTCATAAAGTACATTATCATAGGCAATAGACTCTACCCAATTCCAATTAGGAGTACCTAATACAGCGTTGTAAGATTTAATCCATGCTGAAGGTATACCTCCTGACATTGCCTTCCTTGCAGCCATCCTATCATGATTTCCTATGCACACATCAGCTACAGGAAATGCTTTGTACCACTTCTTTACTGTTTCTATAGCTAAAGTCAATTCATTACCCGCTGAATAACCATCCGGCGAAGGCTCATGATATGAAAATGCATGATTATCCAAAATATCTCCAATGTAAATTACTTGATTACAATTGTAGTTAGCGTATACTTCTTTGCAAAATTCTAAATATCCTTTCAAAACAAATGGAGCATGTAAGTCTCCTATAACTAAAATTCTTCTCTCATCCCTGTTTAAATTTTCATAGGATAATCTTTTATTTCCACTTAGTCGTGGTCTTATCTCATCTGAATTATATTTGTCTCCTGTTGGTTGATTAAATTTCATCCTCAATGTTTTCTAAAATAGAACGCAATCTTCTAATGTTAGCAACAACTTCTTTTTTTAATTCTACATTATCTCTTTCCATTAGCATTTCATATATGGCGTTGTTGGAGTCGTGAATTTCATTCATCGTAAAATTGATGTGTTTAATTCTTTCTTTTTCAACTCCGTTATCCATTTGCTATTCCATTGTAAATTGTGTTTAATTTTCTTGCGACCTCGTCTTCACTTCCTTTTTTTGTTCTAGAACGAATCAAATTGAATAGTCGTAAGAATCTTTTATCCTCCTTGTTGAAGTCTTTAATTAAGTTTTTCAAAGCCTCTACTTCCAAAGATAATAATTTATTCCTATCTTCCAAAACATCAATTCTAGTTCTTAATTCATTTGGAGCTAAATCTTCTACGTTTGGGTCAGCATCTTTGTATAACTCTATACATTTATCATATAAAACTTTTAAGTCTTTTTCATAAGTTAAAATAAAATTAACTTCCTTCATGTAATACATAATAGAAGCGTGGCTTTCTAGGTTAAGAAAGAACGCTATTTGTTTGTAAGAATACTTTTCATCTCTTAAAATTTTAGAAAAAATCATACGAGCATTTACCAAATGTCTTTGCCTTCCTTTTGACTTTAAATCAATGTTAAAAACTCTGTCAATAACTTTTTTAAGAAGTTTTGCCTTTGTAAATTCTTTGTAATATAGGTTCATTTGATTCAAGTATTTGATTTTCTAACATGTAGTCTAAATATTTATCACTACTAATTCTTTTTATATCTATAAATATAGGGAAATCATCTTCTTCATGTATAAATTCTACTTCAAAAAAGAATGGAATTTTAAGTTTCAAAACTCCTCCTCGTATTTGTGTGTAGTCATTTATTATTGGTAGACTATTGACATTGTGTTCTAACATAACAGCTATGGGTATACTAAATACTGATGGCATATCTTCTAATTGCTGAAGAACAGATTCTTCTAGCTCATAATGAAAATACTTATCTATAAATATTTTATCAATCTCCCCTATAAACTTCTGTGATGCATCCATGTTCTTCTAGTTCTTTTAATCTGTATTTTTGTAATGTTGACAATACACCTTTAGGTGTTTTTACTTCGCTAAATATAACCATACTATTTGGTGGAATTGCTATTAAATCAGGAATTCCATTTTTGTTTGTCTTGGTTAATTTTAAAACGTAATAACCCTTTGATTCTAATTGTTTTATCCTCTTGTTTTGTATTTGCTGTTCTGTCATCCATTCTGTCTATAGTCTTCAAAAAAACCTATACATACAATTAAGTTCATAGCTAATGAAGATGTTATTTCAATTAAATCATGAAAATCGTGAATTGATAGGTGGATGTGACCTACTACCCAAAAAGGAATAGCAAGGTTTTCGCTTATCCAAATTACTAAAAACCTAAGAAACTTCATACTACAAATCTAAGAAATCTCTTTTGAAATGTTTTAAAGTATAATCTTTCTTTTTAGTAACAGCTTTGTATATCTTATTTTCTATGCCTCCTTCAGCAAAAATCCAATATACTTTATTTTTTAATCTTTCTTTGGTTGTCATTCTGTCTCTAGACTGCCAATAGGAGGTGGCAGAAAAATCAATGTTATAGTAAACTAATGCATCGGCTTCCTTTAGACTAATACCTTCCCTCCCACTAACAATCTGAAGAGCTATGTTTTTATCAGTCTCTTTGAAGACGCTTAGTTCAGTTGAAATGGTCTCCCCATAAACTTCCTTAATGGCATTTAATTCTTCCTTAAACTTATAAAAGATAGCAATCTTTTTATTGAGAAACTTTTCTTTTATAAATTTAGCCTTGGATAAATCTAACACCATTGACTTTCCACTTTCAAACTTTACAGTTCCGGAATAGATTTGATGTAACTTTGACATAAGCTTTACAGGAGTATCTCCCATTATGACTTCTGTCTTTCCTTCAATTACCAATTTCTTTTTTAGATTTTTAGCTAAAGAATAAGTTTCGTCTTTCATGCTAACATACAAAATTTCTTCGGTTGTTTCTACTTTAAATCCTGCATTTTTTTGAGAAAAATTTATTGTATAAGGTTGCATCTTTTTTAAAATTGTTTCGTAACCTTGAGAATAATCTCTAATATTTAATCCATTGATAGGTCTAACTTTAACATTAACATAGTCATCACAAAATCTATAAAAGTTTTTGTACCTGCCGAAAGGATTAGTTGGTATGCCATAAATCTGATGATACATCTGACTAAAAGATTCAGGAGTAGGAGTTCCTGATAATAAAATAACATAAGGTTTGCATCCTTGAATTAATAGTTTAACTTGTTTAGCTCTTTTACTTGGCTTTGGAAAAGCTCCCATTGAATGAGATTCATCACACACAATAACATCCCATTTAATCTTAGGCAGTTTATGTAGGCTCTCATAGTTTATGGTTGTTAAATCAAAGCTTGGTTTTAAAAGATGGAAGTCATCTTCAATACTTGAGATTGCTTTTTTCTTCGTAACAAACAAAACATTTTTTGCTTTTACTTTGTCAGCTATTCCTAAACTTGTAAGAGTTTTACCTGTCCTGACTTCCATTGCAAGATAAACGAACTTATTGTTTAATAGGATTTCACATCCTGCATCTATTATAGATTCTTGATATGGTCTTAGTTTCATATTTTACGATGCTTAGTTTTGTCCCAATTTTTTAAGACATCATTAATCTTTTGGCACTTTTCGTAATGCTCTATTTCTACAAAATATTGTTGTATGTTAATTAATATATCTTTAGTAACAGGTTCATTCCAATCGTGTGCAAACCATCCTTTATCTACTCCAATTAAATCTTTTCCTAATTGTTCTTCTATGATAATATTATAAGAATTAACCATAGCATAGTAAAGCATTTCTTCATCTGACACATCATCCATTACATATCAAGTTTAGAGTTGTATTCCATATCATGTTTGTTTCTGAATCTAATCCATTTTCCCTGTGCATCTCTACCTTCTTCAGGCAAAACTCCTTCCTTAAACATTCCATAAGCTGATAACCATTTATAAAATCTAGTTCTTGATATAGTCATTTTGGCTTTTGGACCATAATCAGGATTCTCTTCTATAAAATTAAAGTATAGCTCTTGTTTCCAAAGCTTGATGCCTTTTTTTAATAAATCATTTGGCTGATGACCGGTAATTAATCCACACCATTCTATAAAGTCATGAGAAGTTTCGGCAGACAGCTGTCTCACTTTTAGATTGACAAACACCGACTGAATCAAACCTTGGTCTAAATAGAGCTGTAAACATTGTATCATATAGTTATCAAATTCGCACCACATATCATCATCCCAATCTCCAAACATAAGTTTATTGAATTCATCATAAGGCGTATGAGCTTTATTATAATACTGATGTAATTCTAACTCCCACTTTCTACGGGCAAATGAATTACCTGCACCTTTTATGGCATAGTTTGTGGTGATAGCAATTTTAGGAGATTTATTAAAAGGTATTTTAATTGAGTCTTTGTTTTTCTTCTCTAAAGTTAATCCTTCTGTAATCAAGCTAAATAATCTTTCAAAATCAAAATATTTTTTTACGTCATCAAAACATAAGATTTGAGTATCAGCACTTACAAGCTGATATGCAAATGATTTATCAAAATTAAAACTTTTTCCGTCTATGGTTACACATTTTTTCATGTGAGCTAATGCGTTCATGAATAAACCTTTACCTGTTCCTCCTTCAGGATTATCAGATATTACCTCATCGTTTAATATTACAGCAGGACAATAAGATAAGTTTTTCCATCCATGCATAAGAAATCCAATTGTTGACTCCATAGATTTTACTCTACTTTCATTCTTAGCACATATGTTTTGAATAAAAACTTTATAATCAAATTCACCTACACTACATTCATGAAAGTCTCTATCAATAACATGGTCGTTCCACACAAAACCTCCTAAATCAATGTAATCTATTAAGGTAAGAGATTCTTTAGTAATCTTTACAGCACAATTTCTATAATATAAATAGGATGTATTTTTGCTGTCTGCAATAAAGTAAATATTAACAGAGGATAGTAGGGTTAGAAATTCATCTTTGAAAAATCTTGTGTTATCAGCAAAGTAATTATATATTGATAAATCATCTATAGTAAGTAAGCCACTTAAAATAAAATCTTTAATATCTTTCTCAGTAGTATGGTCTATTAGGTTATTCTGTACTCTTACAAAAACATAGTTCTTACTACCTTCAGGACAAAATTTATAGAATCCATTATCTTCTAGGTATTCTTTAAATAAAACATGTACTATTTTAATAGTTCCCTTGTCGTTTTTAATCCAAAAAGTCTGATTGTTGTTTGACTCTTCAGCTTTATTTAATACTGAATCAATTATTTGTTTATCTAATTTAGTTTCTTCTAACTGATTTCTTATTTCTTTTTTAGACACTCCTCGTCTTAACTTACCCTTTACTTGATTTACTCTCTCCTCATCTTCATAATATTTAGTTCCAAAGTTCTGTGTATGAGCATAAGCTGAAGTAATAGTTCTTTCAATTTCATTATTTGTAAAATCCTTAGTACTAAATTGACCAAGAACATATGATGCTAAACTTTTATTAATTCCATAATCGTTTAATGCTGATGCTAAAACATATGTGTTTTGATTTCTTTGACCATTAGTCATAGGAAATTTTTTTGTCCACCACTTTAAAAGAATATCAACAATTTTATTTTCATCTGTAATAGGAATTGTTAATGGGTCTTTATGTTTACTAACCTCTACATACTCTTCCTCTTCAATTTTATCCCACAGGCTAGACTTTGGATTGATATGTATTATGGGGTCAAATGATTCATAACATACTCTACTAATGTTTTTAGATGTTTTATCAAAGTATTCAGAGTTAAAGTAATTCTCTAATGAGTTAAAATATTTAGTATGATTTTCAGCATCCTGAGGAATCTTAACTAAAACTTTCAATCCGTTTCCCGATGGAGATACAAAAACTGAATAAACATATTTGTTACTACTTAATGATTCTTTATCCTCCATCAATAATTTAAAGTTAGGATATCCATCAAAGTCTAAGCATATAATTCCACTATGTACTATCAAAGAGTTATCAGCTCTTTTATTAAATGTTCCTGAAAAACAAATAGCGGGTAATTGTTTTTTTAATTCGTTTCTTTCTGCCTTTCTTTTTTCTTTTCTTATCTTTTGTACTAATACTTTAGAGTCAGAACCATCTTTTATTCTATTTAGTATTAAATCTAGTTCTACATGATAAGGAGTTATGGTTTCTTTAATGTTTTTAAAGATTGTTACTTTGTGTGTCATAATTATGTTGATTTTGTGTTGATTTTATTTTTATAATTGGTTGATTATCAGTCATAGTGTTGAAAATGTTATATTTATATTCATGTAAGAACAAAAAAAATAATATTAATTAATATATATTCCCTATAGCTCTATAGAATCATGGATTCTTGACATTTCAACACAGAAAAAAGCTGAAAAAAGGAGGATTTCTCCTCCTTAATTCAACTAAACAACAACAAATTAAAATGGTAAGTCAGGGTCTGCAACAACAGGTGTTGGTTCATTTCGTCCATCTCTTTTAGGAGCTGAATCATCAGGTTTAACGTACACTTCTTGTAATTTAATACTCATGTAAGCTTCTCCTTCATTAGTCTTGCTTACCCAACTTGCTAGCTCCCACACTTTCCCGCTTGGGTCTGTGCATGTGCCTTTGTAGTCAGGTTTGGTTTCGGTGTCTTTGTATTTATTTTTAAATAAACTTCCCGAACCTTCTTTGTGTTTGTACTTTTCTTTTTCTTGCATAATTAATCAATTTTTATATTGTCTTCCAAATGTTGAATTGTAGCTAGGATTACTTCATCCTTAGCCTTCCTATCTTTTACGACCATTGGAAGTTTAGTCCAAAAGTATAGGTTTTCTTTATATCTGAATTCGTACTTTTCTATCATACGCTTCCTATATGTTTTTATTATTTTAGATATCGCCTGTGTCATAGTAGTCTTCTATTTTTTGTGTAGGTTTATCGCCATAAAATGTATTAAACACATCTACAGCTCTTTTTACTTTATCTTCTCCATTAGCTAACGCCTCTTCCGATACACCATATAGTCCTGTTAGTTTAGTAGTTTTATCTATAACTAAAAACACCATTGGTTTACCAAATAAAGCCTGATATATGTAAGCTTGAGAATCATAGTTATAAGCTCTTGAAGAATACCCTGTAAATTTTTGTAAATCACTTGTAGTCTTTAAATCTATAACATAATCATCTGTTACTATATCGGCTTTACCTTTCCACATAGCTCCAAATAGTTTACCAATTGCAGGCACTTCGTAATGATTACTTGCTTGATTGATTAAAGATTTGAAGTCTTTATTTTTATATATAACCTGTACCCATTCAAGTACTTCGTCTGCCTCTCTTTGTAATAAACGAGCATTACCATCAGCACATGTATCTTTATATATTTTAGTGTTTCTAGATGAGGCATCTACAATAGGAAACTCTAAAGCCTTTTCAGGTTCTAAAATTAATTGATGAAAATATCTTCCTACCATAAAGTTTTTATTGTCAGGTTCTGATTTTTGAAATAATGCAGGATGTTTTAATAACTGACCTATATTAGAATTGGATAAATAGTCTTTACCTATCCCATTGTAATACTCATTGTCATCCTTAAGCATTGCTATTATATCCATTATAGAGGAGATAATGTAGTTAGCTTATGAAACTCATCAGCAATTATATTTGTTTGTTCTTCGCTTATAGTGTAAAGCTTTCTTAATTCAGTTCCACACCATTTAAGACCTTTTGATTGATTAGCCTTTAGATATGGTAATATAAAATCTTTGATATCTTTAGTTAATAACTTTGGAGATTTTTTAGGCTTAGGAATTTTAATTGCTTTTAAATCATTTTGCTTGTTCCAATTAGCTGATTCTTCATAAGATGATACAGATGAATCTAAACCGATTCCAAAATTACCTAAAGCTCTACCCCATGCTGACGTTTCGCAGTTCTCAACATGAGAGTCTTTATTAATAAATCCTGCATCTTTTGATTCCATTGCTGTACCATCAGCAACAACAAATCCTGATTCTTTACAAGTAATGATTGCTTTCATTACAATAGTTTTGTCAGTCATTTCTAAAATGTCAGTAGTCAAACCATACTTGTGTTGATAGTTTTCTCTAAAATGTTTGAGTCTTTCGTTCACCTGAACATAACTCTTTCCTTTAATGTTAATTGTTTTTAATTTCATAGTGTGTGCTATTTTATTTTATTTAATTTAAGTGAAACTTTAGAGAACCTATTCATTATTCTTTGCCTATTAGTTTTTAAGCTTTGAATATGTTTAGCATTCTTACGGGAATTCACCTCTTCCCTTATTTTTCTTTCTATGATGTCCAACTTTGAACGATAGTTAGACAAAGCTAATGAAAATACTCCAAACCTCCAACCTTTTTGAAGAAATAGTTTTGTATCGTCTTCATTTACTAGGGTATAATAATCACCTCCCTTTGTAGTATTATGTATAGTTATGTTTCCTGAAGATTTAGATTGCTCTATTCTAATTCCATACAATATCTTTGCTATACATCCATCATTATCTAATGACGATGTGTAATGGTCTTCTATGGCTTGTGATAGTACTTCCTCTATAGTGTAACGCATCCTTCTATCCTATTACATATAGCTACAAAATCTCTATCCTGTAGTTTGTTTTTCTCTACATAGTTTATCCCATGTATAATAGAAGAATGATTTATTGGATATCCTTGTTCTCCCATAAAGTCTTGTATGAACCTGATTCTCATTGGTCTTGTTTTACATAAATAATAAAGCATGTGTCTAGCATCTACCATTGGTCTTTCTTTTGATTTAGAAAATAATTTATCTTTTGATATGCTGTGTGCCTCTGCGACATGTTCGGCATATTTATTGAATACTTCAGCTTTATAGCTCATGGGTTTTTTATTTTATTAGATTAAAAAAATAAGAGAAACAGGGAAAAACATTTAATATTAAGGATAGTCTTTACTATCCGAATTAAGTTATTGCGAAAGTTCGCTACCCTGTCTCTCTTATTCTAACATTATGAATTGCAAATATATGAATAGTTTATTTCTTGTGCAAATTTTCTCGGGCAATTATTAGTAAAATAAAATACCCACACAAATCAAATAGCGTATCCTCTGTTTCATCAGACAGACCTCTATTCTTTATTCTTGATAGCTTATCGTCTATCCTAGCTGACAAACCTTCTACAGCATTTCCTTTAGAGAATATGTTAACAGGAGTTAGAGCTGAGTTACCATATGCGTTGTTTTTCTCAATTAGCATCTTGTACACTTTGCCTGATACCTCTCGTATTTTATCTTGATTAGGATTTAATTTATCTTTCATTGGTTTCCTTGAAATTTATTATAAGCTGAAACAATATGTTCAGATATCATAGAATATAAAAACTTCTCAGCTTGAGTTTTGTTTGTGAATGTTTCATAGGCATTGTAATATCTTGTGTAGTATTTTTTTCCTATCTGCTGTAATAACATCCCACCTACATATCTGTGTATTGTTTCCACATCAGCCTCTAATTTTAATCCCATGTCAATTAAAGATATGTCTCTTTTGTAATAATTATTTACATAATTTATTTTTTTAAACTTCCTGCCTGTTGCCTGAAATTTTTTAAAAGACATTGTCTTGTTCCCTTCAAATTGCTGTACTTTTTGTATGTACGATTTGTTTGGCTTCTTTTGTAACTTTTCAGTTAGTACTTCATGGTCAAGTATATTCATGATTCTTCTTCTTTTTCTATTGCATCAACGATGCTATTAAATACTTTAGGATATGCTTGGTATAAGATATCTACTATTTGTTTATCAGTAAAGCTCATATTTCTATATTTTCTATTATTAATATTATTATTATTCCTAAGACTACGTTTATCATATCTATTTATTTTAAGGCGTCTGATGATTTTACCCACCATTGTCCGTCAATTAATTTTTTGTCAACGCCTGTCCAATTATTCTTAACAGGGTCTTGTTTCATTAAACCTTTTTCTCGCAACAATCTACGAAGATGTTTAGTTTCTGCTTTGTATTTTTCATACAATCTAAATATTTCTTTCATATACATATTTTTAAAATAAAAAAGGAGAGAGAGCTAGAAAGAAAATTAACTTAAATCTAATTGAGTTATTTTTTTGGACGTAGTGTCCACTCCCTCTCCTATGTTTTAAGCTATTGTAAAGTTTATATTATCTGATGTTCCATAGATAAAATGTTCAATGGGAGTTAGCTGTTCAGCTGATACCTCTTCATCATTGAGTTTACATAGCTTGTGTAAAGGATTATTGTTGTTTTTGGTTTTACTCTGCACTAATGTTTCAAAGAGAGCTGTTGTACTAATCTCTGCAATGATGTGCAGACTACCCTTCTTTCGTATCTCAATTGTGTTATGGTTTGTAAACCTAACATCAATTCCTGAAGGTGTCCAAATATCTAATAAGTTTTCCATTTCATTTAATTTATTGATTAATAATTGTGTAAATCTAGAACAAATAAATGACAATTCCTAATTTCGCTTAGTATAATATTTTGTAAGCTTATATTTAGTCATGTCATTTTTATATCTTCTAGGTTTACGATAGTCAGGAATCAGGCTAGTTAGCTTAGAATTTATTTCTATTCTATTGCTAGGTCTGAACCACTCATCCATATCAATGAGAGCATTCTTTTGTATCTCATTCATTTGCCTAACCTCTTTCATTTGCTGAATAAGGTATTGACTTAAAGATTGCTTAGACATGTCCTCCTATCTTTAGTTCTTTGCAATCATAACGCCATTCTGAATCCATGTTTTCATCTGTCCAATGACCTGAATGCATTCCGATTCCTTCTTCATGCTCTTCCTCTTCTAATGCTCTATAGATGCTGTTGCTGTAAAGCTCAGGATTCTTATTTAAATAATCACCTACATCATTTGCAGGGATGTCATTTGGTATATTAATAGCTATTTTTGTAGTTTTAAAATACACTTGTCTTGCACTTATTGTTACTTTCAT
>Ga0209535_1000676_pt1 | contig 23905 bp, 33 predicted proteins | sample LinPmetageLP28_FD_184041 | JGI IMG/M metagenome (GOLD analysis project Ga0209535, IMG submission 184041) | Marine viral communities from the Pacific Ocean - LP-28 (SPAdes) (version 2) | ecosystem: Environmental > Aquatic > Marine > Oceanic | place: Pacific Ocean | collected 2009-08-22
GGCATGAGAACTGGATTCTGTGGCTGTATATGGAAAGATGCTATTCCTGAAGAATGGACTAAGGATTGGAATGTTGATCCTAATGATTTAGCAGTAATGTTAGGTGTAGGTTATCCTTTACTAGAGAATCACCAAATATATAACGAAGGCAAAAGTCTTAAAGATTCTTATCCAAAAGCACCGTATAAAAAAATTATAGCATAATGTTTACAGCAATAAATCATTCAAAAAATGAAAGATTTCAAGTCGTATGGGACCTAGGTCGACGATGCACATACTCTTGTTCTTATTGCGGACCGCATCATAGTAATAAAACATCGCCTTTAGTAGATATTGAAAAACTAAAAAACACATTGGATGGCTTGGTTGAATATTCAACATTACTAAACAAATATAGGATTGAAGAAAAAATTACTGATATTTCTTTTACAGGAGGAGAGCCTACTATACATCCAGACTTTTTTCCGTTTATAGAACATTTGAAAATTAAATACCCACAGTTACGAACTCATATTACAACAAACGGTTGTTACACAGAAAAAAAGTGTAACAAAATAATCCAAAATATGAATAGTGCAACAATAAGTTATCATCCAGAAGCAAGTATAAAAGAAAAAGAATTAGTATTGGACAACTTACAAAGAATGGTTGATGCTAACTTTAGTATAAGCGTTAATGTTATGTTTCATAAAAATTATTTTGAAGAGTGCAAAAACGTATCAAAGTATTGTAAAGCATTAGGAATAAAATATACTCCAAGACCAATAGGCGATAGTAATAATGCAAGCGATGTTTTAGACGGAACTGCACATACATATTCTAATAAACAGTTAGATTATATTCAACAAGGTTGGAAAAAAGATGTAATGGCAATGGCATCAACAAGTATTGAAACTATAGGCAGACCTTGCTGTAATGGAAAGTGTTTGTCAGTAAAGATAAACGATAGTTGGCGTAAACAACCATATGTACCCAGTACAAATTTTTTTAATTGGAGTTGTATGGTAAATTGGGACTTTCTTTTTATTAATAGCGAATTTGATACAGTATATTTTCACCAAACATGTAAAGTGAATCTTGATAGCGAAATAGGACCAATAGGAAAAGCAAGTAATTTTACAACTATAATAAAAAAATATAAAGATATGTTTGAAAAAGGTACAGTTCCTGTAATAAGGTGTCCTAAAACACATTGTGGTTGCGGACTTTGTAGTCCTAAAGCAAAAGAACAATTTGAAGCAGAAAATATCTTTGCTGAAAAAGTCAAAGATGTACAACCTAAATTTATTGACAATCATGTAGAAAGAAGTTATAATTAAGATATGAAAGAAGATTTAAAATGGTCGAATTATGATTTCACTAAAATACCGTTTGATGATATTGTTAGTGTTGGTCAACGCACTTTGCTTTACCGTGATCTATTTACAGTATCATGGTTACTGGGAAGATTCTGTAATTACAGATGTTCGTACTGTTGGCCTTATGCCCGCTCCGATCGTAAAGACCACCGTCCTACCGAGTTATGCTTGCGTACAGTGGACGAAATCAAACGTCAAGCCAGAGACAATGGCTTCAATTCTTTCCACTTCTCCTTGTCAGGAGGAGAGCCTACTTTCCATCCTGGATACTTGGACATTTTAAAACACCTTAGTGATGATGTAGAAAATACAAATTATACAAGTGTGCATATGACATCTAATTGTAGCCGTCCAATGAAGTGGTTTGAAACTTATGTAGAATATGCAAAGCCTTTCCATAGGGCAAGTATCACAGCAAGTCTGCACGTAGAACACGTAAACAATAAAGAGAAGATGCAAGACTTTGCAGACAAGTTAATCTTCTGTCAGGAGTATGATGTACAAGTTACAATTAATCAAGTTATGGTCCCAGAACATTTTGAAAGAGATTGGGAAAACGCTCTCTTCTTCCACGAACAAGGAATCAACGTTACCCTTAAACCTCAGTCGGATCCGACTGCATCCAGAGTGGTTGATGGATACAAAAAAGAAGACCTCAAGAGATTATGGAACGGAATGCCACAGCGAGCATACACAGAAAGCAAAAGAGTTTGGGCAGAACGTCCCAAGGCATCATTCCAAATACCTACAGGAGTAACAGGTAAAAATGATGCAAGTGTGCCATGGCATATGCAAGTTGAACTAGAAGATAGTAAAGGTGAAAAATGGTATATGGACCAAGCAGAACGCTTTAATGCCTTTAATTTCAACAATTTTGAAGGATGGCGGTGTAATGCCGGTTACAGCGGACTTATAATACGCGAGCCAGACGGTAGCGTAAAAAGGAGTTATTCTTGCCATGATGCACCTCTTGGCAACATAGAAACAGGTTTCGAACTGTTTAAGACACCTAAAACCTGTATTACAAAAAGTTGTGTAAGTTCAGCAGATTCTAAAATACCTAAAAGGAAGTAAATGAATATCGTAAGTGTAATTGATAACTTAGAGTTAGAAATACCGGATTCTCCTCTAGGTATCACAGTAAGTGGTGGAGCAGACAGTGCTTTGTTATTGTACTTTTTACTAAAACATTCAACTAACAAACTTCACATTTTTACATTAGCAAATCAAAGTAAGAATATATGCAATGCATTAGCATCAGTAAACGTAGTAAGCAGATGTGCAGAACTTACAAACAACTACAATTTTTTACACCACATTTCATACGCAACTACTCAAACAGACGAAAAGTTATTTAATACACCAAAACAATATTATAACGATAAAACTATTACACATGTATACACAGGTATAACTAAAGATCCACCTAAGTCAGTAACTGATACTTTTAATCAAACAACAACAGAAACACATGAACGAGATCCTAATTTAGTAAGAAATACAAAAGACGGTATTGGTTTTACTCCGTGGACTAATATTGATAAAAAATATCTATGTAAAATATATGAGAAATATAATCTTTTAGAAAATTTATTTCCCTTAACAAGAAGTTGTGAATGGATTAAAGAATTTGACACTCCGGATCCGGGCATGGGGCATTGTGGTGAGTGTTGGTGGTGTGAAGAACGCAAATGGGGGTTTGATCAGAGTGGATAAAACACATTTACAAACTGGTGCAAGACCTATATTTGATAAAGAAGTTTATGATTATGTTCGTGAAGTTTCGGCTGATTGCTGGAACGAACCAACTACAATTATGACGTTTGCTGACATAGATTTATTTAAAAATTTGTATAAAAATCAATTAAATGAGTATAAGCACTCAAATGTACTAGGACTAGATAAATTCGCTTGTACGGGCGTTATAGACGGTGTAACAGGTGCTTTTATGGACTGGTATGCATACTATACAATAGCAAATTTAGTGGTTCTAAAAGGTGAATATCCATTCCATGCACGTAACGGTTGTACTATATTAGAACACTTTTCAGACATACAAAAAGGGCAAACTTTAATATTAAGTACGCCATTTAGTGCTACAGGCAATATACATGAAGATTATTACAGCATAATAGAACATTGTAATAATAACAAAATAGATGTATTATTAGATTGTGCATATCTTAATATTAGCAATATTGGTGATGTAAATATTAACGAACCTTGTATCAAAAGTGTAGCAACAAGTCTTAGTAAAGTTTTTGCTACAGGCATGAATAAAATAGGTATCAAATTTGATAAAGAAGAAATACAAACTCCAGTCAAACAATTAAATGATTGGTATTATCTAAATCACTTTAGTATGAATTTACATATCAAATTAATGAATAAATTTAACTTGTCTTTCATTTATAATAAGTATCTACAACAATCAAAAGAAGTATGTACTTTCTTTGGAATTGATACAAGTAATACTTTATTATTTGGTTTAAGTAATAATGATAATTGGGAAGAATTTAGTCGTGATGGATTATGTAATAGGATATGTATTTCTAAAATATTATCGGAGTAAAAATGTATATTAATGAACTGAACAATTTACCTACATTAGATTTAAAAACAGAGTTTGAAAATTTATTATCAAACAATACTATTTCATGGTTTCGTGATAAACATAATAATTTTGTGAGAGATCAAATCTGTCTTAATACTACTATTGATAATCAAGATGATATACATCTTGGAAGAGGAAGTCTAATATATGATTGGGATAATAGTTCTACTGATAGTAATGGATCACTTGTACTTCCAAAAAGAGAAAAAGAATTACAAGAATCTGACTTTAATGTAATAGCAACACCTTTTAAGGATACATTATTTGAAGATGCTTATAATGCTATTAATGAAAAATATATTTTAGGCAGAGTAAGACTAATGAATAGTAAGCCTAAAACTTGTTTAAGTTGGCACCACGACGGAACAGGAAGAATACATTATCCTATAATTACACAAGAAGGATGTTTAATGGTTGTTGAAAATACTGTTATGCATTTAGAAAAACACAAATGGTATTATGTTGATACAACAAAACCACACACTGCTTTAAATAGCAGTAAGAAAGAAAGATTGCACTTAGTTGCAGTTATTATAGGTATAAGAAAATGATTTTAAAAAATTTAAAACCGTTCGGTCTGCAGATTCAAGACTACGATAGTTCAGTAGATAAGCATTTAGCAAACTTAGTTTGGGAAAATGGATTTGTTGTACTAAAAAAGTTAGATACACATTGGTCTGTAATAAATGGTATTGCACAAATGTTAGGAAATGTAGCAGAAGCAACACCAGTTGATCATCCTGAGTGCAAATATGTAGGACAAATTACTGGGCAAAAATACGAAGATGGTACACCTAAAGGCAGAATGGGAAAAGCAAGTGAAATAGGTTGGCATAGTGATAATTGTGTTACAAAAACTCTTGCTCCTTTTATTATGTTTCAAGGTGTTGAAAACTTAGATAATGGCACACAACAATATCTAAGTAATAACATTGTTTTTGATAATTTAAGTGAAACGGAAAAAGATGAACTAAGAAAAGCAGAAGGAAATTTTTACTTTAATCATGATGTTTTTCAAAACGATTTAGAAGATTTAATTAAGCCTCATACTAATTGGAAAAAACTTGTTGTAGAAGATCCCTATGGCAACGAAGGATTCTTTTATCCGCATTTATTTTGTACAGAAATCAAAGGAACTAGTGACAATGAATTTTACTTTAATTTATTAAAGGCAAAATTTTCTGAAGCACCTATATATGAACATAAATGGGATATTGGAGACCTATTTATTACTGAAAGTTTGTTTACACAGCATAGACGTCCGCCTACAGATAATCCTAATAGACTTTTATATAGAGTAAATTGTGGTGAGGAGTATGCATGGACAAAATAATTACCTATATGGATCTTGCTAATTTAAGTATACCTAATAAAGAAGATGTAGCAAAAGAAATATTATCATTACCAGAAGAAGATTGGTTTTGGATTAAATTTCACGGAGCATGGATGTGTAGTTTATATAATGCAAGACCAGATGTTGGTTGGTTTGAACAGTTTAGTTTCAATCCTAATCTGCCAAAAGAATCTGCTTCAGTAGTTGCACTAAGGGATTATGTATTTCCTTATATTGGTGGAGTAGGTAATGTAACTGTTATTAAAACTAAGCCTGGAGAAATGCTTAATGACCATGTTGACAGTTCACCTGAAGAAGTTGGAGGTATGCAACACAAGTTTAGATGGGTAGTAAAAGGTAAAAAAGAAAGTACTTTATATTTCTTTGATGAAAAAGGCGAAAAACATTACTATGAGCCTAACACCGATGCATATGTAATTAACGGATCACACCCACATGGTATGACTAACACAGGCAATGATATTAAGTTAACAGTCTGTATAGGATCGCCTTGGCAACCTAACAAAGAATATTACAATAATATTGAAAGTTTAGAATATACTAGCATACCCTTTCCTAAAGAAATTAAAAAAGAATGGAACGATCCTAGATTTGATAACGAAAATAAAATAGGTTTAGGTGTTACCGAGTTTAAGCAGAAACTTTAAATGGATTTAATTCTTCATTAATATTTTTTGATATTTTTAGTCTTGCACTAGCACTATCACTATAGTCTTTAATATCAATATCTTCTTCGCCTAAGATACTATCAATAATATCTTCAGCACTTTCAAAGTATGTATCTGCTGAATAAAACATACCTATTCTACTAATATAATGATTTTCGCCTTTGCTATTTTTATAAGTGCCTTCCGGAAAGTAAAATGCATTTTGTTTATTAAACATAAATTCATGTCCACCTGCAACGTAGTATAAAAATACATTTCTGTCAACAGAGTCTTTTGATACTTTAGTATTACCTGCTACTTCAATTTTTGCATCATATGTAGTTTTTAGTTTTACTAATTCTCCTTTAGTAAAATATTCAATCCAACTATACTCAGATTCAAAGTTAGTTTTGAATTCAGTCTGCTCGCCATCAATTAGAATATTTTTATTAAAATGTATAAGATCTAATAAAATATCTTTATCAGCATCTTTATAAGTATCTAAGAAAAATTGGGTAATTTGATCATAAAAATAATTTTTTCTTTCTTTAGTACCGTGTATATACAACCATGCATTTGAGTATCTATGAAACTTGTATTTGTCTTTTTGATATGGAAACCAAAGAGGTACATTGTGCTTTTTATCTCTTACTGCATCTTCTTTACTTAAAATAAGTGTATTGTAAAATTCTGTATCGCCTTTAGTTTTAAACCAGTCAACTATTTTTTCTAGCATATCACATGCTTCTATATTAAATTCATTTTGAAGATATCTTCCTACATAAAATATAGTTCGACCTAACCATAATACTTGGATTAAGTCTCTAATATCTCTAATATACTTCATATCTTTTCTAGTAATAGTACTTGTACTACCAATTATGTAAGCATACTCCTTTTCATCTTCATACGGACTTGGACCTTGTTCAAATTCATCCCATTTAAGTTTGTAAATATCTTCGTGTTTGTCTAAACTTATTTCACTATTTTCTAGCCAAGCAAGTTTATAAACATTTATTTCTAATGGATTATATTTTAGTAGTTTACTCATACCATTTAAGAAACTTTCTTTTGTTTCTAACGGCATGCCCATAATCATTTCATGATAGTAAGGTAATCCTTTTTGAATAAAGTTATCAGCAATCCATTCAAAGTCTTTTGTAATACTCATATTATCTCTTTTGATTGCTTGTAGTGTAGGAGTATGCAAACTTTGTAAACTAAATGTCGCACCACTTCTACTAAAATCAAACTTTTCTAATATTTCTGCAATACGTAACACTCTTTCCTTGTTGTTCTTTGCATATGTAATTGCTGTTGTATGTAATTTAGGATTAGGATGTTTTAATTTTGCTTTTATAAGATACTTTGCAATATCTAAATCTCTATGTAATATTCCAAAGTTAGCATCAGAAAACATTATTTCGTGTACATTTCCTATGTACCAATCAATTTCATCTTTGATACGCTTCATACTAAAGCGTCTTAGTTTTTCTTCTAAACCCCAATCACAGAATGTACAAGTATAAGGACATCCTCTGTTAGTTTCTAAGACTCCTTGTATTTGTATTCCCTTAGGCAATGATGCAACTAAGTCATCATATAATCCAAGACCACAAGCACTAGGATAATCTAATTCTGCTTTATGATTTAAGTAACGTCTAGTTGTTTGCTTACTAATAATTTTGCCATTTTTTGTTTGGTGATAACAATCTTCATAATATTTTGACTTGTAAATACCTTTTTCTGAAAGTATTTTTCGCAACATCATTTCTAATGCCACTTCGCCTTCACTGTTAACATAGTAATCAAACTGAGGATTATCAGCAACAAACTGTTTAAATCTTTCAGGATCTTGAGGAACTTCATTTCCTCCGACAATAATTTTTACATCAGGATATTTTTCTTTAATTGCTTTTGTAAGTTTTATGGATCTGTTTCTATTCCACATGTATAAACTAACAAGCACTACATCAGGTGCACCGTTTTTATCAACTTCTGGAAACAGTTCCATTACACTAGTTTCAGGAGGATGATAAGTTGCCCAGCCTGTATGATTCAAATGTTTGTATACATCTTTTACTGTATAAAGATACGACCACAATGTTCCTAAACTAACAGGAAGTGTCACAGTATAGTGTGCATTCAATTGTACTCCGAAAACGTTAAGCAAAAAATTCTCCGTTACAATATTTTTCATATACTTCTTTATACGTTTCTTTAAAATCAAACTGTAAACTAAATCTATTATACTCTTTATTTGCAACTGCATGTAACACTTTTGCATCAAATACAATTACCTTATCATGATAGTCTACTTCAAACCATTCTGATGTATCATCATGATAAAATTTTATAGGTTCGTATACTTCATTAGTATATATCGGAAATAGTATTGCAGTATGTCTTTCAGTATCTCTATGTATAGTAGGGCCATTACGAGGCGGGAATTTTAATAATTGTGTAGTTTTATAATCAAGGTATGGAAAGTTTAATTGTTCTCTAATAGTTTTAATAGGTTCCATATCTTGTAAATCATCATAATAGCGATAGGTAACTCCTGAAAAGTTATCTATTGTATATTTTGTTTCATCCCATTGAGGCGGAATGTAACTATCCCAATTATCAATATTGTATACTATGTCAGCAAGTGCTTTCATATCGTAATCAAAATCAAATGTAAAACAAACTTTATTATCCATTAAAAACTATATCCATTGTCTGTTGTGTCGCTTCTTCACTATATTTACAATAAACTCCACGCTCTCTTTTATAGTTAAGTGTATTTTCGTGCCATGTTCCGATTCCAGGCTTACTAAAACTATGATGTGTGTCGGGCCAAATTGTAAGTTTACAATTTGTTACTTTTTGATATTCAGTATCGAAAAGTGCGGGAGTCCAATTATCTAGTTCTCCTACAAAAATATGTACTTTGTTATTTCTTATATTATATATTTCTTCTGGCAATACAGTAGGTTTTAAGCCAGGATAAAGGCAATAACTTTCTTGCCATACATCAGGAAAATCATTTTGCTGTAACCAAATTCCTGCAGTTCCTCCATCTGAAAACCCAACTACTTTACTTTTTGTTATATCCGCAAATGGTATTAGATGTGTTTTGGCTTGTAACCAGTTGTAAGCATCAACTTGGTCATATGCACGTAGTTTAGGATCTATTCTATATTCATCTAAACTTTCCCAGTTTTGTTTATATATTCCTCTATTACTATAACTATCTACAATTACAACACAAAATCCTTCTGCAAAAGCACGATTTATCCATAAGTCTTCATTACTACTAATACCACCACTGCCATGTATTAACCATAAACAAGGTTGCTTCTTAATACTTTGGTTATTAGTTTTTACAAGTATTGATACATCATCAATTGAAAACAAACTTGTTTTGCATGTAGTTACAGTCATTGCAATCTCATTATATATTGTTTTTCACCATAGTGCATCATTTCACGTGTTACAGTCCACTGGTGTTTACTTTTGCTTGCAAAATATTCAAACAGTTTCGGATTAAATTCTCTACTTAACCATATGTTATTGTAGCCCAAGTCTTTTGCATAATCTACACTTAGTTCTAAAGTTTCTAATCCTCTATTTAAATCATCTGACTTTGTACCAAAGTTATAACCTCTATCTCTGGTATGCCTACTCATTATTCTTATTGAGCCGTTATATTGAGGTCGTTCCATTCCTGCACTATAATAAATCATTTCATCATCGTTGTATCCCATTCTTGCAAATTTTGTATGTTCAAACAATGGCATATCTAAATAATTACTTGCTAATTTATGATCAACGTTTTTTGCAAATAATTCTTTAATTTTTTCAAGATGAGATTGTATTGGTTCTAAATACCATTTAATCATAGGTGCTGTATATCCGTTGTACCGTCTAGACTAAACATTAATGCAATGCGAGGCTTATTACTCATATTAACTACAGAATGAGGATAACCTATATTTAAAAAATAAGCATTACCGTTTTCTAAATTATATGCTTCTAATTTTCCATCACGCCTAAATAAGTTTATTACTTGCTTATCTCCGTAAATAGGAACTATACATCTTACTGCATAACTTACATCATAGTCAACATGAAAAGGAATATTTTTACCTGCGGCTAGTTTTGTAATTCTAATTCGACTTGCTGGCGCTTTACATTGCGTAACTATTTTTTCAAAGTAACTACCTGGATAATCTTCTGTAGGTATATTATATAAGTGTTCTTCACGGCGCCTTAGGCGTTCTTTAATATTAGTTGTATGCGGTAAAATTTCGCTAGGTGTAGTTAAATTTATCTGCTCAAAGTTATCGTATACATCTTTAACTAAGTCTTCATGGTTCATACACAGCATTGGATTTGCTGTACGTACATCAACAAATTTTTCTGCAAGTTTATCACATTGTTCTTGTAACATTTTAAGATCAATGTTTAATTTAAAATTATAGATACTAGGTAAGTTTTTCTTATTCATCATATATTCCTGCTAGGCAAAGTCTTGCTATATCTTTGCTACGTCTAAATTTTGAATATTCTTCACTAGTGCTTGTAGCAAGCCAAACACTATCACTAGGAATAATAGACAAATCATTACAAATGCTCTTTTGTTTATTATACAACGAATTATGTATAAAGTCAACATCAAAATTGTTAATAATTGTTTCACTAACATCATTTGCATAGTAATTATAATATTTTGCACTATTTACTAATGCATCTAATTTCTCATCTGGAGTTCTAGTAAAGTACCAGCCAGTACGAATATTTCTTATACCAAAAGGTTTACTTAAACTATAAAATACATATTCAACATTTTTAGGAATTTCAATTTTTTTAACAATAGTACTTCCTACATATGCAAGGTCAACTGCTGTAGAACAACCTATAGGTATGTCTATAAAGTTTCCATCTATTGCACTAGGTACGCTGACATACTTTATACTATCTTCATACATATTTCCTTTAGGAGAAATCCATTGATAATCGCCTTCCTCCATATACACACCGCGATCTTCCTTAGCATACCACCAATCTAAACCTTGTGTAATACCGTTCATAGGATATACATAAAAATCTGTAAGATTAACTAAAGGCTTTAACCAATCTATAATACTTGTTTTGTATTTCTTTACACTATCAAAATCAGGTTTAACAGTTTCTATAACTTTACGAACTTCAGGTAAAACAGTTGTTCGAACTGCTAAACTTTGTTGTAGTAAATGTTCTTTATAATGAGTAATCATAATGTATTCTGTCTTGAGTTTTAAACCAAAACGTTGCTCTTAACAATTCCCTTTCTACGCTATCCGGTACACCGTGATCTCTTCGATGAACACCTGTAAGTTGATCAGCAATAACAATATCAGTTTCTTGCCATTCATGTACATAATGATATGTATCGTCAATTAGTAAATCTTGTTTGAGTGTTTCATAAATTTCTCGGGCGTCTGATACAGGTTCATAGTTTTCATCAACAATGTCTTCGATATTTAGATAGTTAAAAAATAGTCCTTCTGCACCTACTGGATGTTTTGGTACTAGTCTATTATATCCTTCGTATTGATGTCTTCCCTTTTTATATAAATGTTTATTTAAAGGATCAAAATTCACAGCATTAAATATAGATTGTGTTTTTGCATTTTCATTTATTTGATGATTTAAATTTTCATCTGAAGTATCGTCGGCTTCGCCTGCTAGTGCTTCTCCGTCTAATCCTGCTCTGTGCGTATTAATATTTTTATTTTCCATTGTCTTATTTTCATCATAAGTCCATTTAGTGTATAATTTTTTATAACGGTCTTGTACATCTTTAGGTAATGTTTTAAAATAAGGCACTGTATTTGAATACGTAGTTGGACTACAATCACCACTACCTGTTGGTATTTTATGACCATATATACATACAACTTCATGACTGTCTTGCGTATATAAAATATTAGAATGCCAATCAATATCGTGCTTACCGAACAATCCTTCATGTCCTTTGTCGTCTACTGGTTGATTGTTTACACGCCAAAAAATAGGAAATTCTTTATGGGCACACCAAACTTTAGGATGTTGATGGTAACCTACGTCTAAAAGAAAGTCGCTATATTGCGATAGACTCATTCCGTGGTCTCGCATAACAACAACCCCAACATCTTTTAATAGTTTTACAATTTCTTCTCTATCAGTACTAGTAGTAAATGCTATATTATTATTCATATCTTTTCCTTTAATAAATGTTCTATATCTTGTTTAAATTGTATAGTACAACTTACTCTTGGATAGTTCTCATGATTAACACAAACTTGATGAGGTTCTAATACACGCATAGCAACTGGTCTATCTAATACAAAGTAATCAACTTCTTCTAACTTATCTGTATCAACTCCATGATACGATACGCCATTAGTTTGTTTTCCTTTTATAGTATCGCCTGTACGTTTAAAATACTTTGTTACAGTATCGTGGCAATTCATTATAGGAAAATTAATTCTTACAGGTTTTTCATCGTTATCAATATGTACACTACCTTCACTTGTATGTGATACAAAGATACCTGCAAATTCTATTTCCCATTCAAACAAATCTTTTATATGCGGAAAATTTTCTAAAAGCCAAGGTGTAGCAACCCGCCAGTTACCGTCGCCACGTTCTATCAGATGAGGATTGTTAAGAAGATATTTTTTTATTTCTTCTGCTAAACTTTTATAATTTATATCTAAATATTTGTAATAAATCATCTCATACTTACTTCATGATGGTCTTTGTGATTCCCCTCCCAAGGAGCAATCAAGTTTATCCATATATTATTAATAGGACCTTTTGCATCGTGACCCCATAAATTCAATGCACCAAAACCAAAGTAAGCAAGTAAATAGATTATACCTAAAACAAGAAGTGCTTTAGGACCAAAGATAAGTGTAAGTAAAATTGCATTTGCAATATACAGTTTATTTGTATGTTTGTGAAAAAATACAACTCTTGGATTTCTCAGCATATCTTTTATAAATTTTCGTGGAATGCTATCAACATGCCATAGACTAAAAAGTATTACATACCAAGGTTGAAATTTTTTGCTGTGTGGATCTAATTCTGTATCACTGTATGTATGATGCATACGATGAACACCTACCCATGTAAGCGGAGATCTGCCGCCACATAACAAACCACAATACAACATTATTACTTCTTGCCAATTAGTGGCTTTAAATTCTTTATGAGAAAAATAACGATGATATCCGTATGTAATACCAATTGTTACAATTAGCATATATGCTACATAAGCGAATAATATCAGGTATAGAACTTCCATACTAATACTTATCCTTATCTTAGTAGTGTGTGTTTATAGTTGGTTTACGCTACAGTAGCGCCTTGTACAGCAATCGGTAACCAACCTAATCCACTATAAATCATAGTCACACTATCGTTAACATCATCAAATGTAATAGTTGTTCCATTTGCTAGTGTGGTTGGGGTAAGAGTTGCATTTCCTCCATCAACCTTCATACTAATAATCTTAAGTTGACCTGCTACGCCATTTGCTAGTGTGTATGCATCTGCACCAGTTGTTGTAATTTCTGTGTGTAGTGTTGTTACGTTAATTGCACCTGGACCACTTATCGCTTGTACACCACCAATGTATCCACCATCTGCTGTAATACTTCCTGCAACATGTAGTTTACTTGCCGGAACATATTTACCAAGACCAAAGTTTGCACTATTGTTAAAAATAAATGTATGTGTTTCAGGAAAGTTATTTGAACCATCGTTAATAACCATATTAACTGAAGAACGTCCACCAGCAATAATTGCTTCTGTTACTTCGCCATTTGTGTCATTTCTTTGGAAAACAATCTTACCTCTGTCACTTGTTTGTGCAGACATATCATTTGTGCCAGTTGCTTGTAACTGTATACTTGGACCACTTGTTACTCTTTGAACTTTTAGAGTGTCTCCTGGAGGTGTTATTAATGATGCTGTTATAGCACCTGAAGCAGTAATTGTTGTTGCAGTTAATCCACCTGGTGCGTTCATTGCTCCAGTAAGACCGTCAATTATTGTAGTACTATCGTCGTTGAATACGCTTCCAACTACATCACCTAAAACAGGTCCTGTATGAATTCCGTTTGAATTACCAGTAACATTACCTATAAGAGCACCAGTAACACTACCAGTAAAAGATGCATCAGTACCGTCAGTACCGCTGTTTAAAATTCTTGTGCTATCGTCTGCAAAGACATCACCTGTTAACGATCCAACTACTGCACCTGTAAGTAATCCATTTGAATCACCTGTATGTGTTCCTACTGTATTACCAGTTACATTACCAACCACATTACCTGTATGTGTTCCTGCTGTATCTCCAAATACATTACCTGTATGTACTCCTGCACTATTACCAGTTAATTCACCAGCAACGTCACCAGTTACATTACCAATATGTGTACCGTTTGTTGTAGCAAATACATTTCCTGCAATAATATTTGTTGCCGCCGGGGTTGCCGCCGGGTCAATAATTACATCTCCGTTGTCTGCAACAAGTTTTGCATTAACACTTGCGAGTGCAGTATTAATTAATACAGAACTATCTGTAGCAATTACGTTTCCAGATATGCTAATATCATATGTAGATCCTTCTACAATTCCACCGCCACTACCTGAGCCACCTTCTACTGATACCCAAGCGTTACCATTGTAAAGTTTTAATGCTTTTGTTGTGTTATCAAATACTAGTTGACCTGTTTCGACTTTACTTGAATGTGCAGTATAGTCTGCACTAAAGTATACAGGAAGTTGTAATACTGTTGAGCCTACAGCACCAAATGAATTATTTGTAAGATCAACTTCGAACAGTCTTGCACCTGCTGAGTTTGCTACATTAAATTCACCTGTGTTACTAGGACGTATACTAACGTCACCACCTGCGGCAGTGTTTATAATATTGTTATCTTTTGTATCAATATCACCACTTGTTTCCATCGAAGCAACAATAGGTTGACTAAATGAAAGTTTTCCACCTGATGATGTCATAGTTGTACCACCTAAATCAATAGTAGTACCTGAAAGGAATAAATCGTTGAAGCGTTTTGTACTTGAGCCTAAGTTATACACTTCATTTTGATCTGGAATAATATGACCTTTTACAGTCCCGTCTAAGTTAATTGAACTATTAGTTGCATCTACTAAAATTGTGCTATCTGCACCAGTAACACTTTCTTTGTCACCTTGGTCATCTCCTGGTATAAAGTTAGTACCGTTCCATTGTAGGATTTGACCTATTTGTACTCCAGTTGTGTCAACATCTGTAAGATTGTTTATACTTCCTGCTGTACTGTCTACAGCAACACCGCCCACTGTTGTACCATCACCTACGAATAACTTTTTTGTGTCAGTAGTGTAAACTAACTCACCTTCAAAAAAGGTAACGCCGGCTCTTTGGGCATTGGTTCCTCGTCTAATTCTTAAACTCATCTAAGTGGCTCCTGATATTCCATAATCTCAATTACTATAGTATTTATGCCTTTGACAAAGTAACTGTAATTTACTTATTTACGTTTTTTCATAAAGGTTTTAGTTCGTCCTTCAATATCTTTACGTACCTTATGAGTATTTAACCTAAAATCTATAGTATCTATAGCATCATCGTATTCACGAAATAATGAATCTAAATTTTTGTCTAAATCTGGATTTTTGGGGGCTTTTTTATCTAATTCTATTACCCATGCTTTGCCATCCCGAAATTTAACAGTAATAGAATGGAGGTACTCAAGGGGTACAGTACGTACTTCTATGTCCTTGAATACTTCCGGCCAATGAGCAATAACGTCTTTTGATAGTTTGTTACGAGGCACTTTCAGTCATCTTTGCCTTTTTCTTAGTAGGTGCAAGTTTTTCTGCTTGTTCCCGTAAACTCTTTGCTTCTTTAAACATAGAGTCGGCTTGTGACCTGTATTGTGCGGCTAATGCTTCATCGTCTAATGCTGTTTCGCCTGCTGGTACTACTGCATCTGCTGTAACGTTAGTTACTGGTGCTTGTGTACCTGGTGGTGTAGGCATTGCTAATTCTTCAATAGTTACACCTTTTTGGTCTGCAACAATCTGATTTAGTTCTGCTAAATTAACTGCCGTAGTTCTAGTAGGTAGAAGTTCAACAATTTTTGTTGGTACCTTAACAAGTTTTCCAGTTTGATGGAAACGTGCTAACATATTAGAACCGTCAGTTAGTTGTGTTCTTGCCATAACTTCGGACAATTCATTTGCTGATTGACCAGCATTACCTTCGACCATATTAATTAGTGAGTCATGGTCTGCCGCGTCCAAACTTTCTGTATGAATAACCAAACAGTTTTCTGGATCTCCCGGAATAACTCTATATGCTACTACTAATTTTCTGTTGTTAGTAGTAAGTCTACCAACATGTTTTATTTCAGCCATATTATGCTCCTGTTCCAGGACTTGCAGGATTTGCTTCTGCTGGTGCCTGTTGTGCTTGCTGGGTTTGTACCGCTGAAAGGAATGCTTCAAGTTTACTATAAACTTGACCAACACTCATCATTTCATTGGGTTTAAATGCTCCACGTGAACTTGCAACATCAATAATTGTTTTAAGTCCTTGGAGGTCTTGTACTGACAAGTCAGCGCCTGCTTGTGGTGCCGCAGGTGCATCTGCTGGTGCAGTTGCAGGGGCTTCGACATTCGGCGTGTCTTGTACTGTATCTTTTGTATCGCTCATTATTTACTCCTATATTATATATATATGCGTACTTTATTTATTTGTACCGCAAAAGTGGACAGGCTAATGCGAAATAACTTAGTTCTTTACCATCCTCAAAACCAACTCTAAAGACGGTTTTGTTTTGATCATTATCACTTATTGCTTTTGTAACAATAAATTTACCTTTTAAGTTATCCTTAATCCATACTTGTATTGCAGTTTCTAGGTTATAAAGAACTTCAAAATCACTATATTCGTAGTGAGGAGGAAGTACTTTAGGGTTTCGAATTTTAAAAATATTATTCGGATTTGGTGCTTTAAGCAGAATGTTCATAGTGTGCAGTCATCCCAAATGGTGCTTGTAAGTTCTTATCACGATGACTGTGGATAACAAAAATAGTATCACAGTAATCTTCGTCCCCCCAACTACCAAATGGGTATCCATCTGTAAACATGATAAACTTCTTAGGTTGTATATCGTTTTGTTTCATATAGGTCCAGTTAGCATCAAAGTCTGTACCACCGCCACCTAAGATTTCGTAGTCCATTAAGTCAGTACCACCGTCAGCACTAAAGTCTTCTTCATTATAAACGTCAGTATCAAAACACCATAATTTAATTTTATAGTCTTTGTATTCGTCCATAATACCTTTAACTTCGCCTAAGAAATCTTGTGCTTGACGATTGCCAATTGAACCACTCATATCAATACCAATACAAATATCAATAGTGTCCATAAAGTTCATACCTGGTAGTATTGCTCCAGTGTGCCAACCTTTACGTGAAGGGCGACTAAATGTAAAATCACTTTTAATAGTTGATTGAATTTGTTGACGTAGTAGTTCACGCCAGTTCATTTTAGGTTCTGTAAGTTCTTTAATCATACGTGAAATTTCACCTGGTGTATTACCAGCGCCTGCAGATTGTGCAGATGTAATCATGCTTTCTTTTATCTCATCACGTATCTTTTTTAATTCTTCTTTGCTATAACTAGGACGTTTTGATTTCTTTTTGCCTTTTTCTTTGCCTGCACCTTGACCTGGTGTATTGCCTTCGCCTTCGCCTTCTTGATCTCCGTCCTTCTCCCAATCAATATGTTCATCTAGTAATTGTCCAAGTGCTTCTAATTCTTCATCATCATACTTGTTATAGATATCATCATATACTTCTTCAGATGTCCAATCATCATATTTGAAGTCTTGAAAAATTTGAATTTGATCAACACGCTCGCCAATCTTGTCGCGTACTAAAAGATTATTTACTTTATAGTCACACGCAATATTGAATATACGAGGCTGTCGGCCTTCTCTTCGGATAATATGATCAAATACACAATGTAGAATTTCATGTGCAATAACAAACTCAATTTGTTTGTTAGACAGCATATTAAAAAATTGTGTATTGTAGTATAAGTTACGACCGTCTGTTGCGGCAGTAGGACACCAATCATCACAGTTTTGTACTCGCATACGTGTAGCCATATTACCAAAGAAAGGATGTCGAAGTAATAGCCCGACTCGAGCAATAATTACTCTATCATGAACTTCTTCACGCATTTCGATAAGTTGTTCATCCGTAAGTTCTACTGGTTTGAATCCTTTAGTATCTAAGCCCATGCCATGTCCTTTTTATTACTATACATATATAATAACATATTTACACTATTAGTCAACCGCTTTTGGTAACAAAAAAGGGTAGAGCGAACCCTACCCTTTAATGATTTAGTTACTGGCGGCACTAATGTACTTGCCAAAACGTTCGTGGAATTCATCAAAACATGCTACTTCATCTGGATCTATTGGAAGTTGGTATTGTGTAATAGCAACTTTTATACCCATAACAACTAGTTCTGTTTCAAAGTTATCCATCGCAAATCGCAGGAAGTTATTAACCATGTCATCAAACTTTTTATCATTTTTATCTGATGCTTGTTTAAGTTCATAGCATAAGGACACTGTCAAGGAATACATGGCACTGATTTCTTTAGTGCCCATTTCTTTAACTTTACCTGCGAGTATGTCAGTTGGATTAGGCATACTAGCGGCAACCTTACGGTGAGCCATAAATTTGACAGCCAAGCCTTCTCCTACTGCACCACTGATCAAATCAGTAGTTGTGCTTTCGTCATCGTCATCATCAAGTAGTTCTGAAACAAACGACCAAGTTCTTGGCGTTGCAAAAGAACGTGATGGAGACTTTGGATCGAAATCGTATAAATCTTTTTTACTAAATGTCAAGTAACCTACAACATCATTGTGTTGATTGTTATCTACTGCCCAAGCAAACCAATCATCAAAATCCACAGCCAATTCTAAGTGTACAAAACGATTAGCAAGTGGAGCAGGCATTCTATAAGTAACACCTTTATCTGCTTCACGGTTACCAGCCGCTACAATAAGAACATTGTCTGGAAGTTTGTATTGCCCTACCCTACGATTTAAAATAAGTTGATATGCCGCCGCTTGTACTGCCGGAGCCGCAGAGTTCATTTCGTCTAAGAAAAGAACGATATAGTCGAACTGTTTTGCAAATTCTTCTGTCGGAAGTTCTGCTGGTGCCGCCCAAACCATTGTATTATCGTTTGCACTATAATATGGTATACCTTTAATATCAGTCGGTTCCCAAAGTGATAGTCGAACATCGATAAGATGCGATTTTTTTAGTTGTTTTGTGATTTGCCCTACGATATCGGATTTTCCAATACCTGGAGGTCCCCACATAAAGATAGGACGTTTTTTCTTGAATGCCCTAATAATACTTTTCTTTGCTCCATTCGGAGTAACAGTGCGTACTACAGATTCCATGTTATATTCCTCGTTTGTTTGTATCAGTGCCATACTTAATTTCTTAGTATGTATATATAATACACTAGATTTACGAGAAAGTCAACCTATTTTGGTTAGGTCTTTTGTCTGTTTAATGCTTTAGTAAGCCCGTACTTTTTTACATCTCCGCTAAAAAGATGCAGTTCCATGGCTTTCTTTTCGTCCGTTACTTCTATACTATACTTGCACAACCAATATGGACAATCAATAAATTGATCTAACCAAATTATAGTATTAGTTGTAAGTTCAAAGTCTTTTGGAAAGGGGATTTCGTATGTGGATAAGTCTAATTTAGATTTTAAAAACTCAATACCTGCGTCAGTAAGACGTAATCCGCCTTGATCTTTTACCCTAGTATTTTGCCATAATGTAGACATGTACTCTTTCATAGTAACATCTGATATAGCAATATCGGCTTGTTTTAGAAAGATTTTAGTAAATGTTTCTTTCTTCATTCTTCGTCAACTACTTCGCCTGTACTGAGTTTGTAAACAGCAAATTCCTTACAATTAAACATTTCATTTAGTTTACTTGCTAAATTGTGTGCATGTCCCGGATTAGAGAAACTTGTTTTCTTATATTTAGGACCAGGATAGTTGGTTAACATATTTGAACTTTTTAAATTAAAAGGTTTATCTTTATGAAAGACAGCCCAAATGGCTTCTGCTTCTAATACTTGTTCACTGCGATATGTTTTTTTATTTACGTATTCTAGCAATACCGTCGGTTTTGGTCTACTCATGCGTACTTCCTTTTAATTATATACGCATATATTTATCTCTTTTAAGAGGTTAAAGTAGCAGTTATCTAAGTTGTAGGCCTAATTGTTTGACTGTTTGTTGTACGCATAGTGCCTGTACTTTACAATCTTCTAGTGCATTGTGTGCGGCAAAGTTTATTGCTTTACGTGGATCTGTTGGCATGATACCAAACAATGTTCTACTGTCTTTAATTTTCCAAAACGGCCAAGGTAGATGATGATCGTATTGTCTAAACATATCTTCTAGTATAACAATGTCAAACGCAGGACCTTGACACCAAATAGTATCAACACCTACGCACCATTTATTTAATGCTTTTAATATATCTATAACTGGTGTTCTATTTGCATCGCCTAATGCTTCTTCACGAACATCTTCTGCTTGTGTAGCCCACCAATTTAATGTGCTTTCAGAAGTTGTACGACCTTTGTTTAATTGTTCATCAACGTCAAATCTATAGTATAAATGTTGAGTAGTTTCTTTAATTGCATTTGGATCAAATTTAACTCCGCCAATAGTTAATACTGTTGCCGTTGGTAAGACATCAAGAGTTTCTAAATCAATCATTGCATGTGTTGTCATTTTATAATATCCTTAATAAGATGATTACTTGTAAAACTAAAACAGCAATCGGTACTATAGTTCTTACTAGTTCCATAGTATGATTGTATTCATCTAGTTTTCTTTCTAATCGATTTCGTTTACTCATATGCTCCTTACCATTTATTTCCGCCATCCATTTGTACTTGAACAGTTTCTTCTTTACTTGCATTTTCTTTTACAAACTTTTCCATATCGCCCTGTAGCCTAGACATAACAATTCCTAAAGTAAATGCTAATCCTTTTGCCTGTTGTAAAGTAAGTTTAACCTCTTTGGCTTGACTAGCATCAGCACCTTTTACAGTTTGTATAAAGTTTTGTATAGGTGCAGTATTAAGAGGATCTTGCATTGACACGTGATAACTCCGTTCTCATTTCTATATCAGTCTTAAATGGACCACTATAGTTGTAACGCTCTATTGTAATCTGCTTAGGACAAAAACTTTTAACCCAACCTTTTTCAAACTGAATACAATAGTATCCTGCACAATATAGGCTTTTACTTTTATTACTTTTGCTAAACAGTGGTAACTTATTTTTTACATCATACATTGGATTAAATGGTTCACAACTAGTTGGATAGTTATGTACTTCGTAGTCTGCTTTAGTAGTATCTTTATCAGCAGTACTCCAACTAATTTTACCTAGATGCTTCTTAAGTTGATTAAAGTCTCCGAACACTGTAGTACCTTGACCACAGGAGTATGTATAACACTCCTCGGCGGCACTTAATGTACCAACCTTACTGCCATTTTCTTCTACAATCCAAAACTTATTCTTTACTATTTCTTTTGCTTTTATTGTCACTGTGGGTACCTCGCTTGTAATGGTTCTGCGTAATATTGTGCTTGGTCTGCAATACGTTGCATATCCCATTTAGCACAGAATTTCATAAGACGCATACCAACTTGTTGTACTTCTTTTGGCGTCATATGTTCTTCAATTACATCGTTAATAATACTTCTAATGTTACCAGGCTGTGCAGTTAAGTCACACAGTATAACATTGCGTTGATAGTCATCTAGTACACGATGCTCTGCACCGTTATGATCTACCCAACGTTGTAACATCATGTTATTCCAGTTGAAGCCTTTAGTTTCTTTATCTTCATATGCTTCAATAAGTCCTACTTTGTTCTTAGTACCTTTTGTACGTACACCAGGATAAGCACTAAACACATTATCACTTGTGTCACCACGCATACATTTTTCAAACAACATAAATGCAGGATTAGGAGCAGGCTTTTCTAGTTTAGTTTTCTTGTCAATTACATGATTACCTTTCTTGTCAAAGTAACCTTCGTGTGTAATTGTAATATCTTGTATACCGTTATACTGTTTACAGTTAGGTGCAATAAGTTGTGCAAAGTCACCGTCAGTACTAATAATAACATGATTGTCGTTAGGGTGTGCTTGTACCCAACCAGCAATAAGATCATCTGCTTCTAGTTGCGAATGACGCATAACAGTACAGTTAGTCTTGTCTGTAACAAAGTCCTTAAACTCATCAAAGCACTCCCAGAACACTTTATCTTCTTCTGCTTGTGCAGGACTAAGTGCATCACGACTTTCTTGTCTATTGCGTTTGTAAGGCTCATAAAAGTCTTTACGCCAACTACGACCTTCTAAACAAAATACAACATGATCAGCATCAAAGTCACGCCATGCCTTTTTAACACCACTAAGTGTAATATGGAATGCCATACCAACCTTATCATCTATGCTACCACGTACTACATGTCTAGCACGGAAGAATGTATTTGCTGTATCTACAAGTATATAAGTTGCCATTAGTTTGCCTTTGTATAATTTATAGTACTATTATAACACTAAATCTGGCTTGTGTCAACCACAAATTCTTCTTCAATATACCGTTTTAGTTCGTGATCGCCTACGTTTTCTGGGATTGTTTTCTTGTAAAATAGTTGGTAACTATCAGATCCATACTTACCAATTCCGTATAGTTGTGTGGCATCTTCTCCGTCCCAGTCTTTAAACTGCTCACTCATACGATACAGTCTTTTTGCTCGAACGTGTTTCATACCTAGTGGAGCAATTACGTCTTCTATTTCTCTACGACCTGCATGTACAAAACTATCGTGTGTACTCCATTTAGCAAATAACTTAGGTAGTACTGCTTTTACTTGTTTACGATTTGTTAAATTTAGGCATATGACTCCAACCATATGTTGCCATACGTTGTCCACTTGTTGCTGGACCATTAAGTTGTCTTGCATTATGATATTTCACTTTTGCCTTTGTCAATTGGAACTACATTAATATAACCTGCATCACGTTTAGGATCTTGTCCTTCTTCTTGTAACATTTGTGATACAATAGTTCTAAACCATGCATCTACTATTTGCTCGTTAGTTTCACCGCTATACCCTGCATCAAGTAGTTGTTCAATGAACTGATTATTCCAATCAAGTTCAAAAAATCCATTTCGAATATTATCTGGATTTACTTGTGTATCCAATACTGCAACCCAAGGTTCACCTTTTTTAGTTGCTTGTGCTTTCTCTGTATCTAAAGCCTTACGTCTTACTTCTTCTGAAGTAGGTTCTTTTATTCCTTTAGGCTTAATGCCTACTGCTTTTTTTATTTTATCTTTCCAGTCCATGCCTTACCATCCTGCCTTTCTTATTTTATCTTCGAGGTTATTATCTTTTTCAATTTTAGCCTTCATTGCTTTTTCATGTTGTAGATTTTTATATTCACGTATATTATTAAGTTCGTCTTGTGGATAAGGCGGGTGGTATGGCTTCTTTGCTGGCTTACTTTTAAATAGATTTTTTATATATTTTATCATATTAAGTTCCTATTGCATTACCAAACAAGTATACGTGTACTCTTGCCGCAACATTATAACCACGTTTAAATGCTTTTTCAGCAACTTTACCTGCACCTGCTGTTTGTTCTTCTTCTCTAGCACCTGTTGGCATAACCCATATAGGCCAATCAACACCTTCTGCTTTGAAAAGTTTAATTACTTCTTCCATTTCATCCCACTCTCTACCTTCAGGA
>Ga0209535_1000677_pt1 | contig 23882 bp, 27 predicted proteins | sample LinPmetageLP28_FD_184041 | JGI IMG/M metagenome (GOLD analysis project Ga0209535, IMG submission 184041) | Marine viral communities from the Pacific Ocean - LP-28 (SPAdes) (version 2) | ecosystem: Environmental > Aquatic > Marine > Oceanic | place: Pacific Ocean | collected 2009-08-22
CAGCCAGATGTAGTTGTAATGATTGGTGACTTTGCAGATATGCCTAGTCTATCTTCCTACGATGTAGGTAAAAAATCTTTTGAAGGTAGAACATACAAAGCAGATATTAATGCATCATTAAAAGGTATGGAAGCTTTGTTATCTCCTATGAAAGAATTGAACAAACGATTGGCTAAAGCTAAAAAGAAATTATATAAACCTAAAATGATACTTACTATTGGTAATCATGAAGATAGAATTACTAGAGCTATTGAGTATGATAGAAAACTAGAAGGTTTAATATCTATAGAGGATTTAAAATATGAAGATTTCGGTTGGGATGTATATCCTTATCTTGATGTTGTCAGCGTGGACGGTGTGGCTTATAGTCACTACTTCGCTAGTGGAGTCATGGGTAGACCAGTTACTTCTGCACGTGCACTTCTAACTAAGAAACATATGTCTTGTGTTGCAGGACATCAGCAAGGACATGACATTGCTTATGCTACAGATGCAACAGGTAAACAAATGACTGCTATTATTAGTGGTAGTTGTTATCTACATGAAGAAGGTTATTTATCTAAACAAACTAATCAACATTGGAGAGGATTATATATGTTACATAATGTAGTTGATGGATCATTTGATGAGTGTGCTATACCATTACATTATCTAAAAAGAAAGTATAGAAAATAACTTGACTTTATAAGGAAACTATGGTATACTATTATGAAAGCAAATAAAAAACAAGTAGGTGGTAATCACTACATGAAGTATAAAATACAACCTATTGAATTTATTACACAAAATAATATTCCTTTTATTGAAGGTAATGTTATTAAATATCTTCTCCGTTGGAAAGATAAGAATGGTACACAAGATTTAGATAAGTGTATTCATTATCTTGAATTATTAAAAGAGTTACACAATGCAACCAAAAGCTAAACGAATTTGTAATAAGTGTGGAGATCCTGCTAAAATCTGGGATAAGAATGCCTGGTGGTGTGGTATTACTAGAATTGGTATGGGTAATTATAATTTAAGTGGTTATTGTAAAAACGAGAAGAGTAAATGATTTATTATGTTATGGTAATTAGTACAATACTTACTCCTATTGGTCCAAGTGATTGGAAGTATATAGGGCACTTTGAGAATTGTACTCAAGCCTATCAACATGTGAAAGAAAATCATCCTAAAGCAACATCAACACGTTGTATGTTAGAAGAATATATTTATCTTCCAGAAGATTTGGAATATAAATATCATATATAAAAAGGATAACTAATGCCAGGACCAAACAATACAAATGATTACGAAATCACTGGGGCAAAATTAAAGACTAATGTGCCCAATGATAAGTACAGAGATAACTGGGACAGGATTTTTAATTCTAAGCCTAATGATAAACAGTTTGATAAAAAGAAGAAAGGTCGGTCATAACACTATGCTTACGTTTCAAGAGGTATGCGACCAGTTAATTCAACTAGATGAGACTACATTATTAGAAGTACTTGACCTTACATCAGAAGATATAGTTAACAAGTTCCAAGATAAGATAGAAGATAAGTTAGAGTTACTCGCAGAAGATTTAGAACCAGACAATATATTTAACCAAGATAACGAATAGGAGATAGCAATTGGATATTTACCAATCGGTAATAGCATCAAGTAGATACGCACGTTTTATACCTGAGCTTAAAAGAAGAGAAACGTGGGAAGAAACAGTAGACAGAATGGTTAACTACCTCAAGTCTAAAAACAAAGGACTTGATAAAGAGTTTAAAGAGATACGAGAAGCAGTTCTTAATTTAGAAATAATGCCAAGTATGCGACTTATGATGTCAGCAGGAGAAGCTTGTGAACGAGATAATATTGCGGCTTACAATTGTTCTTACCTCGCTATTAATAATAAACGAGCTTTTTCAGAGGCTTTATATATATTAATGAACGGAACAGGAGTAGGATTTAGTTGTGAAAGACAAGAAATTAATAAGCTACCAGTTATACCAGAAGATATTAGTAAGTCTGACGATACTATCGTTGTTGGTGACAGCAAGCTCGGTTGGGCGAAAGCATTTAAGAAACTCTTATCATCCCTATGGGAAGGTGATATACCTACTGTTGACTACTCCCAGGTCAGACCAGCGGGTGCTAGACTCAAAACCTTTGGTGGTAGAGCCAGTGGACCGGAACCTCTTAAACGGTTGTTTGATTTTGTTATTGAATCCTTTATTCACGCTAAAGGGCGCAAGTTAACCTCATTAGAAGTACATGATATTATATGTATGGTAGGCGAAATAGTGGTCGTAGGAGGCGTTAGAAGGTCAGCCCTTATCTCACTATCAAATCTTACAGATAAACGCATGAGAGAGGCTAAAATGGGTGCCTGGTACAATGATTTTGCATACCGTGGACTAGCTAATAACTCAGTTGCTTATACAGAAAAACCTGATATGGAAACATTCATGGACGAATGGGTATCCTTAGTTAAGTCTAAGTCAGGAGAACGTGGTATATTTAACAGAGTCGCTGCACAAAAACAAGCAGCTAAACAAGGTAGAGTTAAGGATTTAAACTATGGTACAAATCCATGTAGTGAGATTATACTACGTGATAAACAGTTCTGTAATTTAACAGAAGTAGTTGTACGACAAGGTGATACAGAAGACACGTTAAAACATAAAATTAAATTAGCTACATTACTTGGTACATTACAATCTAATTTAACTAATTTTAAATTTATATCTAATGAATGGAAAGAAAATACAATAGAAGAACGTTTACTTGGTGTATCGTTAACAGGTATTATGGATGCTAAGATAACATCTAAACCTGACCCTAAACTATTAGAGAGGTTACGAGATCATGCTAGAAGAACCAATCACAAATACGCAGACCAACTTAACATCCCACGATCAAAAAGTATTACGTGTGTTAAACCTTCTGGGACTGTCTCTCAGCTTGTTAATAGTGCTAGTGGCATACATGCTAGGCATGCTGACTATTACATAAGAACTATTCGTATGGATAAGAAAGACCCTATATATGAATTCTTAAAAGATAGAGGGGTGCAAGTAGAAGATGAACAGTATAGACCTGACTCAACTGCAGTGTTTAGCTTTCCTATGAAAGCACCCAAAGGAGCTGTTACTAGAGATGATATGACAGCTATTGAACAGATGGAAAACTGGTTAGTATACCAAAGACATTGGTGTGAACATAAACCATCTGTTACTATCTCAGTTAAAGATCATGAATGGATGGAAGTAGGTGCATGGGTATGGAAATACTTTGATGAGATATCAGGTATATCATTCCTACCACACAGTGATCATACATACGTACAAGCACCATACCAAGATGCTACTAAAGAACAGTATGAGGCATTACGTAAGATTACACCTAAACAAATAGATTGGATTTCTTTTATTGAAGAAGATGATAATACAGAAGGAGCACAAACCTTGGCATGTACTGGGAATGCTTGTGAAATTTAATTATTATCCTATACTAGGATTACATTTAGGATTTGAATTTACTGATGGGGTTGTCGAAGGCAATCCTATTAGTTATTTACTTATAGATTTATTTATTGTTAGATTACAATTTGCGTGGTATCCAGAATGAAGCTAGCCATATTAGGAAGTAGAAGTATAGTAGATGATGCCTGGAGTCTTAAAGCCGTGGATAAGATTGTTACTGAGTTGTCTCCTACATGTATCTTAATGGGATCAGCTAAAGGTCCTGACCCTGTAATTAGTCACTATGCACAATCTCATGATATAGACATAGTAAGATTCCTACCATACCATTTAGTAGATCCAACAGCTAATTTTAATAGTAAATATTTCTTTATACGTACTAAACAAATTGTGAACAATGCAGATCACTTGTTAGCTTTATGGGATACTAAGAGTCATGGTACGCAGTATGCAATTAGATATGCTCAAAAGATAGGTGTAAATGTAACAGTTAATAAGTATGTGGGATGAAATTACTTTTCCTCCTATTAACTTGTACAATGCTCCAAGGGTGTACTCTCCTAATACAAAATGAGTATTATCAATTTATAGATAGAAGTAAAACTATCTATGATGCAGGAGCATTTATTACTGACAGAAAATCTAGTACTGAAATAATATTAGATACTCTAAAACCTAAACCAAAAAGAGTTACAGGGTTTGCATGTAGTGGTAAGATGTATTCAGATTATCCTTGTATGGAAGCAGAAGGTTGTATTTTACTTAATTAAATTATTTTCTTGAATACGGATCTGGATCATTCATAAAATCATTAACTGTTTTATTTTCAAGATTAGGATTAATTGAATTACCATTCTTATCTAAAGCAAAAAAACTTTCTGGTAAAACCTTTTTAAGCATTAAATTAGAATCAGCATTTTTTAACATATTCATTCCTCCTGCTCCAATAACCCAAGCTCTATTAATATTATCTACATTAACTTCTACTCCTTTAGATTTAAGTTGATTAGATAATACTTCTTTATATACTTTTCTATATTCTTCTTGTACTTCTGGAAGATTGTAATCTTTATCTTTTAATTCAGGTTTAAATTTAATTATATCTGTTTTAGCAGCATCAGTTATTTGATATAAACCCCCTGCCGAAGTATTAGGATTTTTAGCTAAAGGATTATTATTAGATTCTCGTTTTTTAACATCACTATCTGTAAGTGATGTATTTTTTTGTTTAATTCCTTTTGCATTTTGTTCCATTAACTTAAAATATAAATCAACTAATTTTTTAGCATCTTCTGTATTACCTGCTTTATCAGCTTTTTCTGCAGCTGTCGCTATTTCTTTAAGAGTAGCCATTATTTATACTTATTTAATACTTCTTGTTCATCTTCTGTAATATCAACAGAATCTTCAGAACCAAATAATTCTTCTTTAGTTCCCTGTTGTCCACTAGGCATAGTTATTATTCTACCTTTTATAAAAAACATAGGAAATTCTTCATTAAGTATTTGTTCTGATATTTGATCTGGTTTTTTATTTTCTAATTTAGCTTTTAACAATACATAATTATTTAATCTTGTTAAATTTTTATTTAATCTAATATCATTAGGATAATAAAATAAACCATTATTCATAACTAATTCTAAACTATCAGGAAGAGTAGTAATTAATGCTTGTTTATATTCATCCATATTAGTTAATAAAGTACTACTAAAATCATTTTCAGACATTAAAGAATTTAATACTTTTGTATCAACACGTGTTGTTATTAAAGGTAATACTTTATCTAACTCTTGTAGTTTAACATCTCCTGATTCAGAGTCTGCTTTCTGAAAAATATTATTAAAATATCCTTTTGTTTGTACTTGCAAAGGTCCCTCTTTTAATTCATTCAATGCAAGATTATTAATTTTTGACATTGCCTTGTATGTACCAGGTAAACTACGCCATTTTGCTGCTGCAGGACTATTTACAGAAAGTTTATTACCATCTATATTAACTATATTATCAAGAGCATTTTGAAGATTCGTTTTTGCTTGATCTATAACTCCATCTTCTAATTCAACTGAGACTGAAGGAGTTTCCATTATAAGTTTAAATGCTTCTGCTGATTCTTTTAAACGTTTACTGTCTGTAGCATTATAACCATTTTTTAATGCACTAATTTCATTAATAACATTTATAGTATCTCTTTCTTCTTGAAGAAATTTTAATTTATTTGTAGGAACATTAGTTGTATAATTTGTTTCTATGTTTTCAAGTAATGAAGTTTGTATTCCTTGAAAATCTGTAAGTTCTTGTTCATCAATAATATCTTTAGGTAGATTACTCATAAACCATCCAAGATAATCACGTTGTTTTTTAATAAGTTGTAAACCCTGTCGTGATTTTTCTTGAGCAGGTATATCTGAATCTTCTAATAATTCTAATTGAGTTATTAAAAAATTAGTTTTTTCTGAAGCAGCTCCATAAATACCAGATCCTGGATAATCTTCTAAAATACCATTATAAAATTTTACTTTTTCTTTTTCATTAAGCCTTACATTATTTTTTACTGCTTCATCAAATTCAAAATTATCTCGTTGTTTTTTTAGTTCTTGTAAATATTTTATATCTATTTCATCTCTATCTAAAGTTGTCCAATCAATCTTAACTGTTTCTAATAAGTCAGTTTTTTTCTTAAATAATTCAGCTTCTCTTGCTTGTTGTGCTTCTATTGCAGCAATGTCTGATTTAATAAATGTATTTAAATTACCTCTTTGAAATACTCTAGTCATTTGAGAAACAATTTCATCTGCGTAGGCAGGATTTTTATTAAGCAACTCTTCACTTATAGAAGAAGCTCTTGCTTGAAATTCAGAAGGACTCATAACACCTTGCTTTTTAGCTAAAACAAGTTTATTAGTTACTTCGTTAAGCTCTTCTTCAAAAGGTAATGGATTATCTGCAGTAGAAATTTCTGTTTCTAAATAATCTTTTTTAGCATTAAGGACACTAATATTAGAGGCACTCTGTAATTCGTAGTCTTTTCTTAATTCATCTGCCTGTTCTTCAGTTTGATCTAATGTATAAGCTTTATCTAATGCTGTACCTGTTTTAATAGCCATTGTTCCAAGATCAAGAGCTTGTCCTAGTTTACTAGGTTTAGCATCTAAAGGAACAAATTCTTGAGCAGTTAAGCCAGGTGAGTTTATTTTTTGTTTACTTGTATCAAATATAGGTGCTGCCATTTTAATATCCTTCTATTGATTGTGATTCTATTTGTGAATTAAGCATGTCTTTTACTTTTTGTTTTTCTTCATCTGTAAAGTTTGGAGCTATTTCTATAGCTTGTCTAATTCTTAATATTTCTTTATTTGATAATTCTTTACTTATCATTAATCTTTTAAAATATTTTTTAATAAAATTTTGAGCTACAGGAGTTTTTTGTCTACCCATCATTGACATAACTTTACTTATAAATTCATTATGTGCTACTGTACCAACAATAAATCCTCTATTTTCTAAAACTATTTTATAAGCAACTAATGCTTTATTTACAGTCTCATAATCAGGCATACCTCCTTCTGATGTACTAGATATAATTTTTAAAAATTGTTTAGCATGAGCATCTAAAGCTTTACTTCTTTCTTTTTCTGAGGTAGCTGGTTCCCAAAGTATACTATTTCTTTTAGTTTGTACACCCCACATATTTTGAAATACTATTTCTGATAAAGTAAAATCTAAACCATAGTCATGTCCAGTAGCAGAAGCTCTTTTCATTTTAGCATCTAATTCTTGTTTTATATTAATACCCCCACGTACAGGAGGGAGTATATCAGCTATAATTATTAATGATTTTAACAATGGTTCATCTTTATATGCTTCAGGGTTGCGTATCCAAATTTCTGCTATGTCTTGAGATATACCATATGATTTTTTAAGCCATGCTATAGTAGCTCCTACATTACGCTCATCTACATCATCATTTAAAATACCCATTAGAAGTGCAGAAATACTACTCCAAGGACCAGCAAATTGTTCTAAGCCTCCATATAATCCAAAGACATCTCCAAAAACAGATTCTGATTTACGTTCTTGTTCTTCTGAACCAAAAATATAATCACCCATAATGTTACCTGCAATATAGAAAAAATTAGTAAATTTTAAAAATTGAGCTACTTCATAAGAATGTGGATTACCAGATTCTTCTAATCCTTCAATTATCATTTGATGTAAACCAAATGCAACACTTCCATATAATGCATAATGATATGCAATATTTTTATATCTTTGTTTATTATTAAATGGAGTAGCACTTGGGTTAATTGCTGCTTCATTCATTCTCATTAAAAATGATTGAAATTGTCCTACTGTACGTAAAGAAATACTTGATTGCCAAGCCATTTTTGTAACATTTGTCATACTACCAGATAATTGATAAGCATCAAACATAATTTGATCTAATGCTTTATCTTCTCTCCAATTTTTACCTGGATTATTATCAATCCAATTACGTAAAGCTACAATAACATGACCATCTCTACTTAATAATTCACCTAGTTCAAAACCATATTCTGCTAATGATTCTAATAACCAGTTAATAGGACCCTTACTTTGACCTAATTGAGCAATACTATTTAAACCTAAACCTTGAGTAAGTATATGATCTCCAGTACGACTAAAATTAGTTTCTTTCATTTTAGTTACAAGTAAATCAAAATCTTTACCTGATAATTTTAACGGTAAATTAAAACCTTCTATTTGATTTTTAGCTATATTTGATTGCTCAAACATATAATCATGCATTCTATCTAAATCTAATTTACCTTTTTTTAATGCTGAACTTTGTGCAAATTGTCTTGTTGCTATACCTATAGCATAGTATACATTTTCAATAAATTGAATTGGATTTTTACTAACAGTTAATAAACCTGATAAAGGAGCCATACCTTGTAAAAATAATTGTTTAGGTAAGTTAATCATTAACTGAAAAGTTGTAACAGTTCTAAGTAAAGATCCTGATGCTTCTTGAGGACTTCTTTGAATATTTCTAGCACCTTTAGCCATCCAAGAAGTAAACTTATTATTTTCAGTAATATTTCCTACATCATCTGTAAGTTTTCGTAATGTTAAAATAGCTTTTTTTGTATCCCAAGCAGCACTAGTTAATTCCTTTGTATTAATTAATTGCCAATCTGCTCTTGCTTGTCTACCAAGTTCTGCATATTCACTAGAAATTTCTTTAATTTGACTAACTTCTAAAGGAAAATCTTGTTTAGCTTGTATTTGAGATTCCATATCTAACATTGACATGTCTTTATTAGATTTTGGATTAGGTGCAAATGTTAATTGTGGATTATTTAAATAGGTAGTATTCCATTCTTTTTTAAGTTGATTTAAACCTATTTGACCATAAGCTAACTGTCCTATACTAGTACCAGTTCTAATTGCTGTTTCATAAGGATCCATAGCAACTTCAAAATCTAATGTTTCATTCCTAAGTCTTTGTCCTTGAACAGCTTGTACCTCTCTTACTCTATAGTCTGCTACTTCATTAAGATTTAATTCTTTTGCTTTTTCTAAAATATATAAAGTATTAGGATTACCAGAAATGTTTTCTCTAGACCATTTATAAGCTTTTGCTTTAGAACTTCTCATTGCTACTACTTTACCAAAAGGTCTTAATCTATTTAAAACTAATGCTCTAGTTTCTTTCATATCTTTTGAAACTAAGTCGCCTACTAAATCAAGTATACGTTTATTACCTAAGTTACTAAATTTACCTTTTGTATAATCTATTGATTTACCATTAATTTTAAATTGTAATGGTAAAGCAAGTATAGTATATGTTTCAGTATGCATTCTAGGTACATGTCCAGGTCTTCTAGGAAGAATATCATTAGGTAATGGTTGTGCTTTTAATGTTCCAAATGTAGCATATTGAAAAATATCTCCTGTTATAGGATCAATATAATTTCTAGCTAATCTATAAACTTGTTGATTAGGCATTTTATTTTCGCCTATAACATAATGTGTTTTTTCAAAGCCTGTTTCTGGTTGCCATAATATAGCTTTTTTATTAGAAAAATCCCAAATTTCATAGCTTAATACTTCTCCAGTTTCTGTAAATACTATAGGATCTTTAGGCTCTACTAAAAATTTATCTTTAACAGGCATAACTTCTGTAGTTTTTATAGCATTAGCACTTTCTAACTCAATATAAAACGAGTTATTATAACCTGCTTCATTTAGTATATTACCATATGTAACATTATCTGCTTGATATTTAGAGTTTTCATAGTATCTATAAACACCAAGAGCCTCTTGTAATTTTGTAAGTACTTTATACTCTGGTACATATCCTAAAGTATCTGCAATTTGTTTAGGAGTAAGTTGATTAAATCCAAATTTATCTTGATGTATTAATAATTTAGCTAATTCATTCTGTTCTTTATTAGTTAAGTTTTTTTTAATTGCTAATTGTAATTGTTTTTCTTGTTCTTTAAAATAAGCATTTCTATTTAATTGATCTTGATAAACTCTTTTTTCTAAAGCTTTATTGTACCTACCATAAGTAAATAATTGATTAATTAAACCTGTACTAGAAGCAGAAACTTCTGAGTCATATAAATATCGTTTTGCTTTATCAGTTACTGATTTAGTATTAAATCTATCAGAAGGCAACACACCAAAGGAGTTACTAAAAGTATCATATACATCTCCTTCAGGTTGCCATCTAATTATATAATCAGAGGTAGAATTTAATGTAGTAGGTATAGTTTCAGGTGTAAATTCATTAATAACATTATTAATATTATCTAATTCTTGAATAATTAATTCGCCTGGTTTAACAGCTCCTTCTGAGTCTACAAAATTTTCTTTTATACTTTCTAATGCCTGTTCATAAGCAGGAAGAACCTCTTGAGGTTTATAAAATTCTCCTGGATTTTTCATAAAAGGTATACTTAAAGAAATACCAGTAGAAGTTCTTCGTAAAGTTGCAAAAGTATTAGATACAATCATAGGTACTTCAGGAATAATACCATTGAGAGTTGAAACTACTTCATTTAATAATTCTACTACTTCTGGAGTATCTGCTAAATTAGGATTTTCAATTAGTATTTGTCTATCTCTAGCAGCTTGCATTTCCATTTGAGAAACTCTAGAAATATCTGTACTAAATCCAAATTGTTTAGATTTAATAATATTGCTGTTAGGATCTGTTAGGTAATGTATAAGTTTAGTTCTATTTAATCCTGAAGCTTCTCCTATTTTTCCTGTAGTATCTTCTATAATAGCTTTTACTACATCAGATCCAGCTTTTTTATTAGATTGTGATATTGTAACAATAGGAGAATTAGCTTTTACATTTACACTAGCACTAGCATTTACTTTAGAAGTTTTTGAAGCAGCAGACATTTTTGCTTGTCGTTTATTTTCTGCTCGTACAGCTTCTGCAGCTTCTTCTCTTTGTTTCTTTGTTTTATCTTTAGAAGTAGGAGGAATTTTAGATTGTTTACCTGTTTGTTTACCTGTTTGTTTACCTCTTCCAATTAGAGGTAATCCAAATAATAATGCTTCTAAAGGCATAATAATACTTTGAGGATCATCAGGATTAAACGTATTACCTAAGTATTCAAAGGCTTCTCCAAGTGATTCAAAAGCTCTTCCTAATAAAGTTTTTTGAATTAATTCCTGTGAATATCCCATTTCATTTAATGAATCAGCAACACTATCTCTCCATTCTGCTGTCCAACTTTGTTCATTACGTTCAGTTATTTCTTTACGTATTTCAGTTAATGTTCTTGTTTCATATCCAGCATCTATACCAGCATTAACTAATTGTTCAGAAGTAAATAATTGTTTTAATATTTCTTTACCAAGAATATTTTGAGGAGTATTAAACTTAGAAGCTAAGGTTTGAAAGAATGTTTGAAGATAGTTAGGAGATTTACCAATTAACATATCTTGAAACCAAACCCATTCAGCTGCTAAACCATAATTAGCTGAAGGATTTTCTAAATCTAAACCTTGTTCTAGTTTTTCAGCTACAGTTAAAACTTTTTCTACTGCTTGATCAATAGTTACTAACTCCATATTACCTCTTTTTTGAATAGCATTATCAAGATAAGATTCTAAATATTGTTCATATTTTAGTTTATCTACAATTAAATCAACTTCATTAATAGCCTCTGGATTATTATCAAAACCATTTTCCATTATATAATTATTAGTTAAATTAAATATAACTTTATCTTTTAAATCATTAGATATTTGATTAGTATTTATATAATTTTTTAATGCTTCTGCTTTAAATGAATTATCTAATGTAGGATCTTCAATAATTCCTTGAACAGTTTCTCTGATAGTAAAATCTTGTTCTTTTTTCCACTCTGTTTTAGCTTGCTCTAAAGTAATAGAATAGCCTATTTCTTTTTGTTCTTCTTTTATTCTATTGTAATTTTCAATTGGGTCTTTAGATTCAGAATCTACAAGCATACTTGCATAGAATGCCTCATCAGTTTCATTGCTAGAAAGAGGCATTGGATCTTCATAATCAGAAAATTTAACACCATTGTTTAATTTAAATTCTGCCATATACTACCTTATGTAAAAATACTTTTTAATTTACCACCAAAGTTTATAATTTCATCACTCTTATTAAATACAGTACTACCAAAAGTTCCTAATGAATTCATTGCTTGCATATTCATCCCTGCTTCATTTGCAGATGTCATAGCATTTGCTGCATTTCTATTATAAGTTGTTAATTGATCTCCTAAATTAGCAGCTAATGTTATATTTCCTGTATTAGTTGCAGCATTAGTTCCTGTAGCACCAACTGAATTTAAAGCAGAAGATGTTCCAGCATAACTTACTCCTCCAGCTACAGTATTTGTTTGATTAACTGCTTGATTAACTCTAGCTTGTCTAGCTATAGCTATTTTTTGTCGTTGTTGTAACATTTTATTATATCTATTACGTGCTTCATTTGCTTTATTTTGTTGATTCTGAGCTTCTCTCATTAAACCTGTTTGCTCTCCAGCATACTTTTGAGCTTGTATATTACTATAAGCATTTAAAGCTGCTCCTCCTGCTTGTAGTAAAGTACTTGCTTTTAAACCACCTGTAAATAAACTACTTGCAGTAGTAGATCCTTTCCAAAAAGCAGTACTTCCAAATGTTGCTGCTTTTCCACCAAAAGCTTTAGCAATAGCAGGTCCTCCATAATAAACAGCGGCTGCTACAGCAGCTACTTTTACTACTGTTTTAATAGCTTTTTTATATTCAGGTAATCCTGTAGTAGGATTAATAGTTCCTGAACCACCATGTGCTTTTAATAAAGCTGCTTCTTCAGGATTAATATGTGCAAGCATAGTATCTCCATCCTGCCCTTTACTAGCAATATCATGATAAAGTTCTTTTAATAAAGAAACTTTTTCATTCATAGTTAAACTTGCTATACTCATTTTATGTCTCCATTACTGTTAAATAATTTAATAAACCATCATTTGTTAATATTATACCGCCTGGTACTGCTTTATATCCAAATATTATGTTAAACTTTCTTTCTTTTTTAGATTCACAAATGCCAAATACTTTATGTATACCTCTAGCTTTTAATTTAGCATGTTCTATCTTTATATATTTTCTGTACTTTTTTAAAAGACTAGGTGTTATAGTCTTTGCCTCTACATGTGTTATCCATTCATTTAGTTCTGAACTAAAAGATAATGAATAGCTTAAATTATTATCTTTCCAAAGTAATTCCATATTATTGTGTTGTTGTTAATGTTACTGGATAACCCCAACCTAACAATCTCATATCTTTACCTAAAGAAGAATAAATATATAAACTTATAGATTTACCTGAACCTCTTAATTTATTTTTAGTTACTACCATACTTTCACCAGAGTCAAAAGGATCTGATGCTCCTGAAGGTGTATAGTTTCTTAATAATCTATAAGCTTCAAAAGGTCTACCCCATTTACCATTAGCTGCAGAGTTAGACCAACCCCATTGTGCTTGTACATTACAAGATGATTGTTTAGTTAATACTAAGTCAGTTCCAGAGGCTTTAAAACCATCTTCTGTTTTTTGTAAATATAAAAATAAATAAGGTATTTGTTTAGTTCTCATAACATCCCCAAACAATTCATAACCTGTATAAATATAACTAGAATAATTTGCACCTACACCGTCAGCAGTTTTCCAATCTACAAAAGAATCATCACTATATTTAGATACAGTAAAACTAGTTCCTGTTATAGTTAAAAAACTAAATTGTGTTGTTCTACTTATAGGTACATCATCTGTAGCTACTACAGTATCTCCACTAGTAACTAACACAGTATCTGTACCTCGTAATACAGTCTCTTCTCTAGTACTTATAGAGTATCCTGGAATATTAATATAATCTGCTATATATGGTGATGTTCCTGATATATCAGAGATTTCATTTTTATACCATGCTCCTAAAGTTAAATCATAAATTAATTCTTTATTATATTTATTAGGATAATTTAATGTTGTATAATCTGTTGAATCATTATATAAATATCTTATTGTGTTTTCTTTTTCATCATAAAAACCTTTACAATTATTTTTACCTACTTCAGGTATCTCAAGATATAGCTTTTGAATAGATGTTAAAGAAATAGATTGTGCTGCAAACCTACCACTTGCTGTGTCTGGTTTAAGTAAATAAATACCTGCTTTAGACCAGTATACAAAATTACCATTTATATTAATAACAGAATTAGGATTAAGTATACCATTAGTAGATACTTTACTTGCTTGAAAAGAAGTAGCAACAAAGCCTCCAGTATCTCCATAAACCTCCCACACACCATTTTCACAAAAAACTAATACTGAGGCTTGAGAAGCAATAATTTTAACCACACGAGTAATATCTGGTATTTGTATAGAACCACCATCAGTAGTTATTAAATCGTTAATACCTGGATCAGTAGGATCAGCCTCTTGATGACACTTCCCTAAATCTTCATCATTTTTAATAACTTTACTAAAGAAAATATATCCTGAATAATTAGGACTTTTATCATCTCCATTAGCTACTGAAGATTCTATACCAGAATAAAATATACGTTGTGCATAAGAAGTAATAGTAGATATTCTACCCTCTTCTTTATCTGTAGGTAATCCAGAAGTAACATCAGATTTATCCATTCTTGATGTACCTCTATCAAAAGCATCAATAATAAAACTACCTTTAGCTATTTGATAATTTGATTGAGAATTTTTAACTAAAGTATCTGGATCATATTTTTCATAATCAGAAGACGTAGCATTAGATATTTTACCTAAAGTCCATGTATCTGAATTACTTGGATATTGTCCTGTTTCAGCATAATGATAATCTAATGCATCTGTGCCAGGAGCTGTTACAATATTTTTATTCCAACCTTGATTACGTAAATTATACTTGTGTTGACTGCTTAATGTAGTTGGTCTAGTATCAAGAAACAAACCATCATCTACACCATATATATCTCTAATTTCTAAAGTAATTTCTGATTGTGTAACTGCACCACTATCAGGGGCATATTTTAATAATACAGGTTTACTTAAATCTTTAGAAACTATAATACAATTATTATTAATAACAGACGTTTCAATATCACTATTAGCTAAACCAGATAAAGTAACTGGAGAACCACTATTTTTAAGATTAGCTGAAGGAGAAGTTGTCAATAAATTCATAAACCAAAGTTTATCTTTAATACGAACAACTCCTAGAGAAACAGTAGTATCTCCTCCTGGAGATTCCCAAACATGAAAAGACTGCTTGCCTTCTTTAATATCATCTGCAGTATAACCACTAGATGTTAAGGCATAAGCAGTTTCATAGTCTAATCCTAAACGTCTAAAACGTGAACCATCACGATTAAGTACAAAGTTAGCTTCATCTATAGAAGCATTCTCTGGAAATGTTAATTGATTAGCTTCAGTAATTAGACCTTTAACAAAGGATCTAAATGCCTTTTCACCCTTCTGAGCCATTAAATTTCCTCTAGTTTCTTAGCTTGTTGTCTTTCGTATTTTGCTTTTGCTTTTTCAGCTTCACCTATTTGTGGTTTTGGTATTGTATTTTGTACATAACTTTTAACAGCCGTATCTAAAAATACTAACGATGTAAATACACCAGATAATGAATCAGGTATTTGTCCACCATCACTCCACTGTAATACATAATGTGATGAGTTAGGTTTAATTATTGCTTGTAAATTCATTTTACCATTTGTTTTATATTCTTTTACAACATTTGTCATGTTCTTTTTTTCCTAGAGTTTATTTTTATTTGTACCAGTTTAAGGGGTTTAATCTTTTTAAATTTAGTTTTGCTAACTTTTGTAATATTCTTTTTATAAACTTTTTTAGCATTTCTTTTCTTTTCTCCATAGACTTCCTTGTCAATAAATGATAATGTATTAAATGAAAATTGTCCCATTAGTAATTAGGTGTCCGTTTAGTTGACTTGTTTCTACCATAATTAGGATACATAATACCTTTTTCTTCTTGTAATCTCCAAGCATCTTGACTCATTCTACGTCTTTGTTTAGTAGATATTTGTTCTGCTTTTTGATTAGCCATTTGTTTAAGTGTTAAAAATGCTGTAGACTTTGCTTCATTAAGAAGATATGTAAACATTTGTACAGGTAAATCTGGTATAAATGTATCTTCTAATGTAAAGACTATAGAACGTTTTCCCCAACATTGTGTTTTAGCATTTTGTAGTACAGTATCTAAAGACTTATTATAAGCATCAAATACCATCGTTACATCATCAAATGAAGTAAAACATGTAGGTGCTCTATCATTTAAAATATTAAGATTAATACCAGTAGGATCTACTACTACATCTATTGTGGTTGCTTTACTATCTCGTTGATCTACTAAATAAACAAACTGTTCTGGAGTTTTATAGTTAATAGTTTGATACAAAGATTTATCAGTATCTACTTTTTTTGAATCATACTTAACCCAAGACAAATCAATTACATCATCAGGTAGTCTCATATGTGTAGGTCTACTTGATTCACCACTAGCTTCCATTTGAAATAACTCATAAAGAAAAGCATAGTCTTTACCATCAATAATATTATAATATGTTGTTTTAATTATCTGTGCAACTTGTAAAGACTCTACACTTTCTGTTATACTATTAACCTCATCTGAGTCCATGTCAGATAAAATATCTTGAGTCATTGATAATAAATTCATTTTAGCCATAATTTATCCTATGTAGCAGTTAATGTTAAACCTACTTTTTGAAATACCATATCACCAGATGCTCCTGTATTTTGAGCATAAATTTCAAAGTAATCATTTGTAGCAGCATTATAAAAACATGAGCCTGCTGCTTGATGTAAATCACCTGTAACAGAAGTTACTAATACTTGAGAACCAGCAATAACAGAACCATTTCTATGTACTGAAATCATTATGTCTCTATCTGCTCCTGAAGCTTGTTTCAAAGATACATCAAAGTCAAGCTTAATAACTGTTGTTGCTGAACCTGTATAGGTTAATCTTGCAGAAGTTGCTTCAGTAACTAAACTACCTAGTCCAGAAGCTATTGTTGTTGGTGCTACTTTTGCAGTAGAAGAAGCATATGATAAAGTATAAGGAGAGCTTATATTATAAAAATAGAATTTTCCTTTTGGTAAAGCCATCGTGCTTGTAGTCAGTGTTGACCAAGCTCCTGATCCTGAACCATTAGCAACATAAACTTTATTAGCAGCAGCTGCAGCTACACCTTTAGGTTCATGCAGATCTGTTCCTGTAATTGCATTATGTTGTACTGTCATTTTGTTTCCTGTATTAAATTAGGGGCAAGCCCCGAAGGGCTCACCGAGGTATTACTTAGTTATAAATGTAATGAATAATAACTTTACCCTTACCACCTGTTAAGGTGTGAGAAGAAGCTACTGTTACTTCACAAGCTGCAGTACCAATTGTTTTATCAACAAAAGGTCCTGCACCTTTAATATAACTACCTTTAGTTGTAATTAATGCGTTTGTTGCTTGTGCTGCTGCAATCAAACCATCTGCATCAACAACAACACCTGCTGTAGTAGTTAAACCTACAGTCATAGTATGAGTAGAAGCAGAGGTAAATGCCTCTTTAACTACTAGATGTGCTGATACAATTACAGTGTTAGCTGGAAGTTGATACTCTAAATTACTAGCACCTTGTGCAGGTAACTTATCAAAATCAAAATCATAACTAACAGATTTTACTTTGCCATTTGTGTTGTCTTGACCACCAAACTGGTTGTCAGTCTCACGAGGTCCATAATGGTTGGCTACGCCTCTTTTTGGTCCAATTTCATATCCCATTATAATCTCCTAGTAAGTTGAGTCATCTGTTATGATAACACCCAATGTGTCTAAACGTTGAACACCAAATCCAAAGCGAGAAGTAACTTGGTACTTATCAGCTCTTTCTACTTCAGATCTCCAACCTTCTACTTGCGGTGCACGTCTCCATGCATGCATGACAGGCTTACATGAATCATCTGCTACGCACATGAAAATGTTAGCTTTGTCACCAATTTCACCTGTATCATTAGCAACACCAACGGTAGAACCGTCAATAGTTTCTGCAGCTAGAAGTGATGGTAGGAAGTTAGATGTGTATACATCAAAACCCATAATATTTCTAACAAAACGATGGTCTTTTGCAAAACCTTCATTAACAATACCTTGGAATTGCGGAGTATTATTAATTACATTTGTACTAGAAATTAAATTGTTTAATGATGCTTCAACGATTGGATCAACAATAGCAATACGACCTGAAGCAGGTGAATTAGCTTTGTCAAATGAAAGTTTCATTGCTACGAAATCAGCAAGAACCATATGTCTGGTTGCTGCTCCAGTTCCGCCTGCAACAAAACGATGTGGTCTAGCATTAACTAAGTTTAAGTTAGCTGCAGTTTGACCAGCATTTGCTGTTGATAAGAATTTTGTCTCATGGTTTTCACCAAGAGCACGTGTTGATTCCATAGCTCTCATTGCCATGAGTGTATCTACCTGTGAACCATCTTCACGAAGATCATCAGATACTTTATAAGCATCACCGATATATTCAGTAATACCTAAAGTAATAGTACCTGTGTCAATGTTAGTAAAGTTCAGAGGCACATCCTCTGCTGCATCTTGAAGTGTTACAGTACCAACTGTTTTAATGTTTAGTGTTGTACCTGAACCGAAGTCTGTTACATCACGATACATACCTTCTGGAAGAAGGAAGTCATGTAAGTTATCAAGAATAAACTGAGAATATTGCTGCGATTCTATAAAAGCAGCTGTGTTACTTGTCAGTTGTGCCATTTAAGTCTCCTAAGACTGTTGATTTACTTTAGCTTTAGCATTACCCCAAGCCTTTAATAATTGTTTAGTAGACCCACCTTCTACCCTTGCAGATAATTCAGTAGGTTTAGCTTGATTATTTAAAGCTTCTGTATTAATATCTCCAGTAGATTTAGCTACTGGTGCAGTAGTTGTTTCCAACCCTGCAGCTTTTAATACAGCTCTTGGGCTTTTTGCTGCAAGCTCATTTAATTGAGGAATAGTTAAACCTAAGTCTTTAGCTATAGAGTTATAAGTTTTTTCAGCTGAATCTCCATACTGATTAGTAAAATGTTTCGCTACTTGATCTGCATTAGATTTAGCTATTGCTTGTTGTTCTCTAACACTTAAGGTTTGGTTTACCAAATCCATAATGTTATCTTGATTAAGTTCTCCTGTTGGCTGTGTCGTAGCTGCAGGCTGAACTCCAGACTTAATTTCATCTAGAAGTTCCTGAGTAGTTTTGCGTTTAGTTAGTTCTTCACGTGCTTCAGCAAGTTCAGACTCAAGAGTCTCAATATGCTTTTGTGCATGAGGAACAGATCTAAGTGCATCTTCTGGGTTCTGGTACTTCTTACCTTCACCAACTAACTCTTGAGCTTCTGTCGGAATCTCAAATGCTTTTGGTGCAGTATCTTTTTGTACAGCTTCCTGGGTAGGTTGCTCTACAGGTGTTTCAGGTGTTTCTATTTTTACTTCATCTACCATCTTACTATCTCCTTTGGTCAAGGTAATAGATTGTATAGTTTTGTTAAAGCTTTTTGTATACCTCTTTGATAAGCTTGATACTCATTGAAAGCAGGAAGTTTAAAGTTATCTTCATCCATACACTTTCTATTAGATACTTCTACTTGTTCATTAAGATATAAACGTAACTCTTCAAATACTTGTTTCTTTGTTAAGGCTTTACCCTTTTCACTTTTTAAATCCATACTATCATTATACCATATTTTACGTTAAAAGTCAAGTAAACTACTTGACTTAGTATATTACATCTCAGGTTCTACAGGTTGTTCCATCTGTTCTATTTCTTTATCGAGCATTTGCTCTTCCATAGAGGGTCCTGCTTGTTGAGATTGTAAATCTTGTTGAATTTGCATTTTAAGTTTTTCTTGTTCAGCAGCTTCAAATAATGCTGCATTATCTTTAATAAATCCAAACTTATCAAAACCCATATATTCTTCTACCATTCCTGCTAATAATTTAGGTGATATATGTGGAGCTATCATTTGTCCAATAGGACTGTTAAATACTCCAAGTATATTCTGTAGAAGTTGAGCTCTTGCTGCATAATGTCTTGCTCCTACAGGTCTAATCTTACCTCTTGCTGTTAAGTCTTCTTTAGTTACAGATAAAAAATCTTGTACACCAAAGTCATCATCATATACTTTTGCTAACTCAGGTAAGTTAAGATTACGTTTTGCTGTTTCTAACATCATATTAAGAATTGGTTCTAGGAACTCTATCTCAAATTGATTAACTTTATTTTGAAAGATTCTACCAGCAGCATTCTGTAATGATTGTACTTCAAATGCTGTTTTCTCTCCAGGAGATCTAATACCCATAGCTTCTTTAGGAGCACCAGCCATCTCTTCCATAGTATTCATTAATGCTTGAAGTTCATTATTAACTTGAAATGCTGCAGGATTAGGAGGTAACATTTGTATATCCCCATCCTCTTGTAAATGTATTGTTGTCTCTGGTCCCCATGTAAATGGATCAACTTCTCCTTTAATTACCATAGGTGGATGTATAGTTAAATCCATTGCATCTGCTTTAGCATTTTCTAGATGGTCAATACGATATTGCATACCTACTAGATTATCTAAAGGACCCATACCATATAAATTATCAGGTCGTTTTCTCCAAGCTACATGAGCTTTTGTATCTTGTCCTATATAACTAGGATTTTCTATATTTCGTATTATGTAAGCTCTATCAATAATAGTAATGATTCTATTTTTATATAGTTTTTCTTCATCTTTGTCATAGAAGTCTCCTTCAAATTCTAATACTTCTACCATGCCAGATTGATAATACTCTTGTAATGTACCAAAGCCATCTGCTATAAACGCTGCAGCTTTATTAACATCTTCTACTCTAAACATTGATATAGAGTTTCTTATATCTATTGCTTTATCAAAAGCTGATTTCTTATATTGTAAATCTGGTCTAGTATCTAATTCTGATTTTAGTTCACCTATAGATTTAACATATCTAGTAAACTTAGGTGACTTAGCAAAAGAACTAGCTGTAGGATTAAATACAAGATCAAATGGAGATATACGTTTTAGTTTAGGTCCATTATATGTAGTTACTGTTTCTTTTGTTATAGGATCTTCATGAGAATCATTTACATAATGAACTTCTCCAAAAGCATTACCATAGTCAATATAATCATAAACAAGTAAACTTACTTCTTCTCTAAACTTAGATTCTTTTAATTTAGTTTTTAAGTAAGCTTCAATAGCTTTACGTTTTTTAACTGTAGTATCTTCTCGTGTAGCACCTTCCCACTTCATCCAGTTATCATTAGGGAATAAAGCATCCATATAGTTAGCATGGAGGTTATCTCGTATTTGAGTTAACTTAGGAAGAGTTGTTTTGTTTTTCCAAGGAAGAGAACTATTACTTGTTGTAGTAGTATCAGTAGCAAATAGATAGTCTCTTAGTTCTCTCCATTCTGCTTCTTTATTGTTTCTCTGAATCCACCATGAATTATATAAACCAGCCATAACTCTTGCTAGGTTCTCTTGACCAATTGCTGCTTCAATTTGAGCTACTTCACCTGCCATATTATTTCCTTAATGTGTTATCCCACCAAACCTACTATGGGTTGGTAAAGGTTTATTAAATCCTAAACCTACTGTTGCTCTAAGTTTAGGAGCTAATGATATTGCTATTGCATTAGATAATGCATCTTTTATATCATCATGAGGAGGATGTACCATAACTAACTCTTCTTCTAGTGTTTGACAATTGCCTCCTTTATAATGCCATATTTGTAAATTGTCATACTTTGGTTCTAATACTGAACCTACCCTCTGTGCTTTGTCTCCTAAGCTCCTAGTAGGTCTAAATTCATCAATTGATAGTGGGATACCATTTGGTTTAAGATAGCTGTCCTTGAGCTCTTTAACTATTGTTTGTTGAGCTACTGTGACCTCTGCTCTTATCTTTCTAAATCCCCATTTTTCCCAAGACTTTAATATATGTTGATAGTAGTCTACAATCTTTTCTGTTTTAAATCTATCTATATCTAATACATAATAATTAGCTTGATGGTCTATACCAACAACCACTAGAGCAGTATAATCTGCTTGTCTACGTAAACTAAAAGCAAAGTCAATAGCAGCAAAGATATTTAATTTTCTATCTCGTATGTACCAGTCACCTTCTTTAACATTCAATGCTGCTTTATCAAAGTATTGAAAGTTATCTGATTTAATTCTAGCACTCTCTGTTGTATTAGGATCATTATAATACTGAGCATAAAATTGTGTAGTATCTATATACTTAGCTCTAATCCTAGCTAATTCTTTATTATCAAATCCAAATGATTTACCATCTTTACGAGTTCTCTTTGCCCATAGAAACTCACCATCTGTTTCTACTACTCTTTGAAATAACTCATATACTTCTTCTTCTTTGTCTATCTCACCATTACTATCATAATGTGTTTCTTTCATATTAATCATAGTATCGTATATATCTCTAGGATGATACCTTGTACCTACAACCCATTCCTCTGCTCCTGGGTTTTCAATAGAAGCTAACTGAGAATAAGCGTTAGCTACTTTATCTCTACCCTCTTCTGAATAGGCATTACTTGGAACTACTATATCATCTAGTACAACTATGTCAGCATGAAAGCCAGTAGTATTACTTGTAAGTCCTACAGCTTTAACTGTAGCATCTCGTATACCTTCTAACTTACGTTGAGGATGATCAACAGCTATTTCAGCTACTGCCCACTTCTCTCTTTTACCTTCTTCTGGATGAATCATATCACCCCAGTATCTTCGATATATTGGTGAATCTATAATCTGTTTTATTGCATATAACTGTTTCTCTGCTAAGTCAGCTGTAGCTGATACATATAGTATAGTAGTTTCAGGATTCTTAGTTATATGCCAAGCAGTCCTATAAGCAACTAGTTTACTTTTCATATGTCCACGAGGAAGTAATACTAATTGATTATCTTTTCTTTCTGACCTTGCCCACCAACTAATTAGTTCTTCATGTATTGCACCATATAATATATGAGGTGCTACAAGTTTTATAAACGTGAGTAAGTCTGCTTCTGCAGCTTCTCTAATTTGATCTAATTGACTCATGCTGTTTTCTTTCTTCTTTTACCTGAAGCAGTAACATTCCATTTCTTACGAGTAGAACTAGTTTTCTTTTTAGCCATGGTTCTTTTTTCAGCAGCTGTCATTTTACTTGCTACCTTTTTAGGTCTACAAGCAGGGTATCCTCTCTTGTCTTTCTTGCCACTGCGACCACAGGCTTTACCTGTCTTTATGTCTACCCAATCTTCTTTAAACCATTTACCTAGCCCTTCTTTAGCCACGTTTAGTTTTACCTTTTGTTTTTTTCTTAGCTACACGATTGTCTTTACCTGACCATGTACCACCTCGTTTTTTATATTCTTTAGATGCCCAAGCATTTGCATATGCACTTGGATAAACATCAAACTTTTTTCTTGCTGCAGCTTTAACTCTTGACCATAAAGCTGGATTATTAGGTGTAGGACTTGCCATAATATTCCTTATGATTTCTTATTATTCTGACAAAAACTTCTTGCAGATTCTACTGAACCAAATCCCCAAGCTTTAAGTGCCAATGCTTTTCGTGTTGGTCTACCTTTACTATCTTTCATAGGACCTTTCATCCCAGCAAATCTACATGCAAATGATACACGCCTTGGATTCTTACCTGATTTTACTGGTGCTTTAAGGTTAGAGCCTTGTGCTTTTGCACTGGCTCTTCCCTTTGCATTTAAACCACCTTTAGGATTCTGTCCTTCTTTTCTTGTCCATGCTGGTGATTTTGCCATTATG
>Ga0209535_1000678_pt1 | contig 23860 bp, 31 predicted proteins | sample LinPmetageLP28_FD_184041 | JGI IMG/M metagenome (GOLD analysis project Ga0209535, IMG submission 184041) | Marine viral communities from the Pacific Ocean - LP-28 (SPAdes) (version 2) | ecosystem: Environmental > Aquatic > Marine > Oceanic | place: Pacific Ocean | collected 2009-08-22
GTAACATATCAAATATCATATAAGCAGGATTTTCGATTTGATGATCTTTACGTCTTAATTGTTTCATTATACCTTGAAAATCTTCATCTCCATTTTCATCAATCAAACAAATTTCACCATCAAACACTGTATTAGTAATACCTGATGCTTCTATGGCGTCTTTTACTTTATTTAATGTGGTTAATTCCTTACCCATTCTAGAATAGAGTGTACATTCACCTTCATAATTAACAACTGCTAAACATCTAACACCATCCAATTTTCTTGAAGCATACCACCCATCATTCCAATCACATTTATCATCATACTCTTTAGCTAATGCAACTTTAAATGTAGGTATTAACCCAGGTATTGCTTTATTTATAATTGAATCACCAGCTCTAATGCCTAAATCTTTATCTATAATTTTATAGATATAAGGTTCAAATTTACCTTCAGCCATCCCATTTATTAAACCTATAGCTTCATGTCCTGTATATTCTCTATTAGTCAATTTATCTAATAATTCAAACAAACTATAATTACTTTTAGTAATTTTATCTTTATTTTTAATACAAGTTTTACTAGTAACATGATACTGTTTAAATGGATTATAAACATATTCTAATATATTATGAATGTATCTATCAGCATCCTTAATAATTTGAATTTTTTCAGTAGCACTACTTGTAGCGCGCATCGATTCTATAAAATTTGTTAATTCTATCATATATTTGATTTTTTTTCTAGTGATTTTATGTGTTTACATTTACCATCAAACGCTCTCCATCTACCTGGACAATTGCAATGAAACTTACCTGAATCTGGATAATATACCGTTTTATACGTTTTATCTGCGTTGCTACTGCTAACAGTCATTACAACTATTGGTTCTTGTTTTACTTTAGGTTTGGGTTTAATCCAATTTATATCATCTATAGTAGTATTTGGATCTACTTCCTTCCATAAGGGCATTAAATATGTTTTACCACTTATATTTGCTATTGTTGGTGGAAAAACTTGATCTTTGTATTCATATTTAAATCGATTTGCAAACACAGTTGGACCTAACCCACTACCAGGTATGCTTAATGCACCCTTCGTATGAATAATTCTAGTCCTATAATTTCCGTGTTTATTTAAATTTGTGAATTTCCATAATGCCATATAATGTAACCTTTATTTTATACGTGAATATACGAAAAAAATTTGCGGCAACCAAATTGGTCGCCGCTTTTCTTATGCTTAATTTTTTTATAGTATTTTTTTTTATTCCTATGAGGCATAGGAACTTTCATAGCATCATACCATTCATGCTGAGTAAGTGTTATTTTCTTTAAATTTTTCATCCTTAATTGATTGTAAATCTAAGCTTAAAGCCGTACATAAATTCTTTAATTGACCCGCATTATGGATAGCCATAAAATCTTCTTCAGTCATATTATTAAATAATGCTATTGTACTTAGTTGCATTTTATTTCCCTTGGCCTCTATATGCTTTGACATAATTTTTGCTTTGTTTACTTCTACTTGTGTTATTTTTTGAGTGTACTCCAGGTCGTTTTTTACGCTTATTAGCTTTGTAATCCGATACAACAATTCGTGCCATAATCTTTTTATCATAAATATAAGGTATAACCCGAAAAACGCTGCATGTATGTAGTTATTTTAACTCCATTACCATCTTTTCTTACTTTACCGTTCCTAAACCATTTTCTAACACTACCAGCTCCTCCTAAATGAGCAGCTGCTAATAAACCTGACTCTGTTACCAAAATACCATTTATAGTTTGACCATCAAACTTATCTATATAATTTTGTAATTTCTTTTTATTATATTTTAAAAGCTGTTGCATTGCATACTCTTGCAAATCAGGGCTATTTAAAAATGCTTCTTTAGTAACTTTGATTTTTAATGTTTTTAAAGTTGACTTACCAAATTGATATTTACCCATATAACCATATCTATTTACAATAAAGTATCTATTACCTGATTCTTGGTGGCCTATAGCGAATAAAAATTCATTCATACCTTTAACTTCAATAACCTCTTCTTTAGTATCCTCAATTTTTGGTTGAGGTAATTCTTGAGAAATAGGTTTATTTGAAGGTACAATAAATAATACAAATAATAATAAAAATGTTCTCATAATTAAAAGTTTTTTAAAAAATCACCCTTTATTGTTTTAGATTTTAACTGTTGAACTTTTTCATCATTTTTAAGTATTTTGTCAGTTAATTTTTCTAAATGTCTAGATTTTTGTTTATCATAATCTTTAGTTATTTTATGATATTTTTTATCTAATGATCTAGCTCGTTTTGCTTTTTTCATATTCTTGAAATATATTGGTTAACATCATCTTCATCATCATCTAAGCCTAATTCTTTTAAACGTTGTAAATGATAATCATCCACTTCCCACTCTACTTTTTCTGTAGTTCCAAAATGTTCCTGTTTAGTTTCAATTTGCTTAACATCTTTATCATTAAAAATGTCCCCCACAGTTAAAAAATAATGATTATAACATAATAGCTGGACATTATCTAGACTGTAATTATTACTATTATTATCTTGGAAATGAAGTAATAAAGGCATTTTATAATCTAATACTCGCCTTTCTTTAAAAGAACATACAGCACATTCCTCTGATAAATATCCCTGTTCTATTAAAGCATATTTAAGTTTATTAGGATCAAATGAAGAAGCAGCTATTCTACCTTCAATTATTTCTAACATATGAGGCATTTTTTTAGGTCCTTTTAAAAATTTAGGAATACCTTTACCACTTTGATTTTTATGACTCGCAAATAATTTATATAATTTAGCCCACTTTTTATAATGTTGGTATGATACATGCAAGTACCTAGCAGCAGCCATATTTGATTTTGTTTTGGCTTGAGCTGCTAAAATTTGTTCTTTGGATAGTGGTTTTGCCTTAGGCATTAGCTTCTATCTTTATCTGTATTATTAATAATTTGGAATGGACCTTGCAGATTGCGTTCTTCTTTATCCATATTTAACATTTCAGCTTTAGTTGTTTTAGTATCACCACGTTCAATAGCTGTTGCCAATACAAAATCTTGATATTGATCTTCTTCCATAACAATAGTTTCAGTGTAAGTATGATCACCTGATCCTCTTGTTACAGGAATACCTCTTTTAGCACCAACTGTTGAACAGTTAACACAAAAATCATATCCAAATTTAGTTAACCTTAATTCGGGCATATCTTCTTTACATCTAATACATGGAATCATTTTCACAGTACGGGGGGTTTTAATAGTCTGTCGCATAAATATATAACCTTTTTAAATTAGGCGTGAATATACGAACTATTTATTAGGGAACCACATATTCTTGCATAGAAATTACGTAAATTTTTAAATTACCTAATTTAAATTCACCTATTTCACCACTATCTTGAATAATAGCTGGTAATTGGTTTATATAAATAAAATCTTGTTGGGTAAACTGTTGAGCATCTATAGAAACTAAAATATTATTTTGTTTTTCATTATCAAAAGGTTTTAATTTTTGATATAAATCAATAACTGTATTTGGTGATTCTAATGTAATATAATTATCTATTAGTGAAGGAATGTTCCCCTCATCTACATAAATAGTATCAAACCAAGGTTCTAACATTGCAAGTAATTGATCAGTACAATTTTTAATAATTAAACCTTTATCATATTTAGGATGCATAATAGGGTATTGATACGAATCATTTTGAATCCACTCACCCCACTTTCTTAAAAATTCTCTTCTACATCTACCCATTGTTTCTTTATAGTCTGAATTTTCAATACCTACACCTTTATTCCACCTATGACCCCTACAAGTCATATGGTAACATAAAGAATCCCTAGATTGGATCATTTTATATCCCGCTTGTATCCACCTGTTAAATATATCTGAGTCTTCATATCCATAAGGGGTAAATCTTTGGTCATGTCCTCCTATACTTAAATGGTCTTCTTTATATAACATCCAAGGTGCAAATATACCTTTTGTAGTTACATCTTTATCTTTTTTAGCAGTGTCTATAACAAAATTTTCAAATATATCCCAAGTAAAATCATTATAATCTATACCAAAGTTTTGTGTATGTTTTTCTAAACCAGAAGGGTGAATTGGTGGTTCAATTCTTGTAGCACATACCACACTTAAGGGTTTAAGATGTTTTAACATATTTTCAAAATATCCTGGTCCTATTATCATATCTGAATGTAATATAGATACTATAGGTGTTTGGGCCCTTCTCATTCCTTCATCATACCAGTATGTATGTCCTTTTCTTTCTTTATCTATAATAACAGTTAAATTTTTATCATTTAGAGTATTTAACCATATATCAGTACCATCTTCGGATGCATCATCTATAATAATCATAGGTACATTAGGAGCATATTTCTTTATACTCTGGTATGTGTTTTTTAAATGTTCTAGTGTATTATGACTAGGTATTATTACAGTATGTTGTTCATTTCTTTTTTCCATATACTTAAATCGTAATATTTTCTATATAATTTTTTAGATTGTTCACTACATTTATTATAAAATTCTTTATCGTTTTTTAACTTAACAGCTAATATACGAGCTTTTTCTACATCATCCACAGATACTGCTAATTCAGGATGACATAATCTCTGGGTGTCAACATCTTTATTTCCAATACAAGGTATACCAAGATAAGCACAATTTAAACTAAATGTGCCCGCTGCCACAGTTGGCATTAAATGCACAGCGTATTTAAAGGTTGATAATTCATTTATCCAAGCAGCCCAAGATAATCGGCGTAAATGGTTTAAATCTGGTATATTACCTTCTAATTTACGTTTGGCATGTGATTCTTGAGCCCATTTTTCACACCCAAATTCATTTGCTACTATATAACTTTGAAATCCACCATACCATCTTGCAAAATTGCCACCTATAATTACTTTATCTTCTTTAGAAGGACTAATATGTTTAATTAAATCTTCTATTAATAATGTTTTAATTACGTTGACATTTATACTAGGAAATAATCCTTTATAAAACTTTTTATCTATTTCATTATGAGAAAATATAGTATCACATTTAGATAAAATATTATAAAAGTTAAACTGATCTATAATATTATAATCATTAAACCACCAATTAGGACCTTCTTGAATATAATGTATTTTTTTATTGTTTTTCTTTAAAACATCAATAAAATTAGAAGAATATAAGCCTGATATTGGGTTTGGTATTTCTGATATTTCGCTCCCTTCAGCACTTAAGTTTAATTTACCTTTAGGCAAAATCAAAAATACATGATCATAATTTTTTACATCATTATATAAATTTAAATTTTTATGGTTAGCATTTAATGCATTCATCCAAGCAAATTCGGTACGCATATTAGTATGATTAGAAGGTATTTTACCTTCAAAACCCATTTCTGATAAAAATATTATTTTAGATTTTTCAATTCCCATAATTGTTCTTCAATATTTTTTGTTATAATATTGCCTTTTAGAGTTTTATCTTTACCCAATTCCTTTTTTTGTATAATTATATCTTTTTGATAAATTTCTTTAAACAAATTTAATAATTCGTATTTTGAAACTGTATTTGATTGTAAAATATTAAGTTTTGGGTAATCATCCCAATTATTTATTAAATTTAAACACCATTTACTCCATTCAAGTGTTGTATTACCATTCCATAATGCTTTAGTATAACCAAATACTTCGTTTTTTTGGGATAAAAACCATTCTAATAAACTAGCATTAGAATTTATTTCAGGGCCAATTATAGAAGTTTGAATCATCTTAGTTTTAGTACCTTTAGATTTAATAAAATCAGCAGCTTTTCTTTTTGAATTACCATAGTCGTCATCATCTATTTCACAATCTGTACTTGGGTGTATGATTTTACAATTAGTATTATTTTCTAACCATATAGGTATTTCCCAATTTATATGGAATTTATTTGTTTTTTGAGGTATAGACCCAATACAATTAATTATAAAATCAACATTTTTAAACATTAAAGGATCCCATTTTGGATATCTTTGCTTTATAGTATGAATTTTAAATTTAGAATTAGTTAATACTTTTTTAACCATGTGTCCTAACATACCTCTATGCCCTAATATTAATATTTTCATGGTTTAAAATAATTATATTTATTTAAAATAATTTTTAATTCTTTTTTAGATAGACATACCTTATCACTTGTGAATTCTTTTTTATAGTTAGCATCTATTATATCTTTATAATGCATATAAATAGTACCATCTACATTTGGGTGACATCTTGGTGATTCTTCTTTTGATATCATCATTTCGTGAATTTTTTCAGATATTCTTGGTTTACCTATTTTATATACTAACCCAAATTTTTCTTCAAATATTTCAAATAAATCTTTAACTAAAAATGATTTTAAATCAGGTATAACATTAAAACCACTAGTATTAAGTCCTTTTTCAATTAAATCCATTGCCTCTTCTATATTAATCATAAAACGAGTCATTTGTTCTGAGTATAAAGTTAGAGGATATTTTTTATTGATTGAGTCCCAAATTAATGGTATAATACTACCAGTAGAATTAATAACATTACCGTATATTGCGGTAGATAAACGCACGTTAGAATCTTCAGCATTGACTATGAATGATTCACCTGCTACAAATTTCATCGCGCCATATAATGTAGTTGCTGATCTAGATTTATCTGAAGATATAAAACAAGCTGCTTCAAAATTATTTTCTTCAGCTGCCCTTCTAGAATTTAAGGCTCCCTCGATAATTACTTTTATTGATTCTTCAACATTTTGGTCAACTGCTCCTATTTGTTTTAATGAAGCAGTAAAAATACCAATATCATGACCTTTTGATGATCTTTTTAATAGATCAAAGTTACGAATATCACCTATTACACATTTAATTTTAGGAAATTGCTGTTTAAGATAATAATGTTTTGCTTCATCTCTAGAATAAATTGTAATTTTATTATCGTTATAATAACGTTTAACTAAATTTTTACCTAAAAAACCTGCTCCACCAGTTATAAATATTTTTTTATTTTTCATAATTAAATAAAAAGTGTATTATATACATTATTTATTCCTTGTTTTAACCCTATTAGATTTAAATCATAATTTTTATAATTCCCCATATAAGGACTACCTAATTTTTTATTTTCTATTTTAATCTCACAGTGGTGATTATTTCTTGTATTAACATAATCAGCAATTTCTTTTAAAGAATAACTTTCTTTATAACAACAATCTATTAATTTAATACTAGGGTTTAATATAATAAAATTTATAATAGTAACCAAATCATCCATGTAAATAAAATCAAATAATTTATTTTGATGTATTACTATAGGTTTTCTAGCTTTATAATTATTTAAACATGTTTTAATAAATCTAGTATCTGATTCATTTTCATCAAATACTCCAAATATTCTAATATTATTTAATTTAGAATGTGAACTAACTATATCCCAAATAATAGATTTACTTAAACCATAAGGATCTGAAGGCCAATTCAATTCGGCTCCAGAACCAAGATTAATTAATTGTCCAAACTTATGAGTATTAGCCATTAAATTATAAAACATTTTTAAATTATTAGCTAATGTGTCATTTTCATCTTTCTTTAATCTACTCCCACCACAAATCGCTGTGTGTATTATTACATCAAAATATTTATCCCTAAAAAAATTATTAGTTGATTCTCTATCTGTTAAATCAAAATCATCTTTGCCTATTCCAATAGTAGAATTAAGTTTAGATATTAAACTACTTCCTATATACCCATTTTTACCTGTAATTAATATTTTCATTTTGTTTTACAATAATCAGCAAATTCAACTAATATAGTATTAACATTATCTTTTCTATTTAATGCCTTAGTATAAGAAGGTAGTATATCTTCTGGTTCTATTAATTCTATAATTTCGGTATTCGTAGTCATATTTCGAAACGCTTCAGCAAAATTACCTTTATGTTGACATTGTGGGTCAACAGGTTGTTCACTACCTACTGCTACTCTAATTATAACTTTAGGTGTTAATTTTCCATTAGACATACTTTTAAATTTATCTAGATGATTTACTATTTGGTCAGTACCCATTAATAAAAAATTCCACCTTGGATAAGTTGAAACCGGTATTAAACCTTCTATAGCCATACCATTTGCTAAACCAGATTGTAAGTACTCAGCAACAGGTAATTCCATTCTTTTATCTTCTGGGAGATGAGATAATGAATCGTACAACCCAGTTCCTTCATATTCAACTGCTTGACCTATAAAAATTGTTTTAGGGTGATTAGCTAACATACTCATTGCTTTTACTATTTCTTCAGTATACTTCATATTTTTATTAAAATTGTACTCTTATACCCGCTCCAGCATGTGGATATTTAGTATTATCATATTGATAATATATTAAATTCTTTTGTTTTACAATTCCACCTTTATATTCTGATTCTAGATAATATGGTGTATCCCTTTTCCAAATATCGGGTGTAGGTGTACATACTGATTTTTTATTATCTTCTACAATAAAAGTAATAGGTAAGTTATGATTTAATGAATATTTATATGCCTCATGGAAATGTCCAGTTTCAGCACTCATATCACCTACCCAACACCAAACTTTATTTAATTTTTTCTGGAGTTTAATAGCTAAGGCTATACCTGAAGCTATTGATGGTATACCACCTACTATAGAACTACATATAAATTTATATTCAGGAAGATTAGCTACCATAGATTTACCATCTCTAATATTAGATTCCATAATATCCTGAGGTATGCCTTTTAATAGACCTTGATAATGATTTCTCCAAGTACAACATACCCAATCATTTTTAATATCTATATTTTTAAATAATTCTATCATTATATCCTCATTACTATGATATAAATGAATAGGTGCTTTTATTTCTCCATTATTAAAAGCATCTCCAATTTTAGTTTCAAAGTTTATTAATTCTTCTTTTACCATATAAAATTTGTTTTATAATAATCAATTATATTAGATAATTCATTATCAAACACCATTTTAGGTTTCCAACCTAATAATCTTAATTTACTATCATTTAAAGCATATCTAACATCTTGACCTTGTCTTGAGTAATTTAAATCTAAATAATCACTAAAATCTTCACCTATTATTTCTCCAGGGGAAAGATATATATTAACATCTTTACCCATTGTTCTAATTAATTTACTTACAGTATCCCAATTACTTTGTTCAAATCCCCCACAAATATTATATATTTCATTTTTAACTCCACTTTCAATAATAGTTAATACAGCATTGGCAGTATCTTGGGCATGTAGCCAATTACGAATAGGATCACCATTATTATGTAGTGGTATTTTTTTACCTAAACCTAAATATTTAATGGCTTTTGGTATTAATTTTTCGGTATATTGTCCTACCCCATAATTATTTGTTGGTCTTAATATAACATAAGGTATATTATATGTTCTACCCCAAGCTGTAATTAATTGATCAGCTGCTGCTTTTGTTGCTGAATATGGGTTTGAGGGTTTTAAAATATCTGTTTCAATATGTTCTCCTTCTGTAATATCACCATAAACCTCATCTGTAGAGAAATGTAATAATATAGGTAATTTATCTGTTTCTGCTCTGTAATTTCTAATTAATTCTAATAAATTATGTACTCCATTAATATTTGAATGAACAAAATTTTCACTTTTAACTATAGAATTACCTACGTGGGTTTCAGCTGCCGTGTTAATAATATAATCACATTCATAAAGAAATTCTATATCATTTATATCAGTTTCTTCAAAAATAAAATTAGGATATTCTAAAAATTCATCTAATAAATTTGGGTTTGAAGCATAAGTCATTACATCAATTCCTCTTACATACCATCCTTTCTTTAAACATTCTCTTGTTACATAAGAACCTATAAATCCTAAACAACCAGTTATATAAACTATTTTACCCATAATTATTAATTATTGATGTTATTTGATTAATTTCATCCTCTGTTAAATCTTGATGGTTTGGGATATAAAATCCTATTTTATTTACTAATTCACAATTAGGTAATGATGGAATATCATTTTCATTATACCACATAGGTTTAGTAGCCATATTACCTGCTATTAAAGGTCTAACTTCTATATTATTATTTTGTAACTCTTGGGCTATCTCATTCCTATTTGTATTTAATATAGGAATAGCAAAACTGGAAACAAAATCATTTTCATTTTCCTTTAATTTTAAAATATTATTTTTTATTTTACGTCTATAATGGTGGAAATTAACTCTACGTTTATAAGAATATTCATCTAATTTATCTATTGCTCTTAAACCAATAAAAGCTTGTAAATCAGTTGATCTAACATTTAACCCAGGTACATAGAAATTATATAATGAATCAAAATCATTACTATTAAATTCTTTTCTTAATTTAGTTTGAGCATCTTTAGGTAAATCTCTATCCCAACCATGACTTCTCATCATTAAAAGTAAATGATATAACTCTTCATCATCTGTGTTTATAAATCCTCCTTCTATAGTAGATAAATGGTGACCAAAGTACATTGAATAAAATGAAGCTAAACCAAAACTACCTAAATATTTATTTTGATTTTTAGATCCCATACTTTCACAAACATCTTCAAGTAGTGTTACATTATATTGTTCACACAATAAAACTATTTCTTCCATATTTGGAACTAATCCAAGTGGTGATACTAATATAAAAGTTGAAGGGTCGTGTTTTTGAAATAATTGTTCTAAGTGTTTTAAATCACAAGATAAATCTTCTAAATTACAATCACACATATAAGTTTCATATCCTAACAACATAGGTGAACTTACATCTGTTGACCAACTTAATCCTGGGACTATAATTTTATTATTTCTTGATTTACTATGATATTTTAGGGCTGCTAAAGTTAATAATATTGAAGATGATCCTGAATTTACAAATATAGAATATTTAGTGCCAATTTTAGTAGCCCATTTTTGTTCTAATTCTAATGTTAAAGGACCCTTAGTTAATCTTGGTATTTCATCTTGTGATAACCAGTTTACTAAAGCATTAATATCATTTTTATCAATTGTATCACTAACTAATTTTATCATAAACTTGTTTTAATCCTTCTTTTAAACCTGTAAATTTAAAAAGTGGAAATATTTTTAATAACTTGTTATTACTAACGTCTTTTCTAAATTGACCATCTAAATCCGGTCTATCATAGATAATTTCATAATCTTTTTCTGTAACTTCTAAAGCAATTTTAGCCATTTCATCTATAGAATAATTAAAATTAGGTGATACATTAAAATTTTCAGTAATATCATTATCAATAACTAATTTAATAATGGCTGCTAAATCTCCTGCATACATAAATTGTCTTAATGGTTTACCTGTACCTAATAAATGTAATGTTTTATCTTTACTATTCCTAATTTTATTTAATAAAGCTGTTATAAAATGCATTTTGCTTTCATCATGCATATTATCATAATCTCCATATAAATTACATGGAATTAAATAATTATATTTAGTCCCAAATTGTTTATTATAAGCATCAATTTGAACGGCTAAACAACGTTTAGCATAACCATAACTAAAATTAGAAGGAGGTGGTGGTCCTATAAATAAATCTTCTTCCTTCATAGGATAATTATCAACTACACTAGGATAAATGCAAGTGCTTAAAATACCAATAAATCTTTTTATATTATATTCTTTACATACTTTAACTATATTAGTATTGATTAAAATGTTATCATCAAAATAATCAGCAGGGTATTTTAAATTATCTTGTATACCTCCTACACGGGCAGCTAAATGTATAACTACATCAGGTGTATAAGATGAAATCATCCATTTTACTTTGTTTATATCTGTTAGATCACAATCTTTGCTACTTAAGTATATAGCATTAGGTAAAATTTCTTGTAGATGTTTACCTACTAAGCCTGTACCACCTGTTACTAATATTTTACTCATATTTAAAAAATTGTTTTATTTTATCACAAACATAATCTACATCTTCTAGATCCATACCATGATGTGCTCCTAATAAAAATCCATCTTTCATTACTTTATCAGCATTTTTAAAATCCTGTAGATATTCTCTATAAATGGGGTGTCTTGTAACATTTCCAGCAAATGTAACTCTAGTTTGTATGTTGTTATCTTCTAAATAATTAAGTAATTCTAATCTACGTTCAGTTTGTAAAGGGATAGCTAACCAATTAGGTTTAATGCTATCATCTGGGAGTAATATTTCTTTAACATCCTTAAGATTTTTTAAATAGCGTTCAACATTATCTCTCCGTTTTTGTTTAAAAGTTTGAAATCGTTCTAATTGGACTAAACCAAAAGCTGCACTCATTTCACTACATTTCATATTATAACCTAATACACCATATAAAAATTTATAATCATAAGGTAAACCATCAACATCATGAGCAAATCGTTCATCCATATTTTCACTATTGTCCCCAATTCTACCCCAATCTCTATATTGTAAAGCCTTTTTAACATGTTTTTTATCATTGAACATTACCATTCCACCCATACCACCAGCTGTAATTACGTGTGAAGCATAAAAACTAGTAGTAGAAACATCTGATTCTTCGGTGTATGTAACGGTATCAGCTGAGTCCTCAATAATGTAAATATCTTGTCTATTCATTATTTCTAAACCTGCTCTAAGTAATGACCAATCTGGTTTATTACCAATTAAATTAGGTACCATAATGGCTTTAGTATCTTTTGTTATGACATCTAAAATATCTTCTACAGTTGGAACATAAGATGTTAAATTTGAATCTATAAAAATGGGTTTAAATCCTAACTGTATGATGGGAGCTAAGGTTGTAGAAAATGTTAGAGCGGGTGTTATAATTTTACTTCCCTTAGGTAAATCTAATGCAGCTAAAGCTAATAAACAAGCAGATGATCCAGAGTTAACAAACACTCCATATTTTTTTCCAAATTCTTTAGCAATTTTTTCTTCAAATTCAATAGAACGAGGGCCAAAACCAGCTAACCAACCATCTCTAAGACATTGTTCAACTGCTTCAATTTCTTTTTCACCATAAGCCTCTAATTTATTGGGGGCATACCATATTTTTTTCATAATTTAATTTTATTTTAGTTCGTAAACATCTTTAGTATCCCAGTATTCAATCATATCATCTAATAAAGATACGAAATTATGCTTAGGTTTCCAACCTAATTTTCTTAATTTTGTTGAATCTCCTTTTAAATCATGTAATTCTTCTGCTCTATAATATTTTGGGTCTATCGTAACATAATCCTTATAATTTAAATTTAATTTATTAAAAACATACTCACATAATTCTCTAACACTATGCGATTCACCAGTAGAACAAACATAATCTCCAGGTTTATCTTGTTGTAACATTAACCACATTGCTTCAACATAATCTTTAGCATGCCCCCAATCTCTAGTAGAATCTAAATTACCTAATGCTAATTTATCTTTTAAACCTTTACTAATCTGAACTGCTGTTTTTACTACTTTATTAGTTACAAAATTAGTGCCTCGTCTTGGAGATTCATGGTTAAATAGTATACCATTTGATATAAACATACCATAAGAATTTCTATAATTTCTACATATATTATACGAGAATACTTTAGCACAACCATAAGGCGATACAGGATGTAAAGGTGTTGTTTCCCTTTGGTATCCATCGCTATCTATTGAATTACCAAACATTTCCGATGATGATGCTTGGTATATTTTAGCTTTTGGGTTTGTTAACTTAACTGCTTCTAATAATTTAAGTGTACCAATTCCCGTAGTTTGAGCAGTATAAATAGGTTGATCAAAACTAATTCTAACATGAGATTGTGCTGCTAAATTATATATTTCATTAGGTTTACATAATTGTATTACTCTAATAAGTGATGATAAATCGTTTAAATCTGCATATTCTAAATTAATTTTTTTAAATATATTATTATTAATTCTAGATGTTTGGTTTTCAGCTACAGAATTTCTTTTTACTGTACCCCAAACTTTATAACCTTTATCTAATAATAGTTCAGCTAAATAAGACCCATCTTGCCCATTAATCCCTGTTATTAAAGCAACTTTATTCATATTTTTTTTCTTTTATTTATTATATTAGAATGATACATAGGAGGTATTTCCCAAGGAAATATAGGAAATCTACCTATATTTTCACCATTAAACCACCTCATATCTGTAGGGTAGGATTTTAAGTCTTTAGGGGTTAAATGTAATACTTCTTTATTTAATATAAAATTATTTAAAGTTTCTATGTCAAATAATTCTTCATATCTTTTTCCAAAATTGTTAGTATGAATTTGAGAACATACATCTCCAATATTATACAAATTATAAGGATAATTTATAAAAATTGGTGAGTTTGTTCCTTTATGTTCTAAATCTATGGGGTTACTAACATTTTCAACAGATAAAAACTCTTTTAAATCTTTTAATCTATGAATAGCTCCTGATACATTAAATGGGTATTTTAGGCACATATCTTGAATATCATTATTAATATTAAGAGACTTATCTACAATAGCTATATTATTTTTAATTTGATAAAATTTAGGATTAAAAATATTTAAATCCATTCCTACACCTAATTTTGAAGCATTAGAATTATTAAATTTATTTTCTAAACTTTTTAAATCAACATCACCATAATAAACATTATCATCAACTTCTAAAAATAGATTTTCGGTTGATATTTCTTGATTTAAAATAGCTGAAAGGGTGTTGTGGAAACCATATGTTTTTTCATTAATAAAAGTTACATTTAGAAAATAATCACTTAAAATTTTATATCCTTGTAAAAATTCATCATTAGAAGCTGAAAATTGAATATATATATTATTTATTCCTTTTAGATGTTTAATTAAAGTTTCTATGGTACTAAATAATTGAAAAGCTCTATCTTTTGAAAATATTAAAACATCCATATTAAATTAATTTATTTAAGTATTTATTAAACATTCTATCATTATCCATCCATATATTTTGGGCTATATTATAGTTTTCTTTTATAGCCTCTATATTATTATTATAAAACTCATAATCAAGATTATTTAGTATATCTATTAATTCTTTTTTATTATTAAAACTTATAATTCCTTTAGGGTTAAAGTATTTTTCTATATTAGAACAACCATAATATATAGGAATTGTACCTGATAGAAAACAATCAATTATTTTTTCTGTAAAATAAAAGGGTAATTGTTCATTTTCCATAGCTATACTATAATAATAATTTTTTAGCCCCTCTAATTTTGAAGAAATAGGATTAATACCCCTTCCAAAAATATCAACATCTAATTCTAAATTTTTTACTTCATTAACACATTCCAATCTTAATTGATGCCCAGGACATATATTTTTATTACTAGATATAAAAGAAATTTGTTTTGTTTTATTATAAATTTTAAACTTATTAATATCTAACTTTTCAGGTAAAAGATTCCATTGTGAAATTTCAGTAAGAGGAAAGAATTCAAAATTAGGTAACAAATGTAAACTTTCATGCCATCCTAGAATTTTAGTAAATTTATGGTGATTTTGAATAACTTTTTCATATACTTCTTTTTGATTAAATAAGTGCGGTCCTTCAGCTACTAAAGCTACTATGGGGTGTGAATTATTTGTAAGAATTTCTTTATTTAAATAATCTATAATAGAATTATCTTGTAGAAAAGATAAATCATATTCTCCTTGGTTTAAATTATAAACATAAGAAAATTGGGTTGGGACTGTATGTCTTTCTTTAATATCACCAAAAACATTTACTTGTGGTAACTTTTTAGGTATATCATTAATATTTTTTAATTTTTGGTATACTTTCCTATTTCTAATCTCTAATTCAAATTTATGATTATTTTTATTACTTTCTCTATTTACTGTACGTTCCTTAACCTCAGGGGTAGTGTTATAAGCATAACTGTAAAAATCTAGTACTCCAATTTTATCTTTACCACACATTTCTAAGCAAGGATAAGTTAAAGCTAAATCTGCAGCATGGTCAAAATAAGAATTATTGATATTAGATTTAAATTCAGATAAATCTATTTTTCTTAATAAAGAGCCTTTAAATGTTCTTAAATGAGATGCTCTCCAATGATCTTTTCTATAGAGACCATATTCATGTACAAAATCAGGATAATGGGTGTTTTGTGGGGAAGGAATATGAGTATTTTCTCCATCCCAATCAATATACTTACCATAAGTCATCCAAACATTATTATCATTATAATAATTATTTAGATTTTCTAAAACTTTATCATCATAAAGCCAGTCATCAGCACTCATACAGATTAAAATTTCATTATCTTTAATTTGTTTTATACATTCTTCATAGCTAAATAAAGCTTGCATATTTTTTTCTCTAGTGGTAACAATAAATTTCTTATTATTTTTTACTATTTCTTTTACTGTTTTATATGTATTGTCTTTAGAAGCATCATCATAAAATAAAACTTTATAATTGCTATAAGTTTGGTTTAAAATACTAGCTATATTGTATTTTACCCACTTTTCATCATTATAAGCAGTAATTAAAATTACAAAATTATTTTTCATAAAGTATTATAATAATTGTTTTGTTTTTCTTGGCGTTTAATATCTTTAGGATGATATAAAGCTAATCCTTCCATATCAGGTAATGTAGCATATGTTTTATGTCCACTTAATTTCTCATGTACTTTATTTACCCATTTGATTTCTGGTTTGTTTTTCCAAACTCTCCATTGATAATCAGGCCAATTTACCCAACCTTTATCATTAACATTCCATCCCCATTTTTGTATATGTTCATTAGTTAATCCTTTAACTGTATTTACTCTAGGAATTAAATATACTTCATTTTCAGGATTAGCCTCTAATATAACTGGTAATTGTGATATTAAACTATCATGTGGGTATTCATCTGCATCAATTTGAAATATATAATCACCACTACATAATTTTGTTAGTTGATTTTTCCAATTAGCAAAATGGCCTTTAAATTCTCCTTTATGCCAGCTAAATTCAGCATTTACTGATTTTGCTCTTAGGAATTGTTCAACTGATTCACTACCATTTTTAGAGTCATATAATATTATAACTTCATCTTCATATCTTTTATATTTTAAAAGAATTGATATAAGTTTTTGTATTTCTACAAATTCATTACATACAGTTATAGCGTAACTTATTTTCATTTATCTAAATTTAATATATAATCTTTTAATTTATCACTTGGTTTCCACCCTAATCTTTTTAAACTATCATTATTTTCTCTTAATGTTTTTTTATAATTACCTGATTGATCAAGTAGAGATTTTGCTTCAATATGTGGGTACCTATCAAGAAACATTTCGTAAACTTCGTTAATCGAGTAATTTATACCAGTTCCTAATTCCCAGGCATCTTCATGTTTCTTATCTTTCATTCCGATCCTCCATAAAGCATCACAAATATCGTCTACATGAGTGAAGTCTCTTCTTTGTTCTCCATCCCCTACTATTGTAATTTTTTGTCCATCTCTAACTTGTCTTCTCCAAATACCTATTACTGCTGCCCAATCTCCATCTACTATTTCACCAGGACCATAAACATTATAAAATCTAGTTATTTCAATATCCATTCCATAGGTTTTTTTATACATTTTACATACTTCTTCTCCCATGTGTTTACATGCCGCATAAGGAGATTGGTATGGGTTATGCCATCTAGAAGATGAACCCGCATATATAACTTTAGTTCCATTTAATCTAGCAAACTCACAAACCCTTTGTGTTCCAATAGTATTAACTCTAAATGTTTCACTAGGATTATTAAATGAGGGTTGTATTCTAGATAAAGCTGCTAAATGGAATATTAAATCATAATTATAACCTATACTACCTATATTAGTAATATCATTACGATGATAAATACAACCCTTATGTTCATTTTTTTTTACCCCAATTTCATAATTATCTAAAGAATGGACATTATGTCCTTCTTTTAATAATTTTTTGATTAAAGCTGTTCCAATAAATCCAACTCCACCTGTAACTAATACTCTCATTTATTCTGGTAAGACCCCAATATACGAAAGTGCATCTATATAGTCACGTTCTTTAAATAATTCCATTGTAGACATATCCATTTTATGTGTTTGTCCTTCTACTTTTGCATCTTCACCTTCTTTTAAAGGTATAGCTTTAACGGCAGCCCAATTCCATTCTTCAGCATTAGGACCACTAGCAAATACCATTCCTTTATCCTGAATATTGATAGTATTTGGAATCCAAATTAATTTTGTTTTGGGATCTTCCCAAGATATATCTTTGTATATTTCAGGTAAGGTACTAACTTGCTCATTGTAAAATTCTGAGTCTTTTTTCATTAAAGTATTAGTCCAAAACCCACAAGATAAACTAAGAAAATTAGTAATGTCTTTATTTATTTCTGTTTTATAACATAAATCACCACCGGATTTAGGACAATTTATTATTTCATCATGTTTCATATTAAACTTTGTTTAATTTTGGTAATTGTAATTTAGGTAGAGATAATTCTACTTGTTTTGGAAATTCAGGTACATTTTTTTCTAAACTATTTTTAACTAATTCTTTCATTTTATCCCAACTAAAATTATTTTGGGCATAATATTTTTGTTTTTTAGAATTTTTAGAATATTGTTTATATTTTTTAAATACTTCTTTCATTGCACTTATTCCCTGTTGAGAATTTACTTGAAACCATTGTGCTTCTTTTATCAACCAATCATTAGCAGCAGAAGGGTGTACATTTTCTAATTTTCCACCTAATAAAACATTACTATTTTTATCTAAAAAATCCATATGACCAGACCATCCTGATGCAATAATAGGTTTTCCTGTTGTTGAAAATTCTAATAAAGGTCTTCCATATCCTTCTCCTTTAGTAAATGAGACCATCCCTTTTACTTTTGGATGATTATATAATTCATTTACTTCTGAGTCATCAAATTCCCCATTTAGTAGATAAACATTAGGTAAATTATTTCCTCCTACTTCTTTTCTTATACCTTTAATTCTATCTAAAATAACATCTCTACTAACATAAGAAGATACCCCAGTTGAGGATTTTAATATTAAAGCAGGTTTTTCTCCTCTTTTATTTTTAAAAGCTTCATAAAAAGATTTAACTAAAACCCCTACATTCTTTCTATCATGACCATAGGTTCCATTCATCCAATGACCAACAAATAAATAACAAAATTGCTCTTTAATATCAGATAAATCTATAGTTTTAATTTCAGAAAATTTAACGGGTTTATAAGTAGTTAAATCAACACCTTCAAATATTACTTCTATTGGTTTTTCTAATTTAACTTGTTTTACTATTTGTCCTGTTCTTTGATCTTGTTGATCATAAGTCATTCTTTGGAAAGTTTCTTTTGCAAAATTTGAGGAAACCCAATTCATATTCATTCGATTTAACCCCTCAATCCATTCTGCTTTACACGCTGTAGCTTCAATACCCGCTGTTAAGCCAATATTATATTTTCCTATAGGTTGAAATTCATTAGGAATAGTTATTTGCATCCATAATTCAGGTTGAACTTTTTGCCAATCAGATGTTGCTTTATGATTATTTAAAAAATTCCATTCTGGGTGGTCTTCACAAAAACCCCATGATGTTTCTCCCCATCTTTGGGGAAGTAATTCTACTTTATATTTATCTAATTCAATTATAGATTTAACTATATCTCTTGATCTTGCACCATAACCTGAGTAGGTATCAAAGGGGCAACTAATTACAAAACGTGGCTTACTCATTAATATATTATTTTATGATTTAAAAATTTTCCTTTATATTCATTAGCATTTACTAACTCATACTTTTCTCTTGGTTTCCAAGTATTAAATAGTTCATTAAAAGCTTCCATTACTCTTTGTGCTTGGTGTGGGGATGTAAAACCTGCTTCATCACTTAAAGCCCATTCTCTTCCTTTTAATCCTCTTCTTTTTAATTCTTTTCTGCCTAATTTATAACATTCCTCAATTCTTTCCATAGCATCTTCCCATTTACATCTATCATCAAAAATATAAGGTGTTGGGGGCGAACCTTGAATAGACCTACTTGTTGGGTAAACTGGGAAGGCCCACTCACCATGCTTTTTATAAGTACCCCTATGATTAGAAGGAATATCAGCACTAGGGGTAAACCATTCTCCATTATCATCTTCAAATCTCATTTGGTCTTGTAACCCACCTGTTACATTAGCAATAATTGGAGTTCCAGCTAACATTGCTTCAGTAATTGTTAATCCCCAACCTTCATTTGATGTTAATAATATTTGGACATCAGCTAAATTATATAACCAATTTAATTGTTGTTCAGTTAATCTTTGGTCTATAAACATTACATTATCTGGGTAGTTTTCATCAAATAGATATTCTTTTACTTTAGTTAAATCTGTTCCAGCATCTGTAACTTTTTCTACTTTTAAAACCATATAACATTCCTTAGCTTCTTCTTCTGGTAAAGTGTCTAAGAATGTTCTAAATGCTAACATAGCATCAGGGATTTGTTTTCTTCTAATATTTCTTGAATTAAAAAATAAAACAAATCTAGGTTGTTTATTTCCAAATATAGATTTTTTAAAATTAAGATAATCTAAATCATTATCTTCAATTGGATAATAATTTTTAGTATCTTTACCATGGGGGATATATTTAAAAATTCTATTATCTTCATGTCCTTTTAATACTAATTTATTAATGTTAACAGTTTGCTTTGATATACCCATTAATAAATCACATGCTTCATAGTATGGTTTGTTATACATAGGAGCTGGGTAATCATCCCAAATATTTAAATAGGTAATAGGGATAGATTTTCTAATTTCTTGTTCTAGGTTCCAAATATGCATAAAATATCTTGGATCCGTAAATAACATAATAGCATCTGGTTTTTCTAATTTAATAATTTCTCTTATCATATTAGAATTACCATAACCATCAGATGGATACAAAGTTATAGAAGAATCCTTAATACCCATTAAATCATTAGTATTTTGTGATAGATCTAATCTTTTGCCTTTTTCTGGGTGGTTTATAGACCCAGCTATTTGACACCAATTAAAATGGTGGGCAGTATGAGTAACTATTTCTTTAGCAACTGTTGCTACTCCTGAATGTACTCTAATATCATCACATATTAGAAGTATTTTTTTTCTTTTATCCTTAGGGATATGTTTAAAGTCTTTATTCATTATCCTTTATTTCAAGATTAATTTGATTAGTAATTTGTTTACGAAAATTTTCATCTGTAAGATACAAAAACAGGCTACGGTCAGCAAGTTTTTGAAAGGAAAATTTACGTTTTACACATTCAATCTTAAAATTCTCGAATAAATCGCTTTTGACTTTGACACTCGTTAGTGTCATTGGTTTTTTATTTGTCATAGTCTTTATTATTTAAAACATTTGTTATACATATATAAGTATTATTCAAAATGCGCCTTTGCCCCACATAATTCTTTATCTTCTCCATAAGGACAAAATGTACAATTCCATTTAGAAGGTGATTTTAAGTAATCTATTTCTTTAATTTTTCCACTTGAACTAAAACATTCTGTTATAAAATCTTTTACAGCATTGCTAGCTCTATTTATTTTTATTTTACCACTTGGTGGTACAAACTGTTGTACTCTATATGCTTGATGAGGTGACATTATTTTTTCATCATCCCAATCTAGCACTTTTCTTTTTACAATTAAAAATTCAATTTCAATCTTATCTAAAGGTATTCCATACTGTTCAGAGAAAAATTTCTTATATAATATTAGTTGAAAATGTTTATCTTCATTCTTTTTATCATATGAATTCCAACCTTTAGTACTTGTTTTAATATCGATTATCTTGAATGTCTCAGTTTCTTCATGATATGTAACAACATCAAGATACCCCATGTATAATACGTTATTTAACATTTTATTTGGTGCAATAACGATTGGTATCTCACAACCTACTAAATATGTACCTTTTTTGCTAAAATACCTACTACGTTTTTTCTTAAACCAATCTAAAATAGCTACCCCATCTTCAAAAAATTCTCTCATTTCTTCAGCTGAAGAGAAGTGTTCACTATTATTAGATTTATATTGGGATTGATATTCGGATATAAATTTATCTTGAAAATATTCTTCCATATCTATTTCCCTATCGGCTGCAGCTGCTGATTTTTCATACATAACATCTAAATAATGTTGCATTACTTCATGTATAGCCGTTCCAAATACAGTATGAATTGAAGAATTAAACCTTTTAATTTTATCCTTATATTGTAATTTCCATCTATAGGCACAACTTCTAAAGATAGACATTTGAGAATATGATATATTCTTTTGATAAGCAAAATTAATTGGTTTAGGTGGATTATTTCTAATCTCCTTTACAATCTTAGGAATTTTTTTAGCCAAACTATTTTTTCCATTTATCTCGGCCTACTAAAAGACCGATTATTCCATAATTGGCAATATCTATAAATGTGTCTTGCATACCCTCACCTTCAACAAATGATCTACCATTAATTAATAAGTTTTTTAAACGTGAAATTTTATCAGTTAATCTAATACATAACCCAGTTAGTGAAAATTGTTTATCATCGCTGTTATTAACGATATCTCCACCTAAAGCTATGTTATTCAAACCATAATCCATATGTTTACGAGCAAACATTTCATACATTTCTTTTTGTATTTTTTTAAATTCCTTAGATAATTCGGGATATTCTTTTTCAAATACTTGTATTCCTAATTTTGCTGATGCTCCTCTTTTAGCATCCATAATTTCTCTATCGCTCATAATTTCGTGGTATTTAGTTATAGTATCACCCATTTACTTGTACTGGTCTATTAATGTTAAAATATTTATCCAATGCTTCTAATCTATCGTCAGCATCAACTAAATTTATAAGAGCTTCTTCAGCATTTTTATAAAAATCTTCTGTTGAATGATCTCCAATACCAACAGCTTTATTACCTAATAATTCAAGTGATAATAATGCTTTTGCTTTATCTGCATCTGCAGATGTTTTTAACATAGTGTATAATTCTTTATTCATTTTAATAATGGTTTTATTTCTTTTTTGTTAAGTCCTCTTTCCATTAATATACGATTAATTTCTAGGGTATCCAATATATTTATATATTCTTTTGATTCTTTGCTTGAACATTTAAAATAATCTTTAATATGATCTATTAAGTCTTTATTAGGTTGTTTTACCTTAGATTTAATGTACTTATTCCATTTATTATTTTTTGGGATGTATTCTTTATAAATAGAATATATTTTCTTTTTTTCTTGTGGTAATATCTCCTGAATTTCGTTAATTAATTCAATATTAGAACGATCCATAGATAAAAACCTATGAATCATATAACTATTCCAAACCTCCCAATCTTTATCAGTAAATGACTCAACAGGAGGTTTAGTAGTATTAATTGCCTTTAACCAATCAAAGATATTTTTCAAACCTAGTCCATTAATTCATCAACCAATTCTTCTCTAAGTTCTTTTGGAACTGAAGATTTTAAAATTTTCTTAGTTGATGGATCATAAAAAACTGGAATTGGTAATAGAGCATCTTCATCTGTACCCATTACAAATTTAGATACAGTTCTTAATACTACTCCTTGTTGAAAAATAATCCCACCATCAAAATTTTTAATTGCTGTTGTATTTTTTAAATCAATTGGGGGTTGTTGTACTTGCTGTTGCATAATTATTTATTATTTATTAAGTTTTGAATTAACGACATTGTATTTATTTCCTTGTCGATTCGGAAATTTGCTTTATATTGATGTTCATTTATTAAAATAGATGCTGTACCTTCTTTACC
>Ga0209535_1000679_pt1 | contig 23803 bp, 26 predicted proteins | sample LinPmetageLP28_FD_184041 | JGI IMG/M metagenome (GOLD analysis project Ga0209535, IMG submission 184041) | Marine viral communities from the Pacific Ocean - LP-28 (SPAdes) (version 2) | ecosystem: Environmental > Aquatic > Marine > Oceanic | place: Pacific Ocean | collected 2009-08-22
ATACTTTCACTACAAGAACCCAGAACACGAAGGGTTCTTTCGTACCAAACAAACCCATGCGGCATAGGAGATAGAGATATGTCAGACGCAAAGAAGATCGTGGACTCGATCACAAACAAGTCCTTGGAAGCATATGGTGTAAAGACTAAGCCAGATGTGCCGGATGTTCCGGCCTTCGTGAATAGGAGACAGACGCACATTCAACCAACCACAGCCAAACGTGCGTCTGCTTCCAAGCCAACGACCAGAACATGGTCATCAACCTCACGAGAACATTATAGGCAAGTTCACGCCTCGGCGCAAACACCAAGTTCTGCCAGCAAGCCAGTGATTGACATGAAGCTGAGTGCGTTGAGCAAGATGCCAGTGCTTGAGCAAGTCGATGCAGTGTTCACGACAGACCAGTTCTACGAGGTTGTGCATACGGTGGGCAGATACATGGGCGATGTGCTTGAGGGTGCTGGGTTTGTGTATAAGCACGGTGCTTCCGACAGTGCTGAGTTGCGACGTCTGCTTGGTGAGTTCATGCAGACGAAGCTGGCTCACATTGACGAGTCTGGTCGTCGTCGTTTCGTTGCTGTGAAGGAAGACACCAATGACTGAAGAACTGACCCTTGCCTACGACCTCAAGCACCAGCTTGAGGTCATGCCTGTTGAGCATCAGAACAACTATTTTGTGGACGGTGAAGAGACGCAGTTGAGTGCGTATGACCGTGTGCTTTTGTTGATTTCGTATCTGGAAAGGAGGTGAGTGATGGAAGACGTTGAGTTTGCAAATCAGACCTTGCTTGCACTGGCCAATCCCTCGCAGGGGTTGGCCGTTTTTAACCGCAGTAAGCAGGGCACATATCAGTTACGCCAGACGCAACAGTATCTGGTAGGGGCTACTCGTTTCGTTGTAGCCAATAGTCTTCTCAGACATGCAGTGAAGGCCATGTTTTTACCGCCGGATGTTTTGCTGAACGCGGCTCGTATGGCAGTGCCGCCCTTTGAGAACATGTGGATTGAGTGGGACTCGAACCTACAGCGTGACCTGATGAAACAGGAGTGGGAAGCCAGAGGGGTTGAGTACAACAACGATCCCGAAGGTGGGTTGGGCCGTGTTGGTTACAGCATAGTCAATCTGAAAGGGATAAACATGTATAACATGTACGGCTTATCCCATGATGACGGCAAGATTTATTACCCTGCCCACGGTTTCTACATGGCCAACGAAGAGGTCATGGATGCTGATGGCTTTGTTGCTCGTAGGAATAGTCGACAGATGGCTGGGCTGCCAGAGGTAACAGCCGAAGAGTTTCGTGACCAGCAAGTGCAGTTGGGTTCAGCGTATTTGAGTAAGCAATACGTTGGGTTGTTTGATGAGCCTAAATATGCAGAGCCAATGCTTAGACTGTTTCAGAGGTTTGCGTTGGGTACGCACCAGATTGGTGAGTTGTTTGATCCAAACGTCACGGTGATGCGCGACATGGTGAAGTCAAACAAGATGGTCAATCATAGTTTGAGTTTGTTTAGCGGTGATGCACGTCTGTTGTGGACAATACTAGCGATGGTCAACTACCCACATCACGTTTTCCAACGAGAAATAACCAAGGGTTTTGATCGTGTGCTGTATGGCAGACGTGTGCCTCGCAATGAGGTGCGCGTCTTGGAGATTGATCTGCCCAAGCCAAGGGGTGTGAAGCGGTACGAGCGTATGTTCAAGGGTGGTGGTGGCCCGAAGCGTCAGCACGTCAGACGTGGGCATTGGCGCGTGTTCCACCACAAGGATGGTCGTGTGACCCAGCGTTGGATTGCCGAGCAGACAGTGGGTAATGCTGCGCTTGGTGTGATTGACCACGAGTACAAACTGATGACGAAAGGAGTGAAGTAATGCCTAAGTTCAAAGTAACCGCCACTATGGATGTGGGATATGAGGCTGTTGTCGAAGCCCGTAACGAAGCCGAAGCATGGCAGATGGCCACAGACTCACCAGAAGGCGGCGATGACACTGTTGATTGGGTTCGAGTAGATCAGGGTCACGACTGGACGCTGGAAGATGTATCTGAGATGGAAGGAGATGTGTGATGAGTGTAGTTGAAACAGTTGTTGGTCTGTACAAAGCGATGAGTAAGAGCGAGAAGACAGACTTGATGTTCGAGTTGAGTGCGTTGGCCATTAAAGACAATCTGGATGGTGTAGCCGACAGAGTGACAAGCGCAGCCAAGGTGTCACACCCACCAAAGAAGCGTGGGTTTGGTAAATCCAAGAAGAAATACTGGGTCAAGTCCGTGACTGGGTTTGATGCGAAAGAGAAAGGAGTCATGCAAATTGTTGGCACTTGGGTTGATGACGTCTTCAAAGACCTAGATGCGAATGGTTATTATCTGGTGGGTTTCCGCCTCACAAAGCACTACATGCTGTGTCACGAAGATGGTTCTGGGAAATCAGTGGTCGACAACGACGGCGTATCTGTGGACATCAATGGCTCAATGATATTTGAGGCAGATAACTTCAAGGATTTATGCTCCCGCGTAGAGAAATTATTTTCATAGTCGGTGTTGACATGGTTCATTTGGTGTATTAAATACAATACATCTGCTGTCATAGCTCAGTGGTAGAGCGCGTCCTTGGTAAGGACGAGGTCGGGAGTTCAATCCTCCCTGACAGCACCATCAGCAAATGCGAAATTAGTTTTCGCTTGCGATGCAATTCGCCTCTAGTAGAGGTGCGTTTAGGGAGACAAAAATGTTGAGTGATAGAAACCAAGTAACTAAAAATGTGAGCGGTTGCAGACTGCAATTTGGAATTATATACGGATCAAATCCTAGAAGAGCAACAAGCTGGAGTAACCAACCAACTGGGCCAACCGAGCTGGGTCTATATCTTAACAATGGGCCTTGGGGCGTATGCAACGCTAAACGTAGTGCGTTTAAGCATTATACTTGGTTAGGATAATTGATGCCAGCCAGCCACAAACAACCCATTGTACTTTTAGAAAGTAATATCTATGTCAAATTCAACTATCCCAGAAGCAACTGGGGACACGGAGAGTACGATGAGTTCCAATCAAATGGACAGAATAGAGTTTAAGTTAGATCAGCTTTTGGCCGCACACGCAGTGTCGGCACACGTTAAAAAAGTTTATGCAAATGACGCGGAGTCTGGCGTCTGGGATGACTTGCATAGGTTCACGCCAAAACAACATGCGGCATTGCAAATGCTGTTGCATGGACAGTCCAATACAGACATAGCCAAGCGGATGGGCGTTAGCCAGAACACCGCGAAGGTTCATGTCAGGGGGATTGCAAAGAAGCTGGGGGTCAACAAGCGTGGCGAGATTATGGCGCGAATGGCTCGACAGTACGAGACAATCGACGACGATGCCTACCGAGTGTTGACTGGTGGGTTGCCGAAGAATTGGCACTTGGAATTTGATGAAGATGTGCAGTGTCCTTGGCGGCACTTATACGAGAAGATAGGGGGAGGCGATGCCGATTAATTTAAAAGAGCGAGACGGTTTTTGGCACGTCATTGGTACTGTTACTGACAAGGATGGAAACAAGGTCAGGATAAGAACAAGCACTGGTTTTCGCAAACATCAGAAGGTGCTGGCAACGGACGAGATGAACCGAGTGCTTCACAAGGCATTGAACGGTGACTTAAAGCCGAACACAATGTCGAAGAACAAAGACAAGAATAGTGTCGGGTATGCGGTCAATGCGTTTCTGAACAGACCATCAAAGCCTGGGAAGACCGATCAGTCCAACGGAAATCTTCTGGCCAAAAGTCTTGGAGAGAAAAACTTTAGCCGTCTCAGTTTGCTTGAGGTGGTTGAGTGGTCGCAGACGCCAGCAAAGAAGAAGACGTTGGCAGCCAATGCGGTGGCGAGAAGGTTGCAGACTTTCTCGGCTATCCAGTCTCATGCAAAAGGTCATGGTCTGGGGTATCCAGAGTTTACTGTGGTGAAGCCAGTGTATGATGACAAGCGGACTGTCTATCTTACCGAAGCGCAGAGGGATGAACTGATCGAGTACATGCCTGATCGTATCAGGGATATGGTAGTGGTACTTTTCTACACTGGTATGCGTATTGGTGAGATGCTGGGATTACAGTGGCGTCAGGTACAGACTGAAGCTGATGGCACTGTTGTTGCTGAAGTTATTAGCTACAAAGGTAGGCTGAAGAAGCGACATGTTAGGCGTATCCCTTTGCCCAAGATTGCTTTGGATGCGATGGGTGCGCGTGGAACTGGAGTTGTCTTTCCGACTTACACAAATACTGCGTGGGACAGAACTAACTTCTATAGTTTCTGGCATGTAGGTTGCGAGGATGCAGGTGTAAAGAACTGGATTGAGGATGGCGAGAACTTCCATCCACATGATTGTCGGCACACTTATGCAAGCCTCTTGGTGCAGAAAGGTGCAAGCCTCAAAGCTGTTCAAAAGTTGCTGGGTCACTCGACTATTGCGATGGTCATGCGTTACGCGCATCTTGCGCCAGACGCGCTGAAGAGTACGGTAGAACTCCTTGGGTCTGTTGACACGTCTGTGACACGCGGCATAAGTTTCGCAAGCGCGAAAGTCCTATTAAATAGAAGAAAGACAGGAGGTTATGACAGGTTGGCAGTCTGATACGAAAGCCCTTTTAACCCCTTGGTAAGGGTAAAATTGACAACTTTCGACGTGTCTTACACACCAATCAAAAGAAAATATACACCAATAGGTTAGTGTTAGCAGTTCATCTGGTCTCTTAAAGGTGTCTGCTGACACGCTCCTGACACGAAATCATTGGTCGAGGGTGTCGTTTTGTATTGCAAGGATGACACCCTTAGGTTAACAATTAAGCACGAAAGGGTATTTAAGATGCCTTATGAGCAGACTAATATCACGGATGAGGACGCGACATTTAGCATGGATGATTTAGCACAAATATATAATGTCAGGCGTGTGGTCTTAGAACAGTTGATAGAGAAGCAGAACAGTGTGGATTCCGAAGGCGTTGTCTGGGCTGAGTTAGAAGGCATGATCGACTGCATAAACAATATGTACGATCCATTAGAGTTTTTGAGCGGAGGTGAAAACAAATGGCAGTAAAAGCAATCAAGGTAGCAGAGGTGTTCCTGATCGAAGAAGAAGATCAGATTGTTGGTTCAGAGATTGGATTTACAGAGGCGGTCACGGAAGCACAAGGTGCGGTGACTACCATGAACGTCTTGAGAAAATCTATGGATGATAGTGGCTGGGTTACAAGGGCGATTATGAATGTTGCCGAGCGCGGCAACAAATCAGATGTGACCCCTGTGGCGAGCGACCCAGACTCCACCGATAGCGATACCGCAAAGAAGAAGAACGCTAAGAATAAATAATACGATGTTCCAGAATGTTTCTTGGAGCCTTATTCTCTCTAGTTGTTTTTGTTTCTTGGCTTCTTCACGCTCACGTCTGATTTGTATGCGTAGCTTCTGAAGCTCTTGCCATCCATCCACACCACGAGTTGCGATCACAATGTGACGCAACTCTTTTTCTACGTCTTCCGCTTTTTTCTTGGCAATAAAAGTCTCCATCGCTTCTTCGTTTGCAGAGAGTAGAGGGTTGCTTCTTGCTTTGTTGTGGTCGTTTCGGATGTCGTCGATTGAGTCGAACAATTTTCCAATGTCTTTTGCCAGACCCGTTATCTCACGGCCAGCAGCGACGCCACCTTTGATGGCGGCAAAACTACTCATAAGTATTGTTATTGGTTCCATGCAGATATTGTAGTTGACTGTAGTGTTTTGGTCGTCCAGTCAGACTTCGTCGTCATCAAAGCGGACATGCTCCGAGAACATGAGTTCTTCTAGCTGTTCGTCTGTCAGGTGGTCTGTGTCTGTAATGGGGATGTACGGTCTTTTCTGATCTGGTCTTTTCTTTTTCTTAGGGCGCGGCTGCGGAACCAGTTTTGGCACGGGGGCTTGTGATTTCTCTTCGCCCCAAGTCTCCGTTGATACCTCACGATGAGAACACTTGAGACAAACTCTGTGTCTTCGGATTGATGTGGGTTTGGGTCGACTGTTGTAGACCCGCGTCTTCCCATTACACTTTGTGCAATTCATTGGGGTCTTTGTGGAATGTCTTTTCCCACTCTCTGTGACGTTGAAGGGGAACCTTAACGTAAGGCAAGTGACGAGCAATGAAGAGAAGGAAATTGTTTAGCCAGTTGTAAGGGAACTTCATGGGTCTGATGATGTCCATGAATAGGACGACGCGGACTTGGTCTGTGTTATTGAAGGCTTCATGCTCGTATGTGTCGTCGAAGTAAACGACCTCACCGTTCTTCCAATGGTAGTTTTGATTGTCCACGCGAATGAAACAACGCTCTGTGTCTGGGATGATGACGCCAAGGTGGGCGCGTAGTATGCCTGCCCAAGGGCCGCAGTGTGGGGGCAAGTGTTTTTGAGGGCCAAGGATGGAGAGATAAGCAGAGCAGATTTCTGGATTGCGCTCGATCAATGCCGCAGTCTTGGGCATCATGGCTAAGTTTTTCTCGAAGCGAATGTTTGCAGCCTTGAGGAAAAACATTTTCCAGCGGTCATCGTTAGATAGAAAGTTTTGGTCTGGGCTTATCTGTTGGAATGGAGTGATCTCGTCATACCGTTTGAGAACTTCAAGTGTCTCTTCCCTGACGTCTGCAAAGTTTGCTTCCAAGTCTGGCGTGGCAGATAGGCTCATCTTATCAAAGAATGGGTGGTCTCCGATGGTACAGTTGGCTTTGAATTTGTCGTGGAAGAACTTTTCTAACGACTCTTGAAGAAAGTATTGATCGGTGATTAATAGTTTGAGTGTCTTTAGCACTGACATTCTCCATTGTTTCCGCATGTACACTCCGCCGTGCCGCTAGGCAAAGGCGGGGCAACCTCACAGACTTCGCCAGAACAACATTCCTCTACCACCAAATGACAGAAGCCACACTGGGTGTGGCCGTGGACATGAACTTGTTTTTCGCTGCCGCATCGAGGACACATCATTTCTTTTTCCAACTTATCCGCTTCGCACTTGTCTTCCTTTTTGCGGCAGACGTACATTGCGCTTTGGTTGGGCGGCAAGCTGGGTATGCCCGTTTGGATTTGGTCGCAGACTTACGGCCACATGCCTTGCCTGTCTTGCAGTCAATCCATCCTTTGCCGTTGTTCCTACCGAACCATTTTTTGAGACTGTCACCTGCTGCCATTATTTTTTCTTTGACTTGTTGCCCCAGTTCTTTGCGCCAACTTTTCTACAACGAACCAAAGCCCCTGAAGCGTAAGCACTTGGCCATTTGGTGTAGCGAGACTTAACTTTGTGGTAACAGGCATCACGCTTGGCTGGTTTTTTTGCTGCCTTTTTTGCCATTTGATCCTCGCATTGCACATGGGCATGTGGCGTGTTGCATGTTGGCAGACTTGGTTTTGCCAGCCAATCTGCGGACTGTTACTGTTGCCATTACGTTCGCCTTAGACGTTTGGGTTTGCCGTACAGGGTGGCCTTTCCAGAACCCCCAGCAGACCTACCGAACTGGCTCGGCATGTTGGACATAGTGCGGTATGGGTTCACCGCTCTCATGCGATTACCCATACCGGACGATGTTCCACCGAAGACTACTCCTCGGTTCCTTTTCATTTTCTACGACCACCCTTTTTGGGAAGTTTTTTGATTGGCTTTTTCATTCCACGCATCATAAATCTCCTTGCGTCGGTTGATGTATTGCATGTCTTGGGCTGGGAATTTTTCGTAATACTTTGTCTTCTTCAAAGTCTCTGAAGCCTCCACCAACTTGTTCAATGATTGCACAAGGATTACTGCGTAGTCGTCCTCGACAAGACCTTCAAACTCTGGTGTAAGTGGGTTTTCTGTGGCGTCGGGGTGAAACCCCATAAGCCACACACCGAAATGGTTTTGGTTTTGATCTTCGATCCATTGGTCAAACTCTTCGACTGTCATTTGCTGGTAGTCTGTCCAAGCAAATAGGTGGAGCCGATCTTCGTCTGCTTCCAACACAGACTTTACATCTACAACATCACTCAACTCAGTTGTGACATGGACTACTACGTTGTTTTTGAGCCATGCCATTCGAGCGAAGGGACAAGGTGGGAGGTTTGCAAAGCCAGGGCATGGAATCTCCAAGACTTGGTCAGACCAAAGCCTGATCTCCGTCCAAATTTGTACGGCGGGATCGTTCTCCATCAGCACTTCCATCTACGACGAGCAGCGCAGATGCGTTTCTTCGGCGTCTTCGAGCAAGAGATGTTGTGCATCTTCATCTGGCCTTCACTGCGCTTGCAGTATGAATTGCGACGCTTACCGCCCGAAGGTTGAGGGGCTTTCAACTTCGAGCCGCAGGCTTTGTTGTATTTCGCTCTGCCTTTTGCGGTTAGACCTGCGCCTTGAGACGCTGGTTTCTTTTCACCACGCCCGACAGACAGACTTACATTGCATCGCGTTTTCTTCTTGGCCATGTTTGTATTTTGCCAGCAGCCAAGGGTGTGGTCGTCCCTACTTCTGGGTCAGACCTTCTTTTTGCAGGTAAGATAAGTAGAACTTTAAGAAGTCATCTAGTCTCAGGAGGACGAGGCTTTCGCCTGTCTTCATTCTGGACATGCGGTTGATGACAACAGGGCAGCTTTCCGACCTAGTTATGTCTATGTTTTTTTCAGCTTGACGGAGAGCTTCATGGAAGTTGAGACGCTCTACTCGCTTGGCTTCTATAAATAGGTCTGGTGTTCCAAGGATGTCTGCGCCACCAGCCATACCGACATTGCCCCCGCCAGAAAGTGGAGCGCGAAAGGATGACAAACCTGTCTTCTCATTGAAGTAGGATGCTAACTCTCTCTCGTACTTGTCGCCTTTTTGTTTGTGTCCTCTACCGCTCAATCGTCGTATCCTCTTTCTCGTCTGCAAGGTATGCAGAAGTAATAATTTTTAGGTCGAGGTTTGGTGCAGCCGCAATCCATGCACGGCTTCGCCCATGTTTTTTCTTCAAAGTCTCTACGAACTTGATATTTTGCCCCATCAAATTCTTGCAGTCCCTCTCGGACTAAAATTCTTTTAAGTGTATCCACACAGCAGCCGAGTCTGTCAGCCAGATTGTGGTACGAAAGTTTTGTATGATTTGATGTGAGCCATTGCTTGTCGTCTTCGGAGACGACCACTGGCCTCGGCATTATATAGCACCCCTATATGTAGTTTGTATTGTATCTTAAATACTACATAGGGTGTGTTATGTATACACCAAATGAACTTTTTATAGCTCAAAGGAGTTTACAGACGTCTAAAAATATGATACAACGACGTTGTTGTTGAAGACGGCGACGGAAGGAAACGTGCCGTTTCCCTCCGTAGTTAGCCTCGAAACAAAGCGACAGCGTGTAGTCGTTGTATCACTCTCAATACAAGTCCAGATCATGGAAAAGAAGCTCACCAATAACAAATTAGAGAACAGGCGTAACTTCCCAGAAATTGCAAAAGTAGTTGATGAGGTCAGGCGTTTATGGCCTGACGCCACAATTACAGTGAAGCCTCGATCTCAAGCCACTCGCGCACCAGACGGACAGGGCGGCTAAGTTTGTCAGAGATAACGAGAGGATCATAACCATCTAATGCCATGTCTTTCGCTCTCTGTTTCGTCGACCTACTGCTCACGACACACTTCTCATCAGTGTGGTTGTGGGAGGCAAAGCCAATCCATTGGACGCGGTCATGTAAGTCTGTCCACTCACGCACTTTGCCGTAACGAATTTCCATCACCATTCCAAGACGGAAATCAGCGGGTAGTTTACTCACCAATTGAGGCCATATCGGGGTGTCGTATGCCCCATCGAATATCGCCGCATTTGATTTAGCAGTCTCCTCGTCTTGGTAGACCTGCGTCACCCTGATCTGCGTCTCCAAGACTGTGAGCTGGTTGGTTGAGCCAGCTTCCCTGCCCATCCCACCTTCGCTCGGCTTGTTGCTGTGATGCACAAGCACGACAGACAGCCCAGAGTTTCGTAGCTTGACTGCGAGTTGGTTGACCTTTGACCATTCGTCTGCGGAATTTTCTGCCATCCCTGGATAGGCTGAACGGATTGTATCTAGTACAACTACGTCTGGGTCTGCGAACTTGATCCACTCCTGTAGCTCCATCATCCCCTCTGCCTTATGGAGATTGATCTCCTTCTTGTCTACGAACGGAGTCCAGATGTTCATGCGGTCTTGCGTGTCGCCATGAACTTGCCGCATTTCCATCAGGCGTCTGGCAATCGTGGACATACCCATCTCGAAGTCGAGATACAGAACGCGGCCAGCCTTACCGACCTCGAAGGGGCCAAAGTATTTGCGGCCAGCACACATAGCAGACATCGCGTGTTGCACGAACATGGACTTGCCGTGGCCAGAGTAGCCAAAGACCTGCACGATTGTGTTATGTGGCAGCCAAGGCTCAATCAGATAAGTCTTTGCGTCTGCTTCTTCTAGCAGTTGCTCGGCGTCCTTCATCTGGATTAGCTTGCGCGGACGCTCTGGGTCAATGTGTTCTGGATGATACTCTTTATAAATGTACTCGCCATTGTCATTGAAACGCTCTGGGTGATTGCGCTTCTCGCTCTGCTCCATCGAGCTACAGGTTGCCTCGAACTCAAAGTCTGACAGACACTCCTCGAAGAACTGGCGCATGAAGGCATGGCCTCTGACGCGCAGCTCGGCGTCAAAGTAACCAGACCTAATGCTCTCGCTGACGTATCGCATCAGACGCTCGTTTCGTCCGTTGCCAAGGCCAGATGGAATTTTAAGTGTTGACGGGAAGTTGTCCCGTACAAATTTGGCTGTCCTATCCCACTCACCGATGAACTCGTCTGGGTGGATTGTGCTAACCGAACTCAGATCAAGCTCTTCAAAGGTAAAGTCTCCAGCTTCTGGCCGTTCCTTTAAAGTTGGCCGCCAGTCTTCCCACATGGGCATCTCGTCCCAGTCGAATACGTCTGTCGGATAATCCCAAATGTAATTTTTGGACGGCGGAAGCAGGGCGTAACTGCCGTCACCACGGAAATCTAGGCCGTTAATCTGTGGCCAGTCTGCGCCGCGACTGTTGACGCCAGCGCGAGGGCCGCGTCTTGTTCCATCTTTTGGATGCTCGAAGTACAGGTGCGAGCCGCGCTTCGTCTTCACCTTGATGGTCGAGCGCATGTTTGCATCGAACGCTGCATGAGCCGCCTCATCATTGTCACAATCTACAACGACCACACCACTGATCTCTCCAGTAACTATGGCGATCTCATGGTCAGGCCACTTACTCCACCACTCTGTCACCTCCTCTTCAGTTGGTAGCCGAGATTGAAAGTCCAGCCACTTGATGGCTGGACGTTTTGCTTCGGGTTTGATTGGTATGATTGACCAGCCTCGATCTAAATAATCAAGTGCTGCTTCCAGTTTTGTCTTTGGTTTCATCTTTTTCCTCATCAAAGTAGGCGTCTAAATCTAGGTCTGGGTCGTGAGATTTGATTTTCTCAAGGACGCTGCTGGAAACATACTGACGACTTACCCATCCATATGGCGCGGTTCTCACTGTGCCTGTGATCTTGGCGGCGGCTGACGCCCCACCAAGGTCTTGGATAAGCCGACTAATGTTCAGCTTTGCGCTCACTTTTTTGCTCCTCTTCACATTTGCTGTTGCATGTCTGTATGGTTTACGTTACACCTTTGGGTGTGTCAAGCACACTATCAGGGACACCGATGAAAAGGAGGCATTATGTTTAATGTGATGAAGACCTCGGACATTCAGAAGAATGGCCCGACCAAAGTGCTACTGTACGCACACCACGGATTTGGCAAGACGTATCAGTGCCGCTTCTATCAAAAGAGGTACGGAAAAGGACTTATACTTTCGGGTGAAGCTGGGCTGAAGTCCATCGAAGACGTGGACATCGACTACCTACCTTTCTCAAGTTGGGACGGACGCATTGTAAAAGATAGTGCAGATCGTCTGGCAATTAGAGAAGCCGATCCATCTAAAGGAGATTACTCTTTCCGCTCGATCATGCAGATGATGCAGAGCGAAGAGTTCAAGAAACAAGGCTATAACTGGGTAGCGGTAGATAGCTTGACTGAGTTGTCTGAACGTCTGCTTGAGTGGCTCGAATACAAACATCAGGACAACAAGAACGGCTTTGAGAAGTGGGGTGACTATGGCCGCCTCATGCTCGGCTCGCTGAAATGGATCAGGGATTTGCCTATTCATGTGCTTGTCACTTGCCTTGCTATGGAAGAGCAAGATGCAAATGACGTCACGCAGTATTGGCCGTTGGTGAAAGGTAAGTCTGTAGCCAAACACATACCCGCATTATTCGATCATGTTCTTTGTGGCGTTCGTATCACAGAGAAAGACCAGAAGGGTATGCCTAAAGTCAGACGCTACGTTGCGACTGATGAAGTATCTGGGTGGCATGGAAAGGTGCGCGACCCTCTTAACCGTCTGAAGCCTTATGAAGAGGTGTCAGACATAACCGAACTGCTGGCTCGTATGTCTATGGATGACGCGGAGTTTGGCAAAGCTAATAAGAAAGAAGAGGAATAAGATTATGAGTTGGAATGGTTTTGAGTCACTCGATCTGAGTAAAGTTGCAGAAGGAAGCGGCTCGTCTCGATTACAAAAAGGTGTACACCATGTCAGATGTGTTGGTGTGGAGATCAAAGAAACCTCTACTGGGGGCAAAATGATCCAAGCAAATCTGGAAGCTATGGATGGTACTGGTGAAATCAATGCGAATTTTAATGTGCAAAACAAAAATCCACAGGCTGTGGAAATTGGTATGCGTCAGCTAAAGACGTTTCTTGTAGCCGCACAACACCCAAACCCAGACAAACCAGCCGATATTAACACGCTCAAACATCTTGAGTGTAATGTTGTAGTCGACCTTGGCAAGCCTTGGAAGGGCGATAACGGTGAAATGCGTCAGAGTTCTGAGGTAAAAAACTTCAAGCCTGTTACCAATCATGCTGATGGCGCAAGCAGCTCTAGCAAAATGGACGACGATATTCCGTTTTAGTCATGGATCAAGTTAAGACAGTTGAAGACCTAATCGTAGCCATTGATAATGGCTACGATCAACAGGTTAGGGAAGACAGGGCGCGTTGTTATATCGGTGCGTCTATCGTAGGAAATCCCTGTGATGCCATGCTGTCTTTTAACATGCGTGGCTTCCCAAACAACGAGCCAAGCGCGAAGTTGAAACGCATCTTTCGCCTTGGACATCTTCTTGAAGACGAGGTCGTCAAAGATTTAAAAGAGAAGGCAGACGTTCGCGTCTGGGAAAAGGACGGGTTTACTGGCAGGCAACATTCGTATGAACAGCTTGGCGGCCACGTCGTCTGTCATATGGATGGCCACATTGAGATGGACGATGGCGTCTTGCGCGTATTGGAAATCAAGTCAATGAACAATGCCAGCTTCAACAAGTTCGTGAAGCACGGTGTCAGGAAGAGTCACCCTCAATATTTTGGTCAGGTCACGATGATGATGGGCATGGCAAACTTTACAGAAGCTATGCTTGTTGCTGTCAACAAGAACAATTCAGAGTACCACGCCGAGATTATTGAGTTCGATGAGATAGAATTTAATTTTCTGAGGGAGAGAGTTGATCGGGCTTTACAAAACAAGACAGCTAAGATTGCGTCGGACGAAGATGACTGGCGTTGTCGCGGTTGCTTCAAGCGAGGCGTCTGTTGGGGTGATACACCTGTGCCTAAGACTTGCGTTACTTGCCAGTTCTCTTTCCCTACTGAAAAAGGTCTTTGGCATTGTTCAAAACATGATGAGGAAGCTGTTGCAGCTTGCCAAGATTACATACGGTACAAGCCAGAAGAGAAAGAATGATGGATGAATTTAGAGATTTGTTAAATTTTCAAGAGGAGCATAACCAGCTTCTTTATAACATTGACCTCCAGAAAAACGAGATGGCTTCCATTCTTGAACGTCTTCAATTTGTCAGCGTTACAGACGCAGAACATACTAAAGCCTTGGACAAGTTGCGTATGACAAGAGAAGAGGTTTCTAAACTGGAGTTCGAGGCTAGACGTTTGGAGAATTATATTAAGCGGTTTGAGATGGGGATTATGTTTGATGTTGAGGAGTGAGATACTAACAAACGCCAGCAAGCTGATTGATGGTAAAAGGGCTGATGATTATGGCGATGCCAGAAAGAACTTTGATGATTGTGCAAAGTTGTTCTCTGTTGTTCTCGGAACGGAAGTCACCGCCAAACAATTTGCTATGTGTATGATTATGCTGAAGACAGCCAGACTTATGAAGTCTGACACTATCGACAGTTGGATTGATATTTGTGGATACGCAGCGTTAGCTGGAGAGCTTATGCCGGAATCTCAACTAGAGCTAGACGATCACTGATACGTTTGGCTCGGTTCGGGGTTTGATTTGCCCACTTACTGTCTAAAATTTCTTCGCTAAGTTCAGACCACAGGTGATCGTTTGCATATCCCACAGACTTAGAAAAGCGGCTAAGTGATGGGCGGCCTAATTGATAGCACATATTTGCCAGACAGAGCTGCACCTCTTCGGGAAACCCGTCAAAGTCACGGAAGATAATTCGGCAGTCATCAATGGTCGTCTGTATGTCTGCATTGAAACATTCAGTAACACGTTCTTCAGACACAGACGTACCAACAGGCTGGCTGTATTCAGGGTCTGACTCCAAGACCAAGTGACCGACACCGAATGTTAATTTATTTTCGCTGCACATATATGTTTCGTGCTTGATCCCCTCGTCTGCTTCGAGGTCTGCGCGGAGCTTGTCAATGTTCATTTCTTTATTCCCTTCAGTGACCGCAAACCAAAACTCGCGGCTATGCTGGCGTAAACGGCATACTGAAACCACGGTGGCGTATTGGAAAGAGCTTCAAACCCACGCTCAACAAAAGGCTGGGTAAACGGAATGAAGCACATAGCAATTATGATGATAAAGAGGATCGTCCACGCCTCGTCTTTCCAGCTATTGTCGCTGGACTTAGCCATGATCTTTTCCCAGCCTGCTTCGTGTGTAGCTGAAGTGACCAAAACTTGAGCCTCCGCTTCAGCGCGAGCTTTAGCTACTGCCCCTTTAGCTTTTGTAGCCTCTACTTTGGAATCCATCCATGACCCAGCAAGACTTGCTATCGGGCCTATAAGTGCTTGTATCATCTTGTCAACATGCCTCCTCTTCCGCACATTTTACTGGATAGCATTGAGCTAACATCCGATAATGTTCGTTGTCATAAGTTGTCTCCCACATCTCTTCATCAATTAGATAAAGACATTGTTCCTCTGTCATTTCTTGCTGCAAGGACATCTGGTTGCCGATATAAAGCCATTCACTTCCATTGTTTCCCCACATGCTGATTACCAAAACAAAAGTTTCAATCATCTACACGCCTTACTTTTTAGGCCAGCAGGTGACGGTCATGTAGCCGCCAACAATGCCTGCGCCAGAAAGGAAGATTAGGTCTGTGACTGCGGCCAACCCAGATAGCTTTTCTGGGCTGCAAAAAGGAGACGCCAAAAAAACTGCGTACACACCCATAAATATAAGTGTCCATCTCGCCATCCGAAGTTGAGCTAAGTTTTTGCGGAGATTTGTTTCTGTTTCTTTAATCTCTTTGACATGAGCAAGCTCTGCGTCTGTGACAATGCCGTCACCGTCTTCGTCGTACTCACTGTACTTAGAGTCTTTTTGAAACTTCTTCTGCATTACTTCCAGTCACCTTGTCCCCATGAAGACGTCCATCCACCAGTGCCACCTTTGTCTGGTTCGCCAGCAGTAGCTTCAACGATTGACTCTCTGATCTTTCTGTTGCCGCCAAGAATTGGAACGCGGGTTGCTATCTCACGCATTGCAGACCGCTCTTTAGCATTTGAGTTGTCACTCTCGTCCGTTGCTCCAGCAATAACTTGCATACCAGCATTGCCAAGACCGAATGTCGGGCCTAGTACCGTACCCCACATACGCTGTTGTCCATACGCACCGTTGTCTACTTGGCTAACCGCCGAGTGAATAACATCACCCATCAATCCAAGGCCGCCCATAACCAACATGCTTTCTACATACCAGCCAAGGAAGTCATCGACGTTGCCGTGTGTCTTTTCATTGTGGCCGAGTGTCTTGGCGATATTGCGCTTGCGAAGTTCTGCGCTTTCTCCGTCTTCGCCGCCGCGCTGCTGAATAATATCTTTTGCAGCCAGCGTACCCATGCCAAATGCTGGGCCAAGAGTTGCCAGATATAATAAAGGCTTGAAGTTGCCGTGATTGAGTTCTTCAAAAACGTACCCAGTCAAACGGCTCATCATCAGCGGGAATGACTTGAGCTGAAAGACGAGTGCGCCTATTGGCGTCTGCGCCCATAGCGGGATGTCATTCGGGTTTGGCTGGAAGATCGCTTCGTCTGCAAACTTGATGATAGCCATGCGAACTGATGGGTCAGTCCCTTTTTCGTCTTTCATAAACTTATCTGCGACAGACTTGTCCCCCAGGCTTTCACCAGCAAGTTTTCCTTCAGGTAAAAATTCTTGCAGGCCATAGCGCGACAAGTATCTATGTGCTGTTTTGTAAGAACTAGATTGCTTGGAATACGGAAGGCCAGCCTGATGTTTGTTAAAGGCTTTCTTCTGCATTGCAATGAACGACTCAAACCCTGTTGCGCCAGATATTAAACGGTTCATGTCCGTCCAAGGCGTTAGCAATGTGGCGTTGAAGAAAGCATGAGATGCCTTGTTGTCGGGCGATCCATACATGTGGATCATACGCTCATGGACTACGTTTTCCATAGCAACACCTACGTTCTTCAACATGGTGCGGTACTCTGGGTCTGTAGCGACTTTGCCTAAACCCTTCGCCCAGCTTGAGAAAGAGCCAGAGCGGATGATTGAAAGAACTGGGTCTCCAAGAGATGTCAGGGTGGTGAAGCCAAGCAGTGTGACGTTGTTAGTCATGCGAAGTGCGCGTGATACGTTGACCACAGACTTTGCGCCTTGCCCATCCATCGGCTTCTTCATTGCGACCTTCATGGCTTGCTCGATGAATACTTCGTCTTGCGTGTTCATTGAGTTTGGCTGACCCTTGAAGTCTTCAAGTGCGCCAATGATTGCATCTACCCTGCGCTGGTAAGTTACAGGAGGATTGCCTGCTGGGTACAAATCATTAAGCATCTTGCGAGCCGCAGCAGACCCATTGGTGTTGTGAACTGACACAAGGTTTTGTGAGAATGACCGAGCTGCGGCGTCGTCTCCTGTGAACGGCATACGGATTGTGTCTGCCAGTGTGAAGACTTCCATCTTTCCGTTTTCGTTCATAGCGTTGCGATCTGTCTTAAACACTTTGTTTGTGGACAGCAGTCTTGCTATGCCAGCTTCACCATCTGAAGCAACAAGAAGGTAGTCATTTACAGCATGGCTGTTGACGCCCAGCTTCTTGGCGTGGACATTGCGGCGAGAAGAGCCTTCAAGGTACTTAACCAAGATGGCTGACATATCGCTTTCGAGGAAATCCTCAAGCTCATCCAGCATATCTGGATACTTGTCCAGTTCGATAACACGAGAGTAGTCGACGTTCTCGAAGGTTGGGTTCTTTGTTGACCCACGAGCTGGGATGAACACACCGTCATCACCTTCCTCGGTTAGCTTGAGCATAATACCTTTTGCAAATGCGTCTGCTTCTGCGTCATCAAAAGTCAGGCCGTTTCTAGCACGGTCTGCCTTATAATAATTAGCCATCTTCTCGATAAACTCATCACGACGCTTTTCAATCTTCTTTGCATCCCAGACTTGAGGCACATAGTTCTCACGTCTGCCAACATTGAATCCAAGTTTTGTTAGCTCTGTTCGCTCATTCTCAAAAGTGGTTTTTATCTGGTCGTAAATGTTTCTTTCTTGAGTTGATAATGCTTTTTCCTGTCGGCTGCCGTCACCTCGACGAAGTGCTTTTATAATACGTCTGTGAGATGCGGGCTGCTGCTGGCCAACGCCAGCAGTGACCGCTCTGAAGTGTCCGCGAAGCATACCATCTGCGTCTGGTAACGCATTAAGCGCGTTCATAATGGGCATGAACTTGCCAGCAAATCGTTGGTTAAGATCAGGAAAGTGGCTCTTGTACCAGTTGCCAAGATAGTTTGCGCCCATAGACTTCATGCGCTCAGACTGTGATTGGAGATAGGTAAAGTAGCTCCGCTTGCGAACTGCCTGTTCTTCGCCTGCTGTCAGGTTGCGGCGTTTAACCATGCTCATTACTGCGCCAGTTAGTGTGCCGTTACTGCCGCCCTGCTCCATAACTTCACCGAGTTGCCCTACTGGCACGTCGTCTATTTTCTCAATTCTGTTTGTTAGTACAGCATCAACAAGACTACCAAGTGTACCTCTAGGCACAGACTCGAAGCCAGCTTGTGATTGGTACAGACGCGCATCACTTGCATTAAACTCCGAAGCATCAATGTGCTTGCCCTGCTCTGGATCAAACAAAACTGCTGTCTCGTGGAGAACTTCGTTTGCACCAATATCGTCTTTAAAACTTTCGTTCAGTCTGCTGTTATCAAGAGTGTTTCGGTGGACGGTAATCAAACCATCATGCCCAGTGTCTTTCAGGATGCTGTTCAGGTTAGTGCGTGGATTTCCTGACGCGTCTTCGAGTGCCTGAGTAAGCACCCTGTAAGTTGTCTCGCCATCAAGAGTTCCACCATTTGCAGCAAACTCTTCCTCTAAAAATCTGTATGGCTCAAACCCTAAGTCTGGGTTCTCTGCCATCTTGTCCATGATGGCTTCGATGAATGGGTGATCTAATGTATAGCTTGCGCTGTGCTTGAAGTTGGCTGGTTTCTTTAAAGATATAAACATTGGCATCACATACGGGTCTAGCGTAACGCCTGCATCTTCAATAGTTTTTGCCAGATCACGCTCAAGGTCTAACGCATTGGTAAGTTCGTCTTGAATGATCTGAGTTTCAGGAGTTTGTCTTCCACTTATTAATTGTTGGTTTGTGTAATCTCGTCTTAGTCGTGAGATCAGAACACGAGTTGCATGTAGCTCAGACGCATCCATAGTCAGGAACATCTTTTCGTCTGCGCTTAATGATAGATCATCAATCTGTCGAGCCATGCTGTCAGGCGTACCTTTTTGTGCGTACACTGAAGACGCAACATTCGGGTTTGCTGTCAAATAGTAGCCAGGGCCATACTGTCCGTCTTGTGATGGCTTGAACACTACGTCTGGGTTGCTCGCTTTACGGAGCTTAGTTCCATTTGGAGTTCCGTGATACCAGACAACAGGAGTTTCATTGACTACGTCATAGCCAACGCCGCCTTCAGTAAACTTATCTACGCGAGACCGTTTTGCCTTTGGCATAGCTGAAAGAGTGTCGTGAGCATAGTCTGCGGCATGACTGGTATGAGACAAGTAAGTGCCTTCAAGTGAGCCAGCCATTGGGCCACGGCTTTCTTCCATCATGTCACCATAGAAATCTAAGAGATAATACTTCTCCTTGATGTCTGCGCGACCAATGTTCCCGTTTAAGACGTAAGCTGTGTACTCGGTAAGTCTGTCAATTGAACGCTGCAAGTCGGTGAGCTGCGCTGCGGATATATCACCTGACAGACGTGACTCGATGGCATCCATAGTCAAGCCCTTGCCCTGCATATGTTCTGAGGCAAGCTCTGAGATTAGGCTGATTGCTGTGTACTCTTCGTTGACTGAGTCCTCCAGACCTCCTTTTTGTGGATGACGATTGCGAACTGTGTTCTGTGTAGCAGGGTCAAGCTGTCTAAAGAAACTGACTGCTGCATTGCGTTCTGCGTCTGGCAAAGCAGGCGAACGACCTATCATTGAAATAAGGTCAATCATTCTTGCTTCTGGATTGCCTTCACCCCTTGTTACAGGAGAGGCTATAGCTCTGATCGCTTGCCTAAAGTCCTTGAAGTCTTGTGAATTTGTGTTCACAAAAACAGACTGTCCAAGCAGAGGATCGTTACCTGCAAGATTTGCCATTTCTGATGACAGTAACTGGTTCCCATCTTCAAGAGTGCCACGGTTTGTGCGGTTCATTAGGTTAAACAAACGGTAGGATATTGTCCTCGATGCTGTCTGAACCTCTGGCTCACGGTGGGTAATTGAGCTTAGAGTGGTACGGATGGACGGTCTTGCAGACGCAGGTATCCCGTCGCTCGAAGTAACGCCAGTGCTATCCACTTTTTCACGAGAGATGGACATGCGGATTTGCTGGAAGACAGGCTTGATGATCGGTGTACCGTCTTTCTTTGCCTGACGTTTAGCAATCCGTCGCTGTATTTCGTAAGCCAGCATCTTTGTTGCGTTGGCGTCGCCGTTATGTATTGCGTCCAGCAGACGTGTATTGATCTCGCTTCGACCTAACTCCATCACTTCTCTTGTTACTGGAACAGGCTTCGCAGGTAACGGCTTTGCTTTTATTTTTGCCGTGATTTCCAGAGCAACTTGATCTCCGTAATCAGTTCCCTTGTGAACCTGATATAACTTTCTAAGATTAGAGATAGACTGAGACTTAACTTCTGGAGCAGTTGAGATGTCCACTGTCGGACGGCCAGAAGCATCTGCCCTAGCTCTCCTACCTTTAGATGTTTTGGCATCTGCTGTAGCTTGTGCATCAGTTCTTTCATTACGTTTACCTATCGCGGCTATTGCTTTTCGTTTAGTTTGGCTTTGTTGTGCGTTGCCTTCTGCATCACGCGGCGGCTCATATCCATCTTTGACTGAGTTTGGCACACGGCCAGATGCAAGGTTGGATGTGTTTTCTGCCCTTTGGAAAACTGATGTGTATAGTTTTTCAGCAGAGCCAATTGACCGCTGAAGACTTGACGCAGCTAAGTCTGTGACTGAGCCGGGGATGCCGTTTGCAGGTTCAAACTTGCCTCCGTATCCGTTGTAATAAAAGTCTGTGAGCAGGTCAGCGATCTCCTGTGGATCAGCGCGGAGCGTCATACCCTCATAGACTGCTGGATTGAAAGCGTCATCGCCGCCTTCTTCAAACCCTATCTTGCCATACATGATCTCGTCGATGTCACGGATACGGTTCTTTAGTATCTTATGAACAGTCTTACCCTTCTTTGTCCGCCTAAGAGCGTAAAGAGGGCCAGTCTTTGCCTCGGCATTGTTCTTAGCCTGACTAAGTAACAGGGTTCTGTAGGCTTCTACTGCTGATATAATTCCGTCTGCGCTGTCACGTTGGATAGCGTCCTCAATCTCCGCCCTAGAAAGCTGAAGCTGTACAATGTTGGACTGCATGGTCTTGCCAGTAGGTGTTCTTGCTCTTCCGCTAACGCCAAGGCTAAATACTTTCTCTTCTTCTGGCGGCAGTATCTTTGCGAACAGCGGCTCAAGGTCTGGGTCAATACGCTTCTTATCGTAGTAGCGATCAAAGACTGCTTTAACGTAGCGAGCCACCTTTCCCCAGAGCTTGTCATCTTTAACCATTAGGTTAGTGTTCTGAGCCACCCACATATCAAACTGATTGGCAAAAAATTCTTGCGGACTATCCATGTCGTTTAGTGTGGCCATGATTTGATTGCCTTCAGCATCTATCTGACCTGTGTCGATTCTTCCACCAACAGGCAGTCCTTCCGCTATTGCAGAGCGATCAAGAAGCCGAGTGTCGCCATAATATTTTTGCATAGACTCCCAAAAATCTATGCGGTCTTGTGGGGTCAGGATGTTTAAGTATGCCCAGTGGCCAAGCTCATGCGTCACAATAGACTGAGCGGGGAAGTAACTGCTTCCACGAGTCGATGTTAATATTAGACTTGTTTCGCCCAAGGTATCTGGGTTTGTGCTTCGTGATCGGCTTAAAGCATTTAATGCTCCTAAAGTACCTTCACCGCTTCCTTTATTTATAACAGGGCCAACAGAGCGATCACCACCAAGACGCTCCATAACCCTTTTAATTTTGGCAATTTCGTCTGCGGGGTGGCCGTCAAATATTTTCCCCAGGGCTTCTACAGACTGCGCTCGTGTAGCGACGTCTTCAATGTATCCTTGAGGCGCAATGCGCTGTTGTATTCTGTACCCGTCTTTGAGGTCTTTGATACGTTGCTCTATATCACCTACATTTCTAGGCCAGCTTGATCCTTCAGCTTCCAACAGTGCCAGACGCAGATCACCACCTGTAAAGTCAGGGCCGTCGTTAATCCCAGATGCTTCTAATCTTCTGTTGCTCAAGCCTCTGGTGCGGAGCAGCCTTTGGATTGTTTCTGCTTCTTCAGGGGTAGCTGTAAACTTCACTCCAGCAAATTCTTTAGCTGTCAGAGGTATCCCTTCGCCAGTAGCATCACCAACTTCAAGACGTGCGCCTGCACCAGTTGGAGCAGCTTCTTCAGGCAGACTTTCAAACAAACGCTGAAGTGCAGCTCCACGAGCTTCCGCGTTCATGGGCGCGTACTTGACATTCCAGTTTGCAGGGTCTGCGTCTGGTTCGCCAACCTTCTGGCCAATGATAGAAGAGATGTCCTTGCCGTCATTAATCTGCCGTTGGCTTATCATACGAACTTTAGATGGATCGGACTTAGACTGAACGATTAGTTTCTTGCCGCCACGAGAAGGTGCTGGTGCTGGTGCTGTCTCTACGTCTGCATTTGGTGAGTCTGCTTTGGCGGCTGCCTGATCCATTCTTCTCTGAAAAGCCAACAGAGCAGTTGCTAAAGCGTCTTTATCTTTAGATGACAGTGCGGCTTTGATTGAGTCGGCATCAGGTGTCTGTTCAGATGCAGTCGGGTTCGATGCTTTCCTGTCACCCCGCACATACTCAGCATATTCACGGGTTGCGTATGACCGCTCAGTTCTGCCGTCTGCGAATACAGTTGTTCCTTTTGGAACTGTAATGTCACCATTGGGACTTTTAACAACTTCCTGTGTCTTGGTGACGTATGGAATTATAGACTCACCACCATTGGCTTCGGCGCGGATGAGTGCTTCTTCTTTAGCCAATCCTCGCTTTGAAACTTGGTACTGTGGATCAAGTCCACCTCTGCCGGAACGCTTGAGAAAAGCTTGTATCTTTCCACTGTTTGAGCGGCCAGCAGTTTCCATGATGCTTGCGCGATCAATGGCAGCTTGGCTTTGACGTGCCTCTGGTGCGGTGGTGTCCGCTCCACGCTGGCCTTTGACTTTCATTTCAGCCAAGGAGTCGGATACTTCTTTGCTAAGACCTTTGGCTTGGTGGCTTTTAGAGATGCGCTGAATACGCTTGAGTTCAGTTACTGTAAACTCACCAGCCTTCATTTCTGTAAGACGAGGGCTTAATGGGTCAGCATCATCAATGATGTCGGTAAGCTCATCGAGCAAAGTTTCTCGCTTGGCCAAGTCTGGTTCTGCTCTGATGCTTGCAATAATTAGATCGGCCTGCTCATCTCCCAATACACCCTTAATGTTTGGGGTAAGAACTTGCAGTTCTTCGTCAAGCATCGCTGCATGTGACTCAGGGTTTTTGCGGATTTCAGCAAATTTTGCGTCAAGCTCTGCGTCTGTCAGCTCTGAGCCATTCTCAGCCCTGATGTCTATACTGCCTTGCTCTGCTCTAACTGCGGAGTCTGCATTTGGAGATGCGTCAGGAGCGTCAAACGCTCGTTGCCCGCCCACCTCATGCTTGAACACAGCAACAATATCTTCTGGATCGCTCTTGTAACCGAACCGAGGGTCAATCGCAGATACACTTATGACCTCAAGCTGTTCGCTTAATGTAAGATTAGGCGGCATCCTATTAAGGATGTCGAGAACTTCACTCTCCACTTGAGCGGCGTAAGGCTCTATCTCCGTACCTTCTGCACGATCTTTGATAGCT
>Ga0209535_1000680_pt1 | contig 23779 bp, 54 predicted proteins | sample LinPmetageLP28_FD_184041 | JGI IMG/M metagenome (GOLD analysis project Ga0209535, IMG submission 184041) | Marine viral communities from the Pacific Ocean - LP-28 (SPAdes) (version 2) | ecosystem: Environmental > Aquatic > Marine > Oceanic | place: Pacific Ocean | collected 2009-08-22
TTAGAGTCATCTTGTTACCTCTTTTGTGGTTCAACATAGTCAAACCCTAGGAGTTCAAAGACCTGTTCCTCAGACTTCCCAGCAGCCAGGTTGCTGCCATCCTGATCGAAGAGGCCGTGTTGACTGAGTTTCAAGTCTCGAGCCTTTGCGGCCTTCCGCAACTTGATGTTGTTCCATTTAGAACCTGTCCACATCAAAGTACATGTACCCCAAGTATCTTGAGTTGCTTCATAGAACTCAACCTGTACACCTCCAAACAGTGCAACATTCTGAGGGTTTCCGTTCTTCTTTGTGCCGAAAGATTCGAGCAACCATGCTTTGAAGTCACCAGCTTCATTGTCTTGAAACACAATGTCCAAGTCGCCGCACTGCTTCTTGCCTCGTCGAGCAGAGCCACAAAGTTGTATCCGATTGTGTTTTGCCTCTAGATTGTTTGTGGCAATGATCTTGTTGTACAGATCAAATGCCTCTTCTCTTGTGATTTTGTTTCCGCCTAAAGCTTTACCGCCCATATTATCTCCATTGGTTGTTGTGTGGTTTTATTATACTATTGTTCTTGTTCTGTTGCACTTTTGGCAGCAGCAGCTTCTTTAATTGTCTGTCCATTGGAGTTGATAAAGCCAATGCCACCATCATATTGGAAGCCGTCTTGAACTAGTTCTCGATAGTATCGGATGACAGCGTCTACGCGATCAGCTTCTCTGTCATAGAAACGGTAGTCACCTGCGTCGAGCTTGAACTCTGAGTCAATGTATTCCCAGCCACCGTAATACTCGATGCATCTAGGGTTGCATGCTGCGACAAAACCTTCATCGACTGAGATTAAGATTCTGCCACAGCGAAAGTCTAGACCTAACTCTTCTAAGCCGTGCGTACCGATTTCAACGACGTCGCTCTCCTCAATATACTTTTGAACTGCGTTCTCGATTGTTTCATTAAGTTTGTACATGTTTTACCTCTTGGTTGTTGTGTGGTTTTATTATACTTTATGCTTGCCAGAGTTACACTTCTTCAAAAGAGTCTTCTTCTTCATAAGGAATCTTTTTGCCTAAAGAGTGACTAGCATGAACTCTTTCAAGTAGGAGATTGCTCTCTTCTTCATAAAGAGTTTCGCCCACTTTCATTGTGATTACTAGAGGAATAAACTCTGGATCTTCATGATCTTCAAAGTCTGTGTTGACTTCTTGGAATGTCCATAGTTCAGGTGAGTAATCTTCACCAGGCCATGAGGCTATAAACATGTGTTTTTCTTGAATGTCTGATGCTTTGTTTGTGAAAGACATATATGACTCCTTTGTAGTTGTTGTGTGGTTATAAGCTTGTCTGCTTTGTTTGGTTCTTATATATTATACGCTATGTTTGCTGCTGTTGCACTTTTGTGTTTAAACTATGTATAATAACGTGTGCATAAATTACATGAGCAAAGTGGCTGCTGTCTTCTTGGGTTGACACCTCTAGATAAGGCAGCTCTGACTCTTCTTCTCTCTGCTGCATGTCTAGCTGCAGCTTTTTTCTTTTCTGCTGCTGCTTCGAGTTTTTGTTCGTATTTTATTGTCAGATCGAGTGCCATGGCACCAAGTATGTAACCAATCATGATAAGTCTCCAAGGGGTATATGTAAATCACTTTTTCTAGTAATTATACACATGTGTTTTTCATTAACAAAGCAAATACAAGATTTTTCATAATCTAAATCATCAGCATATGCGAAAGAAGAAAGTGAAGTGGCAACGTCTTCGAACAACATATCTTCAGCAAAGAACTGCGAAGTATTACCATGCTCTGGGTGATTAATCCATTGAACTTTAAAAGTTCTTAGAATGATTTCATTTGGTTGCTTAGACAATTAGTATCTCCAGTAAGGTTATGCTTTTATTATACTATAATGTCAATACCATTACACTTTTAAACTCAATAAACAAATCCCACAACCCACCCTCAAGATTACCCGCTCCACTACCAGCTTTCGCTTCGTGCGTTAATCCTTACACCGATTTGTTTATTTCCCATCGAGAACACGCGTGTGCACGATACAATAGATAAAGTCAACCGGTCTTAACGTCGCGCGCCCAGCTAGACATATTGAGAGGGGTCGGAGTGGTGACCGGTTGACAGTAAATCTATTCATCTAATCGTCTAAAACCTCAACACATATCTCGTTTTCGTCTACTTCAACTTCGTAGCCATAAGATTCAATTTCGTCTTCTAGCATTTGTGATATCTGTGTATTAATGATATCAAGTAATTGTGCCGGATCCATATCAGTTACGACTGGAATTGTTATCAACTGTGTTTCCATTGTTTTGTCCTTGTGCATATGTTAATATATCTTAAAAGTTCTGTATTTTACAAATTTTGTGACATTATTTCATCAGCTTCTATTATTGTTCCGTTTGCTGTGAAGTATATTTCATTGCTTTCTATGTCTTCTGTTATGTTATCTCGATCGATCGCCACTTCATACGCCTTCTGAAAGTCATCATACCAACGACAACACAAATCATTTTTCCATTCATTCAAACACTGCTGAGCCCTTCCAACAAAATCATGTACTTGATCGATACAATCGTCAATGTTAGTTAGGACTTCAAAGTAAGGACCACTCACACTAACAGCATGCTCATGACAATAGTTGAAGTTGTGTCTGTGGATCATACAACCATCCCAACTGACTTTGTCATTCTTATGCAAAGATATAATAGATGATATAGTTTGCCCTAATGCAACAAAGCCGGGTGTGTCTTTATCAGCAGCCATCTTAGCCCACACCGGAAACTGTTGTTGCAAGATATATAGCCATGTTTCGAAACTTATCTTTCCAGTAAAAGAAAGACCGTCGCCTTGTGAGTTGAAGCCTGACCATGCAAATTCGAAGTCTTCAATACCAGTGGCTTGGGCTTCATTCTTAATTCGTTCCTCAATTTCATCTGACCACCAATCGGGTAAGTCTTGCATGTAATCAGAAATAATACTTTCTTTCACATTATTATCTAGATCTTTAAACTCAAAGAGCTTGATTGTCTTTAGTATCGGCATTATTCACCTCTCCAACTAGCTCGAAAAGAACCAACGATTACCAATACTGACGTTAATAGCCAAATGTTTCCAATCATTTCTAACATACTCTACCTCGATATAAACCGTTTTCATCATAATCTTCGAAACCAACAATATCTTTTATAGAATCAGAATATCGCTTCTTAATCAAATGTAGAATTGCAATCAAATCTGTCCGGTGGATGTTCGACTTTTCACATGCATATGAACTAAAGATTGTGTCTCCTTTTGGCCATGTGAAAGTTTCACCGGATGCACCATTATTAAGCCATGTAAATCCGCAACGCTGGGTATTATAATTACTGTCGGTGTATACAATATAAAGTAGCTCATAGCGAGTCATATTCCCAGGTTCTGCTGTGAAGTGTTTCGCGAAGGGTGTGTGATGGTTTGACATATTTAATCCTATTGTGATTGGTTATATTCTTATTATACACTACGAATGTAAGAGTTACACTTTTATAAAAGCTTAAAGTTAATTAAATTAGTATTGTTCAAAGTGTAAAGCTGGCCGTCCATTGACCGGTACACAACAACATTGTCTTTGGTGACTTTTCTTACAAACAACAACTCATCTTTGTACCAATCTTTCATATTCTTTGTTGGTGTCATATACGCGTTGTTGTTTGTCTTCTGTTGCATTACTAACTTATCTTCGACTGCTTTCACTGTTGTCATCGTTTACCCCCTGTGAATCTTTCCTTACCAGTATATCGTGTAATCTTACCTAGATAACCTACCCGTCTCATTTCTGCCTTCCATTCCTTGCCGTGACCGATAACTCTCTTGCCACCTGCTGCTGCTGAATACCCATGTTTGAATGTAACTTGGACATAGTGATGACACATCTCGTGAAGAAGTACACCTAGCATTTGTAGTGCTGTCATCCTCTTGTTACTACTGATCTTAATATAGCCGCTGTAACCATACCAACCTAATTGTGCTTTCTTCGTTGATTCAGTACTCACCGGGATCTTTGGTAGTGTGCCTTTCCAGAACTGTGTGTTCAATTTGTCGAATGCCTCGTTCCAATCTTTAAAGTCCATCCCGTCCAAAAGCAGAGTTTCAGATGCTTCGCGCAGTTGTGACTTTACTTTGTCTAAGATGGCTCTTCTTCTTTTGCCTTTGTATTCCATTGTATCTCCTGGTTGGTTGTTTATAGTATACAATGTCAAAAACTATGTTGCACTTATGTGTTTTTAATGTTAATCAACCACCCGAAGCAAAGAAGAGGAGAGACATATCTTCTTGCTATTGACAAATACTATTATATCTCTATCTACACCTGCTGTCTTCCAACCTCGGATTAATTCTTTTTCTCTAACTTCGAGAACAACCATCACCTTATTACCATAATCTTCTTGAAGTCTGTGAAAGTATTTGACAGCTGAAAGTGCACCGGGTACTTTCCAGGTATCACTAGCTAGCATAACTAAATCGCCAGGTTTAATCATCTATCTTAACACTGTGAGGAACTGGCTGACCTTGTTCGTCAATTGCAACAAAAATAACCCGACCGACTGAGGCAACTTTTCTACCAGAGATCTCTTCTTTCGCATCAACACGAAATGTAAGTGAAGTACTTCCAGCAGATTCGAGTGTTGTCACTATGTATATAATGTCTCCGGCGCGCGCTGTCGAGATGAAGTCAACTTGATCGATGAAGCGAGTGACACAAACACGGCGGGTAAGCTGCCTTGCATGCATACCCGCACTTTCATCAATCCATCGTAATAGTTCACCGCCGTGTAATGTACCATGGGCATTTAAGTTAGGTGCACAAACCAAATATCTAAACTCTAATCTTTTCATCATCTTACAAACACGCTATTGAACTGCTGTGTACACCGTACGAATGTTGTGCACTTGCTTAACTGCCTTAAGGTTGGAGCTCCAACATATGTGCATGTAGATCTTAAACCACCTAACAAGTCGTTGACTGTATGCTCAACTGGACCACGATAGTCTACTTCAACAGTTCGCCCTTCAGATGAACGATAGTTTGCAACTCCGCCACTGTACCTGGTCATTGCAGTGTCTGAACTCATACCGTAAAACTGTATCTTTCCAGTCTCGTGGTTGACGATACCTTCACCTTCGTCATGGCCGGCCAACATACCACCAAGCATGACAAAGTCAGCACCTGCACCAAATGCCTTGGCCACATCACCCGGGCATGTACAGCCACCATCAGCAATAATATGACCGCCCAAACCATGAGCAGCGTCTGCGCATTCGATAACTGCGCTGAGCTGTGGATATCCTATGCCCGTTTGGATTCGTGTTGTGCATACAGAACCTGGACCGATACCAACCTTAACCACATCAGCACCTGCCAGTATAAGTTCCTGTGTCATATCAGCAGTTACAACGTTACCTGCAATAATATTGATATCCGGAAAGTCGCTTCTAACCTTGCGCACAAAGTCAACGAAGTGTTCTGAGTATCCATTCGCTATATCAATACAAATCCAGTTTAGATTACACGTTGCAATTATTTCTTTTGCTTTCTCATACTCTTTTTTGTTTGTACCTACACTAATGGCAAGATGATCCGGGTTGATTTCTCCGAATTGATTGTACCAATCTTTTGGTGAGTTTTGTTTTGTTATACAAGTGAACATGTTAAATCTAGATAGTTCATACGACATACTGAATGTCCCGACGCCATCCATGTTTGCTGCTATAATTGGTACACCTGACCAGAAGCCACCGCTATTTCGGAATTTGTACTTTCGACGCAAATCAACTTCTTTTCTCGATCGCAATGTGCTTCGCTTAGGTCTGATCAACACGTCCTTATAGTCTAATTTTACTTCATTTTCAATTCTCATTTATCACCTCAATTTGTTCTCGTAGTTTTGATATAATCTTTCCGTTTGATAGTAAAACTTTAAATGCTCTACTTTCAAAGTCTTTTGGTTTATTTAGGTTGACGGGGAAAGCATTGATGATGATACCTATTGTACCTCCTTCATGCCAGTGTGTAGTATTTATTCTAATTAAGTCACCTACTTTCACTTACCACTTCCCATGTTGCTGCATCACACCATTTAGTTTGATACTTCCTGTTGTAACATTTAATAAGATTTCTTTTACCTCGGTGATCACCAAACATCATGTCTATGATTATGAAGTATCGATCCCGATATCTGTTTTTACTAATTACTAAATCACCTATTTGCACAATGACCTCATTTGTTCTTTGCTACAATGAAATATTCGATTTCTATAAAGTACCCTAGCCATGTATTCTTCCTTTATTATTGTGTGATAACCATAACCTAACAATATTCCAGTTCTCCAACTGCCATCTTCTGAGTATTGAGGGTTGTCTGTTCTTCCGGCTGCAATCATCTTAAACTGAATCAGATCACCTATCTTCATTTACCACCTCTATCTCTGTTTCATCGCTGTGTATAATATCACCGCCAGACAGGAGCACCATCCAGCTATTTCTAGGCAATTCGACTGGATGTAAAAGAATACCTACACGGAAAATGTTTTCTTTATTAAATGTGTCCGAAGTCTTTGCAAATGTCCACTTCACTAAATCACCCGGTTTCAAACTTTCACCATAAAATCAGAAGAGTAGGACACAATTTTTCCATGATACCACATCACGTCAAACCGGTCGTGGCCTAAGTTAGCCACTATTATTCCATATTTTTTACTAGCGATTCCTCGAACTAAGTCACCTTTCTTCACTAGCAATCACCTCAAGAAGTTTTGTCTCTATCCAGTACACCTTGCCGCTATGCCAGCAAACGTTAGCCAAGCCTTTTGTTATCTCTATTATTACGCCTAGTTGTCCTTCACTCTTGTGACCTTCTTTTACTTTTACTAAGTCTGTCTTTTTCATTTGCTAACCTCACATGTCCTATATACCACGTTTTTTTCTTTCTCTCTGACAACACAACTAACATCTCATGTGCACCATCATACCAAGCTACTTTGCCTATTACTATGCCGATATCTCCTACATTTCTACCCATACAGACAACGACAAGATCTCCGGGTTTATAGTTCATTGTTATAATTATTAATCAATGTTTGCTTATTCTTTCGCTTCATTTTCTTTATCTGGTATTCTCGCTTAGAAGCTTCACTTCTATTAGACGCAGACGCTTTATAAACTAAACGAACCGGTCGCCTACTTCGTGTATACTTTGCTGCTTTAAAACTAAAGTTGTGTTCAAGTACTCTTCGATCAATATCTGTTGTGATTCCAGTATAAAAACTACCGTCGCAACATTCGACTATATATATATACCAGCTACTATTCACAAAGTTCCCATGGGTAATCAAATGTTACCTCATCTTCTTCAAGTTTGATTATCGATTCATAAGCTACGTCATCAGTAAAGCACAACACTTGTTCATAAAAGTAAGTATAAAACAATCTGCTGTCCCTTATAAACTCTACATAATAAGAAGATACATCTTCGTGATATACAGCTTTAGTAATCAATACTAACTCATTAGAAAAAAGCGGGTATGACTCAAGTGAATTTTTAGAGTTTGTTACTGGAAATACATTGTCCTTACCCTTGAATGTTAGACAAAGCTGACCTGGGCTGGGTATATATCTGTTGTTTGTTGTATTCAAGCTAAGCATGTTTACCTCACAATTTATTATACATCTATCTTTTCTTCTTTACATTTTTCTAATATTATTATTTCATCTTCGTCAAACAGCAGTATGTTGCCACTAATATAAACTTCGGCTATTAAAACTTCTTCAGAAGGACACAAATGATCATCATTCCGGATATCAATAGCAACCTTTAAGACAATACCGACGTCGACGTTGTTGTCACACCAATCAATAGAGACTAAGTCGCCTTCAGCAACATGTTTATTAGGATCATATTCAACTCGAGGTATTGTGTACATGAAAAACTATGCTTTGTTTAGATTTTGTTTTTAGGTGTAAAGAAGTCTTCTTTTAATTGATTGTCTTATTTCTCTTCTAATAACTTCTTTTAGCTGCTTTCTTGATCGATCAGCGGGTAGTTCAAGTGTATGTTGATCAATCCTATCGAGGTCATTAGTTTTCATAAACTCGGGATCATCCATTTCTACCTCTCTGCCTTGTCTAACTAAATCGTCATATGCCATTTCTGCACGAGATCTTTTATTTTTTGCGCGCATTGGCTTTGAAAGCTTTTTAGCTATATCTGTGACATGCTTTCGGATTTCGCTACCAGACATACCAAGTTGCCCAAACTGATTGTATTCTGTTTCTGACTCTGAATCTTCTTCTGTTTCTGACTCAAACTCAAAATCTTCGTCATCCATATCCATATCAATACCGAAGTCTTCTATGTCACTATCAAAGTCAAACATTGTTTTATCATTAAAACTATCCATGAAGCTAGGAATATCGTCTATTTCTGTTTCATCGTCGATATCTAAAGTTTTTGTAACATCATCATTAGAAGACATGCTACTTGTCAAACTATGCCTATTTGGTGCACTCAATCTCATTTCTTGGATGATTAAATTTTTAATTATGGCGCGCGATAGCAATACAGTCATTTCATTCTCCGTTAATAACTATAATTATCTTTCAAATAGACATAATTCTAAACTAAGCGTATAGTTTTAATAAGATGATGGAAATAGCTATAACAACTGCGATCTGGAATAATAATAAAAAGTTAATCATAAAGTAGACAAATCTTTCTTTTGCTGCTTTCTTTTGTCGATCAATAATACTTTTATTAACGATAGACATAAAATTACTAGTTAATTTTTCCATCGTTGCATCGTTATCGCTATTTGATTGTTTGTTTTTGTTGGAAACATAATCAGTAATGTCGATTATCTTATCATCGTCATATCTATTTCCATCATCACTCATTTAAATACGCCATGTATCGATAATTTTTAAGTCCTCTGGCTTGTAATAAAAAACTCTACCAGGCTGAAGTCGCGGATTGAAGTCGACTGCTCTAGGCCAATCGCCATCCCAAAGTACACCCGCTGTCTTGATCTTATTGCTTTTACTTTTATACAGTTTAACAATTGTCCCTTCGTCTTTTTTACCTTTCCTACCAGAATCAATTAGTTTTACACGATCTTTGATCTGTATTCGCATCTTATCTCCTCAATAACTATTATTTTTTAATCTTGCAATGATATTTTCAATATCAGCTACTGCATTTTGTTTATTTAATTTTACCAACATATCTAAAGCTGTTAATAAAGTTTTTACTACATCATCATCAAAAACAATGTTTTCCTCTTTAGATATATTATAATACTCTGTATTGTTAAAAATTACATATTTGTTGAGCTCTTTTTCCATGTCATAGTCTATTCGATCTAACTCAACATCCAAGGCCTTTTTTATGTTTTCCAATCGAACTTTTTGTTTCTCTTGAAGCACTTTTTGCAAATCAATGATTTCAGTCATCTTTATCCTATTATGTATAGTAACCAACATATTATACCCACAATACTATCTCGCATATGCCACTCATACTTTTCTGAAACAGGACCGGCAAGGTATTCAATACCCAATCTGTATAGATCAAAAACAAACTTACTCATTGTAAAAGCAAAGAATAGATTTGTACATGAGTAAAGGCAGTAAGACATCAATAATATAAAAAGTATTTTAGATGCTGCTTTATTGTTATCCATGTTATTATTTTGATTATCATGAAATATTCTTCCATAATGCCAGCTGCTATATAAAATAATTGCGAATAACTGTTGTAATAACATTTGTTTCTCTAATTAATCTGTTAATAAAAAATGGTGTCCCTTTTAAGCTAGGGACCACAGCTGCATCAATTAGTAAGGACCGTTATCCGGTGGAGCCGGAATAGTCTCAACATCTTTTGAAGTTGTTGTACTTTCTTCAGTTGACGTTGTTTCATCTTTAGTAACAGTTGTGGTAGACGCATCACCACTAGTTTTGTTACTTGTCTTTACAGACTTATTAGAATCTTCACCTGTCGTCGTAGATGACGCTGGAACTGAAGATCCGTCTGTGCTTTCAGATGTTGTTGTTTCTGCCGGCGCAGATGTGCTAACATCTTCACTATCACAAGCTAAAGTCATTCCTAAAATAAACGCAATCACTCTTCACCTCCGCCTTCTTCCTCAGAACCTTCTTCGGTCTCCTCTTCAGTTTCCTCAGAAGTCTCCTCTTCGGTCTCCTCTTCAGTTTCACTGGATTCACCTTCTTCTCCTTCTTCTTCCAAAGTCTCTTCAGCTGGCTCTTCTACATCGAGTACTGCTGTATCCTCTTCTTCTTTGTCTCCGCATGCTACTAATAAAAGTGCTGCTGTTAACATTAATGAACGCATATTAATCTCTCCTTTTTTATGTTTAGATATAGCAAACACTACGGCCGGTTCCCCAACCCTTGTGTCCTATTGCGTCTGTGTTACCGATAAGTGTTTTGTCTTCTCGAAAGATGACTTCACATTTCTTACCGTTTTGTGTAGGGTTGAAGCCAACAATGGTCCCGCCCAAATATGCAGGTGTTGTCTGTGATTCTGTTAAAACCACATTACTACCTAACAATTCTTTTCTTTTTGTTTCTGAGATTACCCAATTACCAACCCGGTATTCACCTTTATTAGATGATTGTGGATTCTGCTTATTGTTGTTTGTTTTGCACATTAAAGCAATGTTTGCTGACATAATGTCTCCTTGTTATTGTTTGATTGTTTGTAGGTTTATTATAAACCATTTATTAGACTATTACACTTTTATTGTGGTTTTACTAAGGTATTTACATCGTTGTAACACCAGCATTGTGTCTCACCTCTATTTTGAATAAACTCACTTGATAACGGTAAGCATTCAAGCTTACAATTAAGTTCAGCTTCGTTTATCTCAATTGCCAATTCGTTCTTTTGAAGTTGTCCCCAACTCATCAAAGCAAAAAAAGCAAAAATACACCAGAGTGCAGTTCTCTCATAAAACCACGACCACACTTTTCTAAAAACATTAACTACTTTATCCATTTATTTCTCCTCTATATATAAAACACATACACCTTCGCCTTTGATTAATCGATGGTACTCCTCAGCTTTAATTCTTATCACTGTTTCATTTGATATCATCTTTTGTGGTAACTGGTTATCTCTTTGAAAAGACCAACCATCATCAACGTGGACAACATAAACCAATCTTTCTTGTTTGTCTCGGTGCCATACTAATTCTTCAGCCTTAACTGTTTCATGAAACGTTCTTATAAAAGATGTTTCAGATACTTGGAAATGTGTATAAGGCTTATCATTCATTTTACTCACCAAATAACTTCATCCATCCAAAGACAAAGAAGAAAACAAAACAAACCACACCTATCAAATAAATCATATCATTCCTGCATTTTAAGTTAAAAAGTGCTCGGGTAGGGATTTGAACCCCACAATTCTAACGTTTATATTTAGGCCGCCTGCCCTCGTTAGTTATCTGCAACCGTACAGCCGAGCTTTGTTAATACTAGTTTAAGAGTGTGGAGAATAGCGGATTTGAACCGCTGACCCCCTGCGTGCAAAGCAGATGCTCTCCCAACTGAGCTAATCCCCCTTACTCTATCAACTATTAAAGTAGACACTCAGAGATTTGAACTCTGGACCACCCCGTTATGAGCGGGACGCTCTAACCACTGAGCTAAGTGTCCTTTATTACTTTATTACCAGTTAACACCAGTTGTAACAGCACATCGCCAATAATCATTCACGTCTGGAATAAACACTAAGTGAAGCGGAACACTAAGACTTCCGGCCGGCTGTGTCCAACCAATCGCGGTTACTAAGTGTATCAAGTTTCCGTCATCAGCAGGGTCGACCGGGGCAACGTTAACGCCTACGCCGGCTTGGAGTTTCCTGTTAATCTCAAAACCGACCAGTGCATTCGCCGATGGAATAATAAGACTTTGTTCGAGACCACTGATTGTAACATTCTGAATGAAAAGAATATCTAGCCAGTCCCCGCCAGCCATTGTTTGCTGCATCTCAAAACCGATAGCAAACATATGAGGACTACTTAAGCGCGGGTCATCATTTAAGGCTGTCTTATCTGCACCTTTATTTACATAGTTGTAACCAAAACGTAGTCCCTTTCGATATGACCACGATAATGGAATAGACTTTATATCCTCATAAACAACTGTTGAAGTTGAAGTGGGATTGGTGGCCTCTGCCGCTAAGGCAGAAGTAGAAAGCGAGAGTCCTAGTAGACATGCCAAAGTTTGTTTAATCATTTTTTCTCCTATGTTTGAAGTTCTTAAACTTATTGTTTAAAGAAACCTTTAAAACGTTTTTATTATATACTGATGCTCTATAGATTACATTTTTATTATATTTTTTACTAATATAATGTAATCATGAATTAGAAGTTATTGATGGATTGTATAGTGTATACTTTGCAGTTAATTCTTCACCTTCCTTGATATCTTTTATTGTTATTAGATATAAAAAATCATCAGATTCCAATATTCTACAATTTGGATTAATTGAACTGTGGTTGAAAAACCCACCCAACGGTGTTCTTATGTAATTGTTTTCATAATCTTCGTTATAGATGTGCGTTAATCCTAAATTTGTTTTTGACTTTATGTCTGATTTGGCAAAAAGCCCTAGACCTTGTATGCTGGATTCTTTTATTGTCAAGCTATTAGGTAAAGGTTTGTACATTTAGTATCTCGCTATCTTGTGAATTGTGACTGTTATAAATTATATAAACTATTTTTTTAATTTTGACTTTTTAACTATTTTCCTAAGACTAGTCTCGTCTTTGTAAGGTGCCCATAGTCTCCAAGATTTTCCGTCTTTAATTTCAGATTCAAACCAGAAACCGTCATCTTGATATGTGCTTATCTTGAACATTAATTCATTTGCACCTGTTATCTTAGCTGTTTTAGGTAAGTTTCCTTTTGCTAGTATTTTTTCTAACTGCTTTTGGCAAGAAGATAAACTAGCATAACAAAAATAAGTTTTGTTTCCATGCACATCAGAAGCAACAGAATGATGATTGTATGTGATATTTTTCTTTGTTAATGTAACATCTGTCATTGGATATCCTAATTGATTAGTAGGTACGGCGTTGTATGAGTGAAAATTTAATAATGGAACAACAGGATAGGGTTCACCACTTTCCTATCCTGGAGCTTATCTACCGCAAGAAGACAATGGTGTTTTATCTTTCTATTGTAAATATCTAATAAGCGCTTTTGCACCTACTGCAAGTAAACTATGTTACGAGGGATTCGAACCCTCAAGTTTATTAGACCCATAAAATAAAGCGGGTGGCGAGACTCGAACTCGCGACAATCTGATTGGCAACCAGATACTCTACCAACTGAGTTACACCCGCAAAGCAAAAGTTATTCCTCCATCATTCTTTCCAATTCTAACTTAATCTTCTCTAGATTTACAATAGCAATTTTCATTTCTTCCTGGAAACCAAGTTCATGATCGTACTGCATATATTTCAAATTGCGGTATGCTTTGTTAATTTGAAGGAAATACTGTGCTAATTGTTTTTTTCTTTTAACATTCATAGACTTCTTTACAGACTGCTTCTAACTTGGCTCTATTTTGATTGCCAACTAGTTCTTCCTCAACTAGCCCATCTTTAACAAAAAGTATTCGAGGTATTGATTTGACAGCATATTTTTCAACTATTCTCGGGTTGTTATCTATGTTTACTTTGATTGCCTCAATACCTTTTTCCGCGGCAACTGCGGATAGTACCGGTGTTAAAATACGACATGGGCCACACCAATCTGCTGATAGCTGCACAATCACATTGTCTAACTTGCCTATGACGTCCCAATAATCTTTTTCTTCTACTAGTCTCATATAAAATCTCTCCTAAGTTAAGTAAATACACCCACCAGGATTTGAACCTGGGACCCTCTGCTTAGAAGGCAGATGCTCTATCCAGCTGAGCTATGGGTGCAAATGTTATGTTGTTATATTAATCTGTGTATTTCGGGTTTACACTTTTAATTTGGTAATCTTCTGTTTTTTCTAATATTTGTATCAAGCACATTGCATTCCCCCATGCTTGAAAAACTGTTTCGGCAAAAACAAAAGCAGTTTTTTCATCGTTCTTACTGTCATTTCTAACATAAGTCACTGTCCATTTTGGTAATACTGTTATCATTGTAATCCCCACAATCCAGGCGATATAAACCGCGTATATAATTATACACCTGAATCACTAATTCTTGCCACTTCTGAAAACCCGCCTTTTCGCAATCTTAAAAAGATTACATGTCCAGCACCTCCAAAACGATTCTTTTGCGTTTCTAAGACGCGGCAACCTCTCAGATCTTCATCTTTATTTTCAACTGAAAGATGAATATGACTGTCTACCATGTGTTTAAGTTTATTTGACCCAGCCATCTTTCCATCTTTCGTTACTTGACCAATCACAATTACATTTACTGCGTGTTCTTTTGCATAGTTGGTTAATAAGCCTAGTGAGCGTTCTGCTGTTGCTGTTGTGATTCTGCCACTTTTAAAATGTGCATCATTCATACACTGTAGTGAATCAACAACAAGAAAGAATGGCCGCTCAGGATTTGCTTCTCTTATTTTATCACAGCCTTCCAAAAGAGCAGGAACACTTGTCTCGCCACCAACACAAAATGGATGTCGGAGACGAAGACGATTAGAAGTCATCTTGATCTGGTACAGACTTTCTTCAGCAGTATTAAAAACTACTTGAGCTCCATGACCTTGCAATGAATTGGCCAGTGTTAACATCATTGTTGTTTTACCCGCGCCTGGAGTTCCTGTAAATAGAGTCACCATCGAGGGTGTGAATCCTTCACCTCCCAAGACACAGTCAAAGTATTCCATTCCAGTTGCTACTCTTTTCTTAAGTACATCTGGCACTTTGATATCTTGAATCGACGTTCCGAATTTAATATCATCAATTTTAACGTTAATTTTCATTTTATTTCCTAGGTTGATTGGTTCTTATATATTATACCAAGCATAGCATGTAGTTACACTTTTCTTATGCCAACATAACTATCTTTGTAAATCAATAATTCTTCCATCATATTTGACGTGGATTAATTCTTCAGCCGTCAGCTTATTAAGGTGGTAACTAACTGACTTTTCAGTCAATCTTTTATCAATAAACTCATCATGATGTAAAATCAAATACTCGCATATATCTTTTTCTCTACGAATACCATTGCAAAGTCTGTAGATAAAGCTTCTTATTTCTTTGCTCCCCTTTACAGTCACTTAAATAGACCGTGTTTTTCTGCTAGCCAGACTGGTATACGAAAAGTAACAGTTTCAGATATCTCACCTTGTTTTTTAACATCAGGTGGGAATGATGATGACATAAAAAGCTTTACATCATTGTCATGGACATAATCTTTGTGTATCCAAGCACCGTCATTGTCATCTTTAGAAGAGATTGGCCGAACAAATCTAGAATTACCGTCTCTTGACGAAACGTATGGCATGCCGGAATATGCATATTTATGTGTAGCAAAAACAGGAATATAATTCTCATCCATCCAAGCAGTCCTAGCACGAGACCAGACTTCGGAGTCTTTTAATTTAAAATCCTCAACTTTTTCTGCTGACTTCTCTGTTGTAAAATGTTCAATGCCCATCTCGTTAATGACAATGTACTTTGTTGTACCTAGCTGATTTGTATAAGAACTTAGCACGAGATATTTTTTGCTCTTTTCTGCTTTAGGTAAAGAATGACGCCCTCGTGTGTTCTTAGTAATAAAAAGCAAGTCATTCTTTTGAAACCCGGGTTTTAATCCATGATAATTTTGATACATTTAAGCTCCTAAACGGGCCAAGCGTTATATTTGTTATTTTTTGAAATGAGTTTATTGTGATCAATTGGATCAGTTTTTGTTGATAATACACTCTGACCTGTATTTCCTGCATACAGATCACAAAAATACAGTACGCCTAAACAAGCCATTCCAAGCACTTGGAGCATTTCAATTTTTGAAAATTCACATGTCTCAGAAACTTCATGTGCTTCGTCTATTTTAGTAAGTATAACCACTCTTCCTTCCCGATAACAAACCCTACAAACTTCTGTTCTCATGCCGGCATGCATAAAGACGCAGTCCTCACTAAGTTCAGCATAGAAATTGTTTTCTTTTGTTTCATTAACAAATTCTGTAAATATTTTATAAAATGATTCCTTGCTGTGGCTGAGCTCGAGTGGATACCCGTCAGTTGTTAGCTTAATAAAGTTATCCTTAGACATGTCCATAGTTTGTTCCTTTGTTCGTTGTTGTTGTAGGTATTATATCTTAATTTAAACACCGTTGCACTTTTACTATTTTGCAATAGTATTACTAATAATATGATAAAATACTTGTCTGCAATCTTTTGTATCTTTTCCTGCTGTGTGCGCACCTTCTGACGGGATATCTAGATGTTCCCTTAATGTATCTAAGTTTTGTCGCTCTGTTGGCAAAAATAAGTATGATAAAGCACATGTGTCAATTTTAGGATATCCAAAACTATAAGTCTTGACGTCTTCTGACGATGAATTATCACGTGACCATTTTTTATAACCATATCTTTCAAAAACCGCAGTCAGATGGTTAACATCAAAATCGATATTATGCGCAATAATAGGTCCGAACCTGAGTTTTTTTGCAATTGTTTCAGCAACCTCTTCAAATGTAGGCGCGTCTGACCAGTCGCTTTCGTTGTATCCGCAGATTTTTAGTGCCTCATCTGAGGCAAACTCTAATTCAACCGGTCTTGGCTTAATTTTAGTTGTCCATGTATCTGTATTACCGTTGTCCCAGTCTGTGATTATAGATATCTCTAAAATCGCAGAGCGCTTTGGATCTAAGCTTGTTGTTTCAATATCAAAAAATGTTGTTGCTTTTGCTGTTGTAAAGTTTCCCATTAGTCCGTCCCAAATGAATCGCTATCATAGCTGTTGTATTTATTGTCTGTACTGTCACAATCGTCATCATCGCTAAAGTCCACATTATCCCAAATATTATTAAGATCTTTCTCGAGGTCTTTCTCAATGTCACGCTTTACTTTTCTAAAAAATTCGTATCCAGCCATCTTTTCAAATTCGAAAACACTATTACCGAAATCATTTCGAACTCTAAAGTTTCCATTCTCGTCTTTCTCTAAGACAAATTCTTCTGTACCGCCGCCAGGTAACCCAGAGCGGTATCTTGCCATTTCAGTCCACATTCAAACCTCACTAAACAATAATTTGAGTTTAACAAATTCTTTTGGATCACATACTAGTATTCTGTTTCCATTTTTCTTAATTGCAATACTAGTGTGACCTGACATAGATGTTTTCTCTATAGATATCTCATGCTTTTTATTACCGTAACCTTTTACAGTTACTGACTTTCGCTGGGTATTCATTAAATCCACCTTAGACAATACTGCCTTCAAGTTGTTCTACAATATTATCTAATTGAACGAGCTCATCACCCATTGCTGTTCTAATCTTTGCGACTTGAATTGCTTTTTTAATAACCTTTGGCGAAATACCGTGATTATCTTTAAGATCTTCAATTAAAATCTTTTTATCTTCTTGAAGCATCTTAATCTCATTTTCAAGTGTTTTGTATTTATCAATAAAAGTTTTTAGTTCGTCTGTTAAAGCCATGCTTTCTCCTTTTGTGTTTTTATTATACTTTAGATTATATGCCATTGCACTTTGTTTTACAAATTATCGTGCTTAAACATCTATTCTTTCTAATTTCCGAAGCGAGTCTATCCAGATTAATTCTTTTTCACAGTAAATACCATAAACGATATACGGATTCGATCTTGCAATCGGGTTGGTTGGATTCCCTTTAATCTTTTTTTGGGTAACAACACCTATAGCTTTCTCACCAGTCATTGGGTGTTCAAACCTGACTAGATCACTAATCCTTATCTTTTCTGAAACATACGAATGTTGGAAACCTGAGTGAGCCGTCTGGCGTTTCTTCTTGGTATCTGACTTCAATTATTCTCCCTATGATTGTTGGGTCGCCCCAAAGTTTTTCTCTGAGTTCATCGTTTAACCCTGAACCTACATTAACTTCAACACCTTTATAATCTACCAGGAATGAACCTAGTTTACCCTGGTGTTTACCTGTGCCTTCTTTAAGACCTATAATTGGAACGTCTGCGTCAAAGAAAGCTTTATATTTCATCACAGACCAGTCACGACCGAAGCTATAGAGTGAGTCGGTATCTTTGATCATGATACCTTCGTAACCTTGTGCCACCCATTGATCATGAACGTTCTTGAGCTGAGTTTCTGAAGGAAGCATATCCGGATCGAAGCGAACCAGTTTAAGATACTTTAGCTGTTCTTTTGCATGAGCAGTACCTATCTGTCTATTTAAAGTATTCTTTCTTTCCTTTAGTGTATGTTTGCCCTTTTTCGCTTTCCATTCATCTAACGTCAAGTAATCAAAAATTGCGAAGTAAACGTCACTTATATCTTTATCTTCTTTTCGATAGACTTGCCTCATAAGTTCTGTAAAATCTGTACTCATGATTTCACCGTCATAACATCCGTCTTCCAGTAACAACAGTTCTCTTCCAACTGTGTCATCAAAGTTTGTGATAAGCTTACCTGCTCGTGTAAATAGTTTTGCTTCGCCGTTTTCTACAATTGCAAGACACCTGATCCCGTCTAGTTTCGGTTCAATATAAACCCAGTCACTCATTCGCTTCCTCTCAAACTTTTGAGCAAGTGCTACGTCGAATGTTGGAATAAAACCTGGCGAAACCTTGTTGATTGATTTAGTGGAAATGCCAATGGCAAGATTTTTCTTCAGTATTTTTCGCATCCATTTTTCTTGAGATTCAGAACACTTGTTGAATGTACTTTGCATCAGTCCAATTGCTGCGTTTCCTGTCACTTCTCTATTAGCACACTTTTCTGCATTACTAAAGAACAATTCCCAAGCTTCGTCAGGTTCAATAGCAAAACGATCTTTTGTTTTTGGAACTTTGACAACATTGAATGAAATATAGGGATTGAAGGTGAAATGAAGTATACTTCCTGCGATATCATTACCTATACCTAGATTGCTTTCCAATATTTCTTTTTTTGCGTTTGTTCCTTTTGCTGCTTTAATTGCGTCTAAAAAGTCCAAGCCTCTATCTATTACTAACATCTAATCTCCTAGTTTATGTTATTGTGATTTAAGAGTTAATCCATGACCATGCTTACATTGTATCGCATACAATTGATTACATCAATGATAAACTGTGTAAGTTCTTTATTACCTACACCTAACCCGTACAGATCAGACCGAGTGTACTCTGCATAGGGTGCGTCGTCTGAGACTCTCCATTCATCATCTCTAAACTTATCAGCCGTATCCATGGCAGAGTCAGCGTGTCTATCAGGCGAGTAAAAATCAGACAGTATCTGACAGCTAAAAAATTCTTCGTATGATGTTCTTTCGTTTTTCATTTTATTTCCTTGGTTGGTTGGTTCTTATATATTATACCAAGAATGATATTCTGTTACACTATTTTATGCCATATGTTACTGTTTTCATTGTACATTAATTGATCAGTAGACACAAAAAATGTTTCTCTATTACCTGTGATGAACTTAACAAAGATTTTAATGCGGTTTTTAATAAGGACTATCCTTGTGACTGTGCCGACTTCTTTATATTTTTTGCTATAAAACAGACTATTGATTGTGGGCCTTATTTTGACCATTTCTTCCCCTTTAAAGCTTTTTCATCATCTGCACAATGTCTGCCTAATGTGGTAACAAATTTATATTCAAACTGGTCAACAAGCTGATAATGGTACAACCCGGGTTCATGTTCATGTGCAGAGTAAACTTCAGCAAAGCGTATCTTATTGTTTCTTGTTAAATAAAAACAAAAGTCTCCTTTCTTGTAAGGTATATCTTTGTCTTCCCTAATAGTTACTGAATCTTTGTGTTTTTTTGTTATTTTTGTAGACGTTTTTGTTATTTTTGGTTTTTCTTTTTTTATTTGTTTTGTTTTGCGTTTGACTGGCAATTAACACCTCCGATATATACAGTCTACTGTATTTTCTCGTAGATTACATAACGAGAAACCCAACTGATTTGACCGTTAGGGGTCTGGAGTTCCATTGAATTGTCATCAACTGACAATACAATTCCTAACACTTCTTTTTTATCGAGTTGAACTTTTACTAAATCACCTTTTAGCACGTTAGCTATTACGTTAGTGTCACGTCGATTAATGTTGATCAGATCTGATATTGTGATTTTACGTATATCATCCAAAACTCATCCTTCAACTGTGCCGTTTGTTTAGTGTTTTTCTAATATCACTTAATGCAAATCCCTCTCTAGAACCATCTAGCTTTCCCTTAACCTGTTGAACTAAAGTATTAATATTTTTAAACTTTGCAAAAGATGCATCAATTTTAACAATTTTAGACAATTGAGCTTTAAGGTTTTCATCACTAACACCTTTAAGACCGATACCTGCCAGTGTGACAAAGTCTTGTGGTGTCGGGCTTTTTATTTCTTGATCGTCTATTTCTACTTTTAACACGCCCAATGTTGAATCTTTTACAAATTGAATTTTGTATGTCACGTCATCAACAATTATTTCAAATGACTTAAATTTTTTAGGTAGATCATCGCCAGTTTGTGTATCTGTTGTTTCAGCTTCAGCTTCAGCTTCGGGCTGTGTTGTCGTTTCATCACTAGGTTCATCCTCAATTGATGTATCTTCATCGTCTAAACCATCAATTGCAGATTGTTCTTTTAAATAGCCTTCTATTAATTGCTTAAGCTGATTTTTAGTAATTTTCATCTTAATCCTCGTTATATTTAACTATCTTTTAAAAAAAGAAAAGGCACTCATAAGTGCCTTATTCTAAAATTCAATTTTCAATTATTTATGTTTACTCTGTCTTTTAGCTAATTTTCTTCGCCGCTTTTCTGCAGCTTTTGTTTTTTCTTTCTTTTCGACAGAAGGTTTTTTGTAATAACGCTTTTTCTTCATATCTCGCATTATACCTTCGCTTTCTACTTTTCTTTTAAAACGTCGCATCGCCTTTTCAATAGGCTCATTTTTTCTTACAATTACTCTCATTCAATATATCCTGTTCCAATTACTTCCCACCAACTATAGCCTTCAATGACGCCACCAAAGTCTGAGTACTGATTATTATATATACGATGACGCATCAAATGTATCGATGCTAAATTACCTGGCTGGTATTGTGCGAAGTGTGTACCGGGTATTGTCATGTAACCTATGTCTTGAGTTCTACATATTACTGTTCCATAATATGCAGAACCGTCATTGCTGTATACAGAGACATGAACTGTAAAAAAGCTGTTGGCGTCGCCGTTGGGTCCCCAAGTAAAAGTATTATCGCTGTATCTTTTAATAGGCGCTTGGAATGCATAAGATGGATCCACATATAACATTGTATACGGTTCAACATAATCAAAACCTCGTAAAGTCTCAATAACACCGTCTGCGTTTTTACCAGATACTGTTAAGTCGTGAACTGTGTTTCTTCTAAAGTTTGATTCTATCATGTATCCATTTTCATACATGATACCTGTCGTATCATAATTTTTAGTTAGTGTTACGTTGTCGCTAAAACTATTTTGCAAAGTTACAACGTTGCCTACATCCAGATTTGGTGCGGATATTGTTGATTCGTAATGATCTCTGCAACCATCTGTCTGCGGGATCCAGCTTGTGTGGCTAGCTCCAGTTGGGTTATGAAAACGAGCATACGCTGTTATATTTATCTCTTGCGTTAAACCAAAACAGTAAGGACAAGAAGCCTGCATCAGACCCAACTCTACATAACCCACTGTTTGGCTTAAGTCTATTTGGCTCCCTGAATCTCTGATATCTGTATCGTCAGTATCTAAATCAGATTCACTTGTATCAACAATGGCATCGTCTACCTCTGTTATTAAACCTTCAGGAAATGCTGTATCCTCAGGTTTATATATTTTAGATATTGAAACTTCGGTGCATGCAGCAAAGCTTAATACGACCAGTATGCATTTCATCATCATTGTCTTCTCCTTCTAATTAATAATGTTACAGGGAACAAAGTACATAGTAAACTGTTTTGTCTCACTTGAACTAATAGCTTCAGCAACTGCTGTGCTGAGTAAAAGCCAAGAAATAAAATTAATCATTGTTTCTCCTATAAATCTCAAAGTAATATCGTATGATTATATCACAATATATAGGAGATAAACAATTGATTAATAAAAAAGTTTTATATAATGATACAATTGGCAGTGTTGAATACGTACAACACATGGGCAACGACTTAACAATCGTTAACGCTGCACGTGTTTCATTTGGAGTAGAAAAAGATGAAGTCGACGAAAGAGACAGAAAACTTATCAGATACCTCGTCAAAAATAGACACACCTCCACACTCGAACACAATGTTGTTACGTTTAAGTTTACTGTACCTATGTTTGTTAGAGGTCAACATCATCGTCATAGAACGTGGTCTTATAACGAAATAAGTAGAAGATATACTGATTCAGACATACAATTTTACGAGCCCAAATCTTTTAGAACTCAACACAAATCTAATCGTCAAGCTAGTAATGAAGATAATATGATCGATCCAGCAATTGAATGGGATAAGACAACAGCCAGTCAGTTGGTTGAAAATCATCATAAACGAAGCTTAAGTTTGTTTAATGATTTAATCACTGCCGGCGTTTGTCGTGAACAAGCGAGAGGTGTACTACCTCAAAATTTATACACACAGTACTACGGAACTGTGAATCTCAACAACCTAATTAAGTTTATTCATCTTCGAGATGATGAACATGCACAATGGGAAATACAAAAAGTCGCACAAGCATGCAAAGAAATAGCGACAGATTTGTGGCCCGTCGCTATGCAAACTTATAATGAACTAAAGAAATAGATTATTGTCGATCGTGTCTAGGTAACATTGCTAACATGGTTCGGGTTATTGATTCCTGAACCATTTTTTTTATTTTTGCTTCACTAACCGTTTTTGACATTTTCTGTGCGATAACACCGTACATTCCTGCAACAATAAATTCACCAGTTATCTTAAAAGGATATTGCGAAAACTGTGGATCTCTAATTACCACCCCTTCATGACTAGCATCATCACTAATCATATCACCGACATCAGAAGTTAACCCTGCTAAAAAAGCATTCCCTAAAAGTCTGGTTGCATGAAGCATAACTGACCCATTGATTACCTGTCTTACATCGTCGCCTGATTCGTCAGCAACAATAAAAGAGTCAACCGGTTCTTCTTTAGAAAGTATTCTTAAATACGTGTTCTTGTGGTACGGATTAATTTTTTTACCGTCTGTTGTTCGATAAGCAGAATCATAAGTCGGTGCACTATAATTTGCAGGTTTCTGTGTTATTTCTAACAACCAATCTTTAATTGGTCGACCTTGCAAATGTTCGAACTGCCCGTATGAATCAGAATAATCATCAGAAATGTTAACTTCAAAGGGTGTATTTAAAGAACTACTATAATCAATCACTGCACCCTGCTTAGCTGCTGTTGGTATTGGTCCATAAACATCAAACCCCAACGCATTGGCATGAATTTTTAACTTTGCAATTAAAGAGCTCATAGCTGATTGATTGTAATTCACCTCAACTGAATTTTTTCCACCACCAGATAATCCTGGACGCAAAAGTATTGGTTGAGCGTCTGGATTAACCTTTAACATTTTCTTTGTTACTTTTTTAT
>Ga0209535_1000681_pt1 | contig 23772 bp, 29 predicted proteins | sample LinPmetageLP28_FD_184041 | JGI IMG/M metagenome (GOLD analysis project Ga0209535, IMG submission 184041) | Marine viral communities from the Pacific Ocean - LP-28 (SPAdes) (version 2) | ecosystem: Environmental > Aquatic > Marine > Oceanic | place: Pacific Ocean | collected 2009-08-22
TGTGGATATTTACATCGCGTAATAAAAGGTAATGGAAATTTAACAATAAAAATTATAAAAAAATGAATACTCAAGAGTTATTTGAACAAATCGAAGGTTTATACGAAACATTTAAAACAGAACATGCTGGTACTACAAAAGCAGCCCACGGAAGAGCTAGAAAATCATTAGGTGGAATTAAAAAATTAATCACCGATTATAGAAAAGCATCCGTAGCTGAAGATAAAAAATAATAATAATTTAGTTTTGATAAAAGAGTAATATTTATAAATAAACCTCAATAAAAACAACAAAAACATGGCAGTAAAAACAAAAGACTCCTTATTATTAACTCTAAATAGAGTAATCAAGGCCGACAAAACCCTCAGAGTAGCATCAGAAAGCGCTCAGCAAGATCTAATAGATAGCGTATATGGTACTATAACTTCTGATATAGTCTCTTTAGGAGCAACCTCAACCGCAATCCCAGCATTAACCGTCCCTGCTAATTGCATAATTTTAGATGCAGGTGTTATAGTAACCACAGCTATTGCAATGTCTTCAGGAAAAGTAGGTACTAAAATTGGTACTGCAGCAGATGGTGTCGAATTATCTGCAGCAAATGATGATACTATTGCTACTACAGGTGTTGCTGTAGCAGCAGGTATTGGTACTAATACTACTGTTCACACACAAGCCGCTTTAGGAGGATTTGAGAAAATATTAATAGTTGCAGGCCAAGCCTACAGAAGTGCTGAAACTGAAGTTCACTTTACTATTACTTCAACAGCTGCGGCAACTGCGGGTGCTGTTAAATGTTTTGTAAGGTATCAAGAATTAGCATAATAAAAATTTAGTACAGACTAGATTCACATCCTAGTCGATTTTATAGTAAAATGAGAGATGTGGCCTCAATTTGGGGTCACATCTTTTTTTATATATATTAAAATACATGAATAAAATTATATTCGTAGTAGGTCTTCCGGGGTCAGGTAAGAATGTATTGACCAATTCTTTATTTGAAGGGAAAAGTAAATGGCACCATGCTGATTGGGGGTGGAAATTCTTTATAAATGAAGATGGAACCCTTAAAGAATCTTTTAATGATGATTATAGATTTGAACAATTACTTAACCAAATAAAACAAGGGACAAATCTTGTTATTGATGGAGGGCATTTATGTAACCATAGGTTTTTATTGGAAGGTGAATACTACTTAAAATTAAATTTCCCCGGTATTGAGATTGAAAGATACTATTTTGAAAATAATCCTAAGGGTGCAATTGCTAATGTATTATATAGAGAACATGTAGGTGGGAACCATTGGAAATGGGTTGATAACCAATATATATTTTATGGTCACCATTATACAGAAGAGGGACCTAATAAAGGAAGAAGACAATATGAGGTAATAATAGATAATATAAACAATCTTTCTAAAAATTATATTATTCCTCCTACTTATACACCCTTACAAATTGAAGTGCAAGATGAAAAATTTTATAAGGGTTGGGAAGCATTAATTAAAAATAACTAAAAGAATTAGGAGTTTTAAAATAATTTTATTATATTTAAACGTTTAAACTTACAAATGGAAAAAATAGTAATAGTTGGAGCCGGTGTAGCAGGTGTTAATGCTGCCACTAAATTAGTTGATAATGGATATGATGGAAGTCATATTACTATTATTGATATGGGTAATGATCCTTATAACCGTAAACCTGAGGAAGTAATGACAGGTTTTATGGGAGCAGGTGGCTGGAGCGATGGTAAACTTACATACCATACTTCAATAGGTGGTCATTTAACTAAGTATACGGGTGATGAAAAGGCAATGGAGTTAATGGATCAAGTGATTAACAACTTTAAACGCTTCCACCCAAAACCAGATGAAGTACAATGTTCTAATCCTGTAGCCGAACCAGATTTTATCAAACCATATTTTGGCCTCCGTTTATTCCCAGTTTGGCACGTAGGTACAGATTATTTACATGAAATTGGTAAAAATTGGTATGATTATCTTTGTGATAAAGGTGTTAATTTTATATGGAATACTAAAGTTACATCTATAAAATTTGACACTCAAGTAGCTAAATTTGAAGGTGGAGAACTTAATTATGATACACTTATATTTGGTGTAGGTAAATCGGGAATTGATTTTGGTAAGCAACTAGCAGAACAATATGAATTACCAACTGAACCTAAACCGGTTCAAATTGGTGTACGTTTTGAAGCACCACAAAAGCACTTCCAAAAACTTATTGATGTAAGTTATGATTTCAAATTATATCGTAAGTTTGAGGATGAGGGTGTATCACTTCGTTCATTTTGCACTAACAATAATGCAGCATATGTAGCACTTGAAGAAACATATGGTGATTATAGCTATAATGGTCATGCTAAAAAAGACGAAGCATATCGCAACGATATGACGAATTTTGGTATTTTAATGGAAGTTAAGGGCATTGATAAACCATTTGATTGGTCCCGTGAATTAGTCTCTAAGGTAAATAAAATGGATATTGTATCCGGTGAGGGTAGAGGAGGGAAAAAAGCAATAGGTCGTTTTCAAGATAAATACAAAGCAGGTCTTTATTATAGTCCTTCATATAAAGATAAAACACTTACATCTGAAGGTGATTGGGTTAAAGCACATTATATCAATGAAAAGGGTCTCCAAGAAGTAAAAGATGCATTTAAAGGATATTTTCAATATATTGAAGATTTTATTGAGGATATGAAAAAAGTATTTCCAACACTTGGGGATGATTGGGGAATTTATGTACCTGAGGTAAAATATTTATCACCTGAACCCCTTGTAAATTATCAAGACTTGAGTTTAACTACATATCCTAATGTACACTTTGTGGGTGATGCATTAAGTGCTAGAGGCATTACAGTATCGGGGGCACAAGGTACTTTAGTAGCAGAACAAATATTATTGTTGCAAAAAGAAGTAAATGATTTTTTAAATGACCCCGTTAATAACCAAGAATCTTGGGAAATGGGAGATACACATGAGTATATTATGGGAGGATTAACAATGCCCAAAGAAAATACTAATAAATTAAAATAATGGGAAAAAGTGAAAAATGGCCTGAACCAAGGCGTATTAAAACCCCTGATGGTACAATTTTACATACATGGGATGGTAAACTCCATAATTGGGACGGCCCTGCTCTTCTACCTCAGGGTGTAAAACGGCTAAGAGAATATTATCTTTATGGTATATTCCATACTGAAGATGAATGGAAGGAAAAAAGACGAGATAGAACAGGATTACCTTGGTATAAAAATCCAGCAATGCGTGAATCAGCAAGACAAGGAGGCTAATATGAAAATAGGACTTACAGGAACAATGAGTGTTGGAAAAACAACACTAGTTAAAGCTTTATCTGAAATAGAGCAATTTAAGGGTTATACATGCACTACAGAACGTAGCAAATATCTTAATTCATTAGGTATTCCCTTGAACCATAAAACTACTATTGAGGGTCAAACTATATTTTTAGCAGAACGCGTAACGGAATTAATGCAAGATCGTTTAATTACTGATCGTACTATTATTGATGTTATGGCATTTACAAATTGTGCTAAAATGGTTAGTGTAATTGATAGTGATGCATTTGAAGATTATGCTAAAAGATTTATATCCCAATATGACTATATATTTTATATCTCCCCAGAAGGGATTGATATTGAAGATAATGGTGTTCGTGAAACTGATTCTGATTATAGAAAACAAATTGATGAAGAAATTCAAAAACTTTTACTTAAACATCGCCCTATTGTTCATACTCTTAAGGGATCAACTGAAGAACGTATTGAACAAATGATAAAAACTATTAAATTTTAATATTTATCAACATGAAATTATGGAAATACATTTTAGGAGCAATTGCTTTTATTGGGGGTATGCTTGCCCTTAATGCTACCTCTAAGAAAAAAGAGCAAACTAAAAAAGTTAAAGCTAACAAAGAAAAAATTAAAACGGTACAAGCTAAAACTCGTAAAGTAGAAGAAGCTAAAGTAAAGACTAAAAAGCAAATCACTGAGTCTAAAAAGAAAACTGCAACTACTAAAAAGCAAGTTAAAGATACTACAGCAGCTAAAAAAACTGTTAAAAACTTTAAAGGCAAATATCGTAAAAAAAATCAAGGCCAACCAAAAAAGAAATCATGAAACATTTACTGTTAACCCTATTTTTAGGAATATCTAGTATTTGTTATTCACAAGATACTCTTCAAATCCCTGAAGTAGAACTTGAAGAATTTTTTTTAGCTTTAGATACTCTTGAAGTTCAAGATTCACTAAAATCTAGTATAATCCTAGATTTAGAAAGAACTATAAAATTACATGAACTACTTGCTAAACAAGATAGTTTAGTTATAAAGTTTAAAGATGAAGAAATTGTTTTATTAAATGAACAAATTCAACTTCATTTAGATAGATTAGATCAAGTAGATAAATGGTATAACAAACCATCTGTAGGGATAGCTGCGGGATTTTTAAGTACTGTAATTTTAATTCAAGCACTTGATTATACACTCCCTGAATGAGTGATCTAAAACAGATAATAAGACAAGAGTACCTTAAATGTGCTCAGGATCCTATCCACTTTATGAAAAAGTACTGTATGATCCAGCACCCCCAAAGAGGTAGAATTAATTTTCATCTTTATCCTTTTCAAGAAAAAGTACTTAAATTAGTTCAAGAAAACCCTTATTCAATTATTCTTAAATCTAGACAGTTAGGTATTTCTACTTTATCCGCTGGATATTCTTTATGGATGATGACTTTTCATAAAGATAAAAATATTCTTTGTATTGCTACAAAGCAGGAAACTGCTAAAAACATGGTTACAAAGGTTAAATTTATGTATGAAAATCTACCTTCATGGCTAAAAGTAGATTACGAAGAAAACAATAAACTAACTCTTAGATTAGCTAATGGTTCCCAAATAAAAGCTACTTCAGCATCAAGTGATGCTGGTAGATCAGAAGCAGTTTCCCTTCTATTAATTGATGAGGCCGCATTTATTGAAAATATTGGTGAGATTTGGGCTTCTGCCCAACAAACCCTTGCTACTGGTGGTGGTTGTATAGCATTATCTACTCCTTATGGTACTGGTAATTGGTTTCACCAAACATGGAGTAGAGCTGAAGCTAAAGAAAACGACTTTTTACCTATTAAACTTCCTTGGTATGTTCACCCCGAACGAGACCAAATTTGGAGAGATAGACAAGATGAATTGCTAGGAGATCCTAGAATGGCAGCACAAGAATGTGATTGTGATTTTAGTACTTCGGGTGATGTTGTATTTTATCCGGAATACATGGAGTTTATAGAAAAGACTACTATTAGAGAACCTCTTGAAAGGAGAGGAGTAGATCAAAATTTATGGATTTGGGAACCTGCAGATTATACTAGATCATATATGATATCAGCTGACGTAGCTAGGGGAGATGGTAAAGACTATTCTGCATTTCACATATTTGATATTGAAAATGCCACCCAAGTAGGTGAATATAAGGGACAGGTAGGAACTAAAGACTTTGGAAATATTCTTACTGCAATTGCTACTGAGTATAATAATGCATTACTTGTAGTTGAAAATGCAAATATTGGTTGGAGTACGATTCAAACTATAATTGAAAAAGGTTATCAAAATTTATATTATTCCCCTAAAGCGGATAATGTTAATGTAGAATCATACATTCAAAACTATGAAAATAATTCTAGTATGACTGCGGGTTTTACTATGTCTAGTAGAACTCGTCCTATGGTTATTGGTAAATTCCAAGAATATGTTAGTGATAAAGGAGTTACAATACAATCAAAACGTTTGGTTGAAGAAATGAAAACTTTTATTTGGAAGTATGGTCGAGCTGAAGCTCAAATAGGGTATAATGATGACCTAGTTATGAGTTTTGGTATAGGCCTTTATGTGAGGGATACCGCACTTAAATTTAGACAACACGGATTAGATGTTACAAAAGCAGCTTTAGGATCTTTTAACAAAAGCACAGTTAATTATCAAGGAGCATATTTTTCTACAGGCAAAGATAACCCCTATCATATGGATAATGGAAAAGGGGGGACTGAGGACTTTAGTTGGATTCTGTAATATTTATTCATATATTAATATAACATGGCTGATACAAGCGTATTTACAAGATTAAGAAGATTATTTTCCACAGACGTATTAATTCGTAATGTAGGAGGTAGTAAACTAAAGACATTAGACTTTAGCAAATATCAACAAACTGGACAAGTTGAAACTAATTCAATGGTTGATAGATACAATAGATTGTATACTACAAACCAAATGCCAGTCTATAATCCGGCTCTTAATTATCAAACATTAAGAACTCAATTATATTCTGATTATGAGGCGATGGATACAGATGCTATCATTGCTTCTGCTTTAGATATTTTATGTGATGAATCTACCCTTAAAAATGATATGGGAGAGGTACTTCAAATCAAATCCTCAGACGAAAATCTTCAAAGAATTCTTTATAACCTTTTTTATGATGTTTTAAACATAGAATTTAATCTTTGGATGTGGATTCGCCAAATGTGCAAATATGGTGATTTTTTCCTAAAACTTGAAATAGCAGAAGAATTTGGTGTATATAATGTAATCCCATACACCGCTTATAACATTATAAGAGAGGAAAAAATTAGTGAATCTAATAACCACCAAGTAGAAGTTAAATTTAAATTTGACCCGGATGGTTTAAGTGGAGGAGGAGAATATGGTGGATATTTTGGGGGTCTACAAAGTTCGGGAGGAAATAGTAATAATACAAAAGCAATTTATTTTGATAATTACGAAATAGCTCATTTTAGACTTCTCTCAGATGTAAATTATCTTCCATACGGTAGAAGTTATATTGAACCTGCTCGTAAATTATTTAAGCAATATGTGCTAATGGAAGATGCTATGTTAGTACATAGAATTGTCCGCGCACCTGAAAAACGTATTTTCTATATTAATGTAGGTGCTATTCCTCCTGCTGAAATAGAAAATTTTATGGAAAAAACAATTTCCAAAATGAAGCGTACTCCATATGTTGATCAAGACACTGGAGATTATAATTTAAAATATAATATGCAAAATCTCTTAGAGGATTATTATATCCCATTAAGAGGTAATGATGCTTCAACAAAAATTGAAACTACCCCAGGTCTTCAATATGATGGTATTACTGATGTAGAATATTTAAGAAATAAATTATTTGCGGCCCTTAAAGTACCTAAAGCATTTTTAGGATATGGTGAAGATACAGAAGGTAAAGCTACGCTGGCAGCAATGGATATTAGATTTGCTCGCACTGTAGAACGTATCCAAAGAATTATTCTTTCAGAGTTATATAAAATTGCTGTTGTCCACCTTTATACCCAAGGATATGATGGTGATGACTTAGTTAATTTTGAGCTTAATTTAACTACTCCTTCAATTATCTATGATCAGGAAAGAGTAGCGTTAATGAAAGAAAAAATGGATTTAGCGTCCCAAATGACAGATTCTAAATTATTCCCAACTGATTTTATTTATGATAATTTATTCCATTTAAGTGAGGATGATTATCATGAATTTAGAGATTTAGTTAGAGAAGATTCTAAACGCGCTTTCCGTAATGCCCAAATAGAAGCAGAAGGAAACGACCCAGTAGAATCGGGTGAGTCTTATGGAACCCCTCATGATTTAGCTTCATTATATGGTAAAGGAAGATATTATGATAAACCTGATAATGTACCCGCTGGATATAACGAGAAAGAATTAGGCCGCCCTGAAGAAAAAGTTTCTAATATTAATACACAAGATAGTAATTTTGGAAAAGATAGATTAGGGGTAGATGCCATGAAAGGAAAAGAAAATGAATCAAATTCTATAAAACCTACATATAAAGGAGGTTCTCCATTAGCTTTAGAAGCCAAAACAGCTTATTTACAAAATAAAGATATGCTTAAAAGGATACCGGTTAATCGCAAACAGTTAGTTTTTGAGCAAGATGATTCGCTACTTGATGAAAAACAATTAAAGGAGTAAAAATCTTTATATATTTATAAAAAAGCCTATTGATGAAAATTAAACATTCTAAGTATAAAAATACGGGCCTTTTATTTGAGCTTCTAGTGAGACAAATAACTGCTGATACTCTTAACGGTGGTTCGTCTCCTTCCCTTGATTTGCTGAAAACAGCATTTGCTAAAACTGAATTAGGGAAAGAATATAAATTGTATGAGACCCTATTTAAAACTAAGAATTTAAGTGAAGGGAAAGCAGAAATAACTTTAAATGCTGTACTTGAAGCTGCCCGTAAATTAAATAGAAGTGCTTTAAGAAGAGAAAAATATAATCTTATTAACGAAATAAGAAAATACTATAATATAAATGAATTCTTTAGACACCAGGTACCCAACTATAAGGGGTATGCTGCTTTCTATAAATTAATAGAAATTTATAATTCGGATAAATTATCTGAAACAAATGCAATTATAGATAATAAAGTTACTATATTAGAATGTTTAACTGAACGTCCTATATCACAGAAAAAAGTTAAACAGGATTTAGTTGAAGAATTTGCTAAATATGATAAAGATTTAAGAGTACTTACCTATAAAGTAATGCTTGAAAAGTTTAATGGTAAATATGCTAATTTAAATAAGGGACAAAAAGAAGTACTTAAAGAGTTTATGAACTCAATTGACAATACACCTCGTTTAAAAGAAATTTATAATAGTAAAATTAACGAAGTTAAAAAATTACTAAATCTTCAAGTTAAAAAAGTAAAAGATGATGCTACTAAAATCAAAATTTTAGAAGTAGTCAAATTACTTAAAGAAATAAATAAAGGGGCTCGAATCAATAATGATGATTTAATCAATCTCCTTCAGTATTATGAGTTAACTGAAGAATTAAATAAAGCAAATCAATAATGCCTATCAAACCTTCAGAACTAAGTCCTAGTTTTCTTAAAAAAATAGAAGATAGATATGGTCCCGTAAGTAATGATGATTTTTTTGCTGATGATTTAGAGTATTATGCTAAAGCTGATAAACCTGAAGAAAGAAGGGAAGGAGGGGGCATCTCCCATACTATTATTGATCTTCCAAGTTTTATAGAATTATTTAAAACTTTAGATAAAGCTAAAGAAGTTGCTAAGGATTTAACTACTCAAAAAGACTTAAGAGGAAACCAAGAATATAAAGAACAATATAAAAAAGTTTCTGATACTTTTAATAAATTTAGAACATTCTTTAGAAAAAACTATCCTGATCAATATGCTATGGTTAAACAAACCGTTCAAGAAATTAGTACTTCGGGTGCAGCAGGAGGGTATTTAACTAAATATGCTTTTAGAAAAAAAAATTCTCCTGCCCCTGATAGTCAATATATTAAAATGGGATATAAACCCGTTGATAGAAAGGCTTTAAGAAAAAAATCAAAGGGATTTGATTATGTAGATTTATATAAGGATTAATATTTATAACCATGAAAACACTTCAAGAACAATATAATTTAATTAAAGAAGGAAAAGGACATAAAGGCATTTTCAATAAAGAAGCAAAGCGATTATTTCCTAACATTGTTCCTAATGCCTCTACATTTAATCAAACTGCTAAATTATTAAAGCAACGTAGTGTAATTAGTGAAAACATTTTTCCTTTAATGCCTTCTGCTGGGTTGAACCCATTTACTTCATTTGATAAATTTGTTAATGAAGAAGTTAAAGCGGATGAAAAGAAAACTACTAAAGAAGTAGAAGATGCTGAAACAGCAGGGTATGACTATAAGGATCCTAAAAATTTAGACAATCAAATATTTGACCAATATCTTAATGGTGTTAGAGTTGAGTTAGAAAAAGATTCTAAATTGGATTTAGAAGGAGCAAAGGAAATAGTTGCTAAAAATTTAGAAAAAGACCCAATTTTTTATACTAAAAATGCTGCTTTTAAAATAGATGGTTTAGGGTATGAAGAATTAAAACAACACGAAGAACTAAAAGGTAAATATAAATCATCCGGCTACGGAGACTTAAAAGAAAATAAAATGAGTAAATCAACAGATCTTAAAGAATTATTAGAAGAAGCAGTGGCTGGAATACCTTCAGTAGGTAATCCATTTTTAGAAAGACCCAAAACTAATTATGAAAATAAATTTGAAGCTTTTTTAAACGAAGAAGAAAAAGTAGATGAGGGCGATACCGATGCTAAAAGAGCAGATGATGCTAAAAGGTTAGGTAAAAAAGGTGAAGAAAACATCTATGGAGCGGGAGTTGCTAAAGGAGAAAAAATTGAAAAATCTAAGATGAAAAAAGAAGGCAGAATGAAAATGCCTGAAGTGCTCAAAGAAGCTGAACGTTTAGGAGAAATTGCTAAAAAGAAAGTTGAGGCTAAGATTTATGAAAGAGCAATAGCAGAAAGAAAAAAAGCTATGATGGTAAGCGAAGATGAATCTATCTCAGAATTTATTAATCAAGAGGCACTTAAAGAAGTTGAAAAAGAAATTAAGGAACTAGAAAAAAAATTAATGGAAGCTTCAGCGGATAAAAATAATATGACTGGAGGCAAATGATTCGTCAAACCCTCATAGAAACCCAACTTTTTACGGTTTCCCCACAGTCAATTACTGAAGCGGTTAAAACCGAAAGAGGTAATTTGCTTGTTGAGGGTAGATTACAATCTGCAGAAACCAAAAATGGTAACGGTAGATTTTACCCTAGAAAGATTTTAGAAAGAGAGGTTGAAAATTATCAAAAAGGACCAATAGCAGAAAATAGGGCATTAGGTGAACTTGATCATCCTGATTCTTCTATTATTAATCTAAAAAATGTTTCACATAATATTAAAGAAATTTATTGGAAGGGAGATGATGTAATAGGTAAAATTGAAATCCTTCCAACCCCCTCAGGTAATATACTAACAGAGTTATTTAAAAATGGGATTACGGTAGGTGTATCTTCAAGAGGTATGGGTAGTTTAAAACCCGGATCAAACGGAGTACAAGAAGTCCAGGATGATTTTGAATTATTATGTTGGGATTTTGTATCAACTCCATCAACCCCAGGAGCATATGTTGCCCCCATACAGGAAGGTTTAGATTCTAAATTTCTTTCAACAAAAGAATATTATAAAGTTAACGAAATAATTACAGAAATTCTTTGTAATAATGGGCAATGTCCTATTATATAAATTTTTTTTTTATAAAATATTAAAGGGAAGGTGCTAAAATTGCATTTTCCCTTTTTTTTATATATTTACACGTGAAAAATGTATCGTCAGTCTATACGATACCGATTATCAATTTATTAATCACTATTACGCTTCTACAGAATAAGCGTACTTTCCCAACAAAAAAATTTAGGAAAAATGGCAAACAGAGATTTGTTAGCAGATGCTATTGCAGATGCTAAAGCAGTTAAAGAAGTCGCTATCGCAAATGCGAAGGCCGCTTTAGAAGAAGCTTTTACCCCTCATCTTAAGGACATGCTTACTCAAAAAATCAATGAAATGGAAGATCTAGATGAAACTGATCTTTCTGAAGTTGAAAAAGAGAAAAAGGTGGACGAAGAGAAAGAGATGGATGAAGCGTACGGTAAAAAGGACATGGATGAAGAAAAAGACATGGATGAAGCCGTTCACGGCAAGAAAGACATGGATGAAGCTGAGGACATGGACGAAGAACTTAACTTAGAAGAAATTCTAGCTGAGTTAGAACTCGAGGAAGAAAAAGACATGGATGAAGCTAAAGACATGGACGAAACTAAAGACATGGACGAAACAAAGGACATGGATGAAGAAAAAGACATGTATGAAGCTGAAGAAATGGATGATGAAATTAACCTCGAAGATATGAGTGAAGATGAGTTAAAAACCATGATTGAAGATATCATTGAAGATATGATTGAAGACGGTGAACTCGTTCCTGGACCAAATGCAGATGAATCCGAAGCTGAAGAAGATGAGGATACGGACGATGGTACAGAAGGAGATGCTGACGTAGACATTGAAATTGACGATATTGATCTTGAAGAAGGTAAAGAAGAAAAAGTTGATGAAGAAAAAGAAGAAATGAAAGAAGAACTTGAAGAAGCTAAGGCTGCAATCAATCAACTTCGTTCTGATCTTAATGAAGTTAACTTACTTAACTCTAAACTACTCTATACTAATAAGATTTTCAGAGGCAAAAGCTTAACTGAAAATCAGAAAATTAAGGTTCTTAAGGCTTTTGATAAAGCCGAAACGGTTAAGCAAGCAAAAACAATTTTTGAAACTCTTAATGAAAATTTAGTTGCTAAAACTAAAAAATCTAATATTAGAGAATCATTAGGTTCTGCTTCTAAACCAGCAGGTGTTGCTCCAAAGCGTCCTATAACTGAAAATGTTGTACAAGAAGATGCTATGGTCAATCGTTTTAAACAACTTGCAGGTATTAAATAATTTTAACTTAATTTTAAAAAAATAAAAAATGTCAAACTTAAATTCTCTCCTAGAGAGCTCCAATCAGTGGAAGTCAGTTCAATCTGACGCTGCTAGGTTGGCTAATAAGTGGAACAAGACAGGATTGTTAGAAGGTATCGGTAACGAAACTGAGAAAAACAATATGTCTTTAATCCTCGAAAATCAGGCGAAACAACTCGTTGTTGAGTCGTCTCAAACCGGTGGTGGTACTGCTGGTGCTTCATTCTCAGCTGGAACTGGTGAACAGTGGGCTGGTATTGCTCTTCCTCTCGTAAGAAAGGTATTTGGTCAAATCGCAGCGAAAGATTTCGTTTCGGTTCAACCAATGAGCTTACCTTCTGGACTCGTTTTCTTCCTTGATTTCCAATACGGAGGTGGAGGTGCATACCCAACTCAAGGTGGTAAATTCACTAACGGTGGTGATGTATTTGGTGCAGGATCACTTTATGGTAAAACTGATGTAAGCCCCGTTACCGATGGTTTATATGGTGCCGGTAAGTGGACTTACTCTTCTAACACAACTCAATCTGCTTTCAACGCTCCAACAGCTATTGCAACTGCATCTTGGGCTGAAACAGGATACGATTCAGCTTTGTCTGCTTCTGTTTCTAATGGTACTTTAAAGAAGATTTCATTTGTAAAAACTAGCTTTAACGAACCTGATTTAGAAGGTGTTAGAGGTTTCTTCGTTTCGGGTGTTGCTGTTACTACTAACTATCCTCAATATAACACAATCGCAGGTAATAACTTCGATTTGTTTGCTTTAGGTACTGATGGTGTTGATCCTTCAGCTATGGAGGTTACTTACGTACAACAGCCTACTGATAACAAGAGAGGTGATTTCGAAGATGGTAATACTAGCTTAAACAACGACAACGCTACTATCGATATTCCTGAGATCAACGTTAAGATGAAGTCTGAAGCAATTGTTGCTAAGACTAAGAAGCTTAAGGCTGTATGGACTCCTGAATTCGCTCAAGATTTGAACGCTTACCACAGTTTAGATGCTGAGGCTGAGTTAACTTCAATCATGAGTGAGTACATCGCTCTTGAGATCGATTTGGAAATCCTCGGTATGTTGTTAGAAAATGCGTTGACCACTGAATACTGGACAGCTGAGAACAATGTTGCTTACGATGGTACATCTGATGTCGCTTCAAATAGCAACTTAAACTTCTACAACACACAAGGCCAATGGTTCCAAACCCTCGGTACTAAGATCAATAAGGTCAGCAACAAGATTCACCAGGCTACTTTGAGAGGCGGTGCTAATTTCTTAGTTTGCTCTCCAACAGTCGGTACTATCTTAGAATCAATTCCTGGTTTTGCAGCTGCCGATGGTGCTGATGCTAACACTATGAACTACGCGTTTGGTATCCAGAAAGTTGGTAACTTAAACAGCAAGTATGAGGTTTATAAGAACCCTTACATGACTGAGAATACTATTCTTCTCGGCTTTAAAGGTTCACAATTCTTGGAAACAGGTGCTACTTTCGCTCCTTACATTCCATTAATTATGACTCCTCTTGTATACGATCCAACGACCTTCACTCCAAGAAAAGGTCTCTTAACTCGTTATGCAAAGAAGATGTTAAGACCTGAATACTACGCTAAGATTTACGTTGGTGGTTTAAACACCCTCTAATAGATCTTAATATAGTCTAAAGAAAAGCCCCGCTTCGGCGGGGCTTTTTATGTGCTTACTAGTTCCTACTATATTTATATTAAACAATAAAGTTATACAAAAATGAAAGAAACCCCCTCACAATTGCCTATACCGGCATTCGTTATGAATTTTCCTTTTACTTTAGACACTGCAGTCCCAAATAATATTTGGATGCAAGAAATGAAAGAAGAAGAATTAAAAGTAAATAAAGGAAATGCTTACCGACAATTTTTAGATTTATATCAATTTGTAGCAGGTAATTCTTTAGTTTATACTCTACCTGCTGAAGGTAATTTCCAAGATTTAGTATATGTAGCTAATATGGGGTTACAATTACCCCACATTAAGGATTCAAATAATATTATTATGTCTAATTTTACTTCTAAACCCCGACAAGGAGAAGAAAAAGTTGGAAAGCCATTTTTTGAATCAATGGGGTATAAAACCCACACATGCCCCTTCAAATGGGAAGGAGAAGCTGATTTAAAATATCTTTATGATAATGTTTATATAGGGGGATACGGTCAACGATCCGATATTCGGGCTTTTAAATGGATGGAAAAAGAATTTGACATGAATATCATTAAAATCGAAATGGTAGATGAATATCTTTACCATCTTGATTGTTGCATCTTCCCGTTAACTAAAGATAAAACATTAATTTGCACGGAGCTCTTCGACCCTGAGGAGTTAACGCAAATATCACAATATACTGACATAATAGACATAAGTGTTGATGATACCTACAACGGTATTGCTAATTCTGTTAGATTAGGTAATATGATTTTATGTGCTTCAAATATTTCTGAGCTTACTAGAGCAGATGAAAATTATGAAGCTGAAAAAGCTAAAATTAATACATTAGAAAGAATATGCTTTAATGAAGGGCTTGAACCTGTATTCTTCAACATTTCAGAATTTATGAAATCAGGAGCTATGTTAAGTTGTATGATGATGCACTTAAATTATGTTGACCAAACTAAATCTCTCCTTTAATGGCTCAACATTTAGAAGATTGGTTAGAGGGAGAAGTTGCAGAACTTTCTAAATTAGAAGTAGGTGAATTATCAAATACTTTTTTCTTTAGAGACCCTATGCGTCCTAACTATATAGATCATAGACATTTTTACGCTCCTGCAGATGGTACTATTTTATACCAAAAATATGTAAAAGACGCTACTGACCCTATAGTAGAAATTAAAGGTATAGATTATACATTACAAGATGTTTTAGGTAATAAACAATATAATCAACCCTCTCTTGTAATTGGTATATTTATGTCATTTTATGATGTCCATGTAAATAGAATCCCATACCCAGGTATATTACAATATAAAGGATTAGATCCAATTGAATCTACTAATAAGCCTATGCTTGCTGTAGAAAAAGACATTCTTAATGCTGCTATTAATCCTAATAATATGGATTACCTTAAGTATAATGAAAGAATGTTAAACAAAATATACTCACCTCAATTAGATTATACTTACTATTTAGTACAGATTGCAGATGAAGATGTAAATGTAATTGCTCCCTTTATAAATGACCAAAACGCTCCTGTTTCTCAAAACGAACGCTTTTCACTGATAAGATGGGGTTCACAAGTTGATTTAGTTCTTCCATTAGATGAAAGATACGATTTTGACCTTGTCTTAGATGATGAAATGCATATAAATGCTGGATTAGATAAATTAGTTAAAATCAATTTCAGAAATGACCCATTTCAACAACACCCCCAAAGCTGAAGAAATCTTCAGAGAAAAAAAAGTAGTGAAAAACCCTATAAAATTTAAAATCCAACTAAATGAAGAACAAAAAGAAGCTAAACAGCTAATTTTAGATAACACTATAACGTTATTGGCAGGCCAAGCAGGATCAGGAAAAACATTATTGGCGTGTCAAGTAGCTTTAGATGGTCTTTTAAGAAGGATATATGATAAAATCATTATTACTCGCCCCACAGTAAGTAAAGAAGAAATAGGATTCTTACCAGGGGATTTAAGAGAAAAAATGGATCCTTGGGTACAACCTATTTATCAAAATTTATATATGTTGTATGATAAAGCTAAAGTTGAAAAACTTATAGCGGATGGTAAGATAGAAATTGTTCCTGTATCATTTATGAGAGGTAGAACATTTTTAGATTCATGTATTATTGTTGATGAAGCTCAAAATGTAACCCACGATCAAATGGAAATGATATCTACCCGTATAGGATTAAGATCTAAAATGATGGTGTGTGGGGATGCCCACCAAACAGACTTAAAGAAAAAATCAGACTCAGGATTTAAATATTTATATAAAGCTTCTAAAAAAGTAAAAAATCTTGAAGCTATAACCTTAAATTCTAACCACCGTAATGAAATTGTTGAAGATTTAAGAGATTATTATGTAGATAACCCAATTTATTGATATTTATATGAAAAACCATGTCTGCAGGAAGATACTCATTTACAATAGAACAGGGATCAACTTTAGATTTTGAATTAGCGTATAAAGATTCAAATAATGATCCTATTAATTTAACAGGACACCAAGGTAGAATGCAAATCCGCCCTGCTATTGGGGACTCTACTATTCACATTACATTATCAAGTAGTTTAGATGCAGATGGAACTGGTTTAAACTTTAGTGGATCTGATGGATTAAATCCTCCTACTTCCGGTACTATAGGAATTTTCATTTCAGCAGCTTCTTCATCATTATTAGACTTTGGAGAGGCAGTTTATGATTTAGAAATAGCAACAATTGATGTTAACCCCGTAGTTACAAGGTTATTAGAAGGAAAGGTTCAATTAAGTAAAAACGTAACATTAGGTAGTTTTTAATGAACAAGGTAGTTCCATTAAAAAATTTATCTAAAATAATAGTAACAGAAAATTGTGGTGATACTGTAACTGTTATAATGGTTAACTCCAACATTACAGTTTCAAAAATCAATAATCAAGTAAATATAACTAAGTGTGGGTCGTAACTCAATTAACATATCAGACCAACCAAACCAAATCATTCTACAAGATCAGAATGAAAAGGTTATTATTACAGATAATATTTGTAATAAGTCTGTTACTATTGAATTACCCCAAACAAACTTAATTGTCCAGGAGGAAAATACTAAAGTAGTAACCATAAATGAGGGTGCTTCAGGTAAACCTGGTACCTCAGGTACTTCGGGTTCAAGTGGTACTTCAGGTTCTTCGGGCACTAGTGGTTCTTCTGGCACTTCAGGCACTTCAGGATCAAGTGGTACAAGTGGATCATCAGGATCATCAGGATCATCAGGATCTTCAGGTTCAAGTGGCACTTCAGGCACTTCAGGATCAAGTGGTACAAGTGGATCATCAGGATCATCAGGATCATCAGGTTCCTCAGGCACCTCAGGTACTAGTGGTTCTTCTGGTACTTCAGGTTCTTCAGGGACCTCAGGCTCAAGTGGTACCTCAGGCACTTCAGGCTCTTCAGGTAGCTCAGGCTCTTCAGGTTCTTCAGGTACCTCAGGCTCTTCAGGTTCTTCAGGTACCTCAGGCTCTTCAGGCTCCTCAGGTACCTCAGGCTCAAGTGGTTCTTCTGGAACATCAGGTTCTAGTGGCTCTTCAGGCACCTCGGGTTCAAGTGGTACTAGTGGAATTGATGGTGCGGATTTAATATTACCTAGTAAAACTTATTTATTTGCGGGGACAGGTGGAAATCCTCCTTCTGGAGATATTACATCGAATAGTACTACTCCGGGTAATATAACTCTTATTAGGATTCATATAACTGATAATGGGGGTACTTCTCATTTATCTTTTCTTGAAGATTTAGATGCTTTTAATAAAGGTATTATAAAAATAGTTAATGGAGGTAATATAGACCAATGGAACATTACAAGTGCCAATTCTGACATTAGTGAAACATTTTACAATTTAACAGTATCTTATGTAGAAGGAGACAATGCTTCTTATAGTATTGGAAGTTCTTCTAATGTAACTATATTAATAGGAGATAATTTTGGTACATCTGGTACTTCAGGCAGCTCCGGAACTTCAGGTGTTGATGGAGCTACAGTCTCAAACCCCGAAGCATTTAGGGTTATAAGATCTACTGGAACTACATCAGGTTTATTAGCTGAAGAAAATTTAAGATTTACTGGATCTTTATTATCTGTAACGGGTAGTGTACAAGCCCCTACAGGATCATTTGAACTTTTAGTAGCTAGAGGTCATATAATACCTGATGGTGATTTATTGTATAATTTAGGAGATGATAGTAACTATTTCAACACAGCTTCCATAGGCCATATTAGGACTTTTAATTCTACAATTGAATTTGTAAATTCTACTACTAAGGCTAAAGAGGCATCTTTAACAGCTACATCTGCAGGAATATCAGTAAAAGGCGCTTCAAATCAATTAACATCCCTTTCAGGTTCAGATGGTATATTTACAGGAAGACTAGGTGCAGCATCTTTTAGGGGGCAAGTAAATGGACAAAATGATGTAATGCTTATTACTACATCCTCTGCAACTCGATATAAAATCACCAGTGAAGGTATTCCTGTATTTACAGATTTACATCCTAATTCACAGACCCAACCTACCCCAATAGAAGGCGGGATGTATTATGGTAGTGGAAGTTTTTATTTGGGGATAGAATAATATAATATGTATAATAAATTAATATAAAATGGCAGAGTGGAGAAAAGTAATAGTATCAGGGTCTAGAGCAGAACTAGCGGATGCATCAGGATCATTTAGTGGTTCATTTTTTGGAGACGGTAGTGGCCTTTCAGGAGTAGCTGCTAGTTTCCCAACAACTTATATTGATCCTGCAGATGCTATAAAAGTATTTGTAAATGATGGAGCTAGTAAATTTACTTCTGCTTCTGCTGTTGCTGATTATGCACTTGGAAAGATAAGTGGGGATGCTACCGTAGCAGCAGGTGGTGCTTTAACAATTGCAAATGATGCAGTTGAATTGTCTATGATTGCTGAGGCAGCAACAGGATCTATTCTTAATACTATTGCTGGAGATGTTAATGTAAGCACTGGTGGTGTTTCAACAATTCAAGCAAATGCCGTCGAAATATCTATGATTGCTGGATCTGCAACTGGATCTATTCTTAATACCATTGCAGGAGACGTTAATGTAAGTACTGGTGGAGTTTCGACAATTCAAGCAACTTCCGTAGAGGGCACAATGCTAAATGCTAACGTTGCCGATACTAGCACAATTGCAGTATCTAGTAATACATTATCCGTTCTTAAGGTACCAAATGCCTTAACAGCAGGAACTGGTTTATCTTCTAACAATGGTACTTTTGATGGTTCAGGAGCAGTTACATTTACTTTAGCAGATACAATCTCGGGGAACAGAACATTCTCAGGTGTTATCACAATTGCTAATGATCTTGTAGTACAAGGAACAGCTTCATTTCAACAAACAACTAACTTAGAAGTAGCTGATCAATTTATCCTATTAAATTCTGGTTCCAGTACTGATAATTCCCCAGGTGGTTTTGTAGTTCAACAAAATGTTCAAGATAAAGGAGTATTATTTGGATATGATGCCGCTGCCTCCTCGAATGCCGGTAGATTTGGTGTTACAAGTAGTTTTTCTGCGGATTCTGCTACTTTTACTGCCGATGCTTATGTCGCTATGGTAATTGATATAGATGCCTCTCAAACTGATATAGCTTTATATCAACAAAGAGGAAATATTAAAATTGATGCCTCCGACGATATTTTCATTTATGTTTAATATTTAATTAAAAAAGTTATGTCTTTATTAGATAAAATATCCCGCCAAAAATCCACTCCCGATAATTTGGAGAAACAAGAAATAGAATTTATATTAAATACTATTAAAGAATCTACTTTCAAAGGTAAAGATTTAGATATGCTTTACAAAGTAGTAGTTAAGTTACAAAACCAATACGTTAATATAAAATGAGTTATACAGTTGAAGAATTAAGTGTACTAAGAGAATCATTAAACCATATAACCATAAAAGGATCAGATGCTCAAAGAATTGCTTCTTTACAAGCAAAATTAGAAACAAATATTTCCGACCTAAATAAAACAAAAACAAAGAGGATCACAAATAAGTGATCCTTTTTATGTATTTATACTAAATTGTCGGCCCGTAAGGGAAGTGGACACCACACTTTTGGTGTAGCCAACCACAATATAAAAAAGTATGCCTAACTGGAAAAAAGTAATAACTTCAGGCAGTAATGCCAATTTAAATAATCTCTTAGTAGGAGAAATCACAGCCTCAGGTAACATTAGTGGTTCACTTACGGGTTCATTTAAACACCTTAAAGCTACAACAATTGAGGGCAATTCACCCCTTACTATTAAAAATGTAACTGAATTAACATTTCTCAGTTCATCTGTACAATTTGCCAATGATTCTAATCTTTTTGGAAATCCCGCATTTCATGGTGATATAAACATTTATAGTGGATCAGCAATGCTTGATGAAATTGATCAAGTTATTTTTAGATCCACTAATGACTCTCAACCAGCAAATGGTCGCCTTCAAATGGGTGATGCATCAACTCCCCTTGATATAAGAGGTAAAACTACTAATTTATCTGGTTCTATTTTTATAGACACTACACTTGTTAGAAATATTACGGGATCAACAGCCTCAGATGGAGCAACTATATTTGATTTTGGGGATTATGATGCAGTTCATGCTGAGTATAAAATTAAAAGTGGTTCTAATCTTAGAACAGGAACTGCTATAGGATGTTTTGATGGATCAGCCGTAGACTTTACGGAAACCTCGATTCACGGTATAGGAGATACTTCAGATGCATCTTTTAGATTTATAAATGATGGCAGGCTTGTATTAGATACATCTGGAATTTACACATTTAATGTTATAGCTAAAGCTTTATAAATTTTTTAATATTTATAAACAAACAACATGGCAAATACTCCAATCTGGCCCGGCTCTAGTTCATTTTTCCCAGGAGATACACCTTTTGGGTTTTACGATAATGATGTAGATTTTCAAAGTGATGCTGATAAAGTAGCAGTATTTTGTGCTAGACGCTTGGGATTTCCTTTAACTGATATCGAATTACAGGATATTAGTTTCTATGCAGCTTTTGAAGAAGCAGTAACAACTTATGGTAATGAAGTGTATGCTTTTAAAGCAAGCGAAAATTATCTTTCATTAGAAGGGTCTCCTACAGGATCTGATTTAAATTATAAACTTCAAAGGCCTAATTTAGGCGCAGTTGTTCGTATTGCGGAACAATATGGTGAAGAAGCAGGTGTTGGGGGGACTGTTGATTGGAGGACAGGTAGTTTAGATTTAACTAAAGGCCAACAAGTATATGATATGAATGATTGGGCAGTCTCCCAGAGTATAAATAATGGAGATTTAGAAATTAAAGAAATATTATATCAAGCACCCCCCGCGGTTGTTAGATATTTTGACCCTTATGCGGGTACTGGTACTGATGTCCAGGGACTACTTGATGCCTTTGGATTTGGTAATTACACCCCAGGTATTAACTTTTTATTAATGCCTATTAATTATGATTTATCTAAAATTCAAGCTATTAATTTTAATGATATGATTAGAAAATCTAATTATAGTTTTGAATTAATTAATAATAAATTAAGACTTTTTCCTATACCCAATAAAGCCTATACATTACATTTTAAATATATTTTAAAATCTGATAGAAATAGAGCAACTGTAAGTGGTAGTTTAGGGACGGGTGTTGTAACAGACATATCTACTGTGCCCTATGATAATCCTACTTATGAATATATTAACTCTATTGGTAGACAATGGGTTTTTGAATACACCTTAGCTTTAGCTAAAGAAATGTTAGGTTATATTAGAGGTAAATATGGTACAGTCCCCATCCCGGGATCAGAAGTTACACTGAATCAAGCAGATCTTATTACAGCAGCCACATCAGAAAAAACAGCATTGTTAGAAAGATTAAGATCATATTTAGATGAAACTTCTCGTAATAAATTATTAGAAAAGAAAGCAGCAAATTCTGAATTTGTGCAAAAAGACTTAAGCTCAGTACCTTACACTATTTATATTGGCTAATGGCACTATTTGGAAGACAACGTGATATAGATCTATTTACAACAATTAATAGAGAATTGTTAGGGGATGTTATTACCCAACAATGTGCATTTTACAAATTTGCTTTAGAAAAAACTTCAGTAAACATATATGGTGAAGCAGCTGATGGGGCTTTTTACGATGGTCCTACATTATTTAACTGCTTAATAGAAAGATCAGACCAAGAATTCCCAGAAAGTGACTTAGGTATAGATTTTAATTGGGGAATTACCTTTAAATTTTTACGTGAAGATTTAAAAGATGCTAATGTAGTACCTCAAGTAGGTGATATTATTTTATATTATAATGGTTATTATGAAGTTGAATCAACTAACGCTAACCAGTATATCTTAGGTAAGAACCCAGACTATCCTTACAATACTAATCCTCTTAATCCTGGATTAGAACAATTTGGTGCCAATTACTCAATTATTTGTAATACGGTTTACGTTCCTGGTGATAAACCCGGTATAACTAGAGAAAGATTATAATGGCAACTAAAGGAAGAATACCGATACCAAAAACTCAAGCTGAAATAGCTAATGGGTTTGTTGAACCCTTTGACACTCAGAGAGGTAATCCCAACCAGTCTCGGGATTTAAATAGAGGAGATAAAACCTCTTATAGAGATGATACTACTAAACCTTTTTCTATAGGAATTAAAGATATAGATGAATCTATTGTTTTTTATTTTAAAAATGTTATTAAACCTTTTGTAGTCCAAAATGGTCAACGTATTGAAGTTCCTGTAATGTATGGTGCCCCCGAAAGGTGGAAATCAATACAACGTGATGGGTTTATAAGAGATGATAAAGGTGCTCTTATGGCCCCCATGATTATGTTTAAACGTAATACCTTATCTCCTGTAAGGGGGATGTATAATAAAATAGACGCTAATAGACCTGTCAATATAGCTTACACTCAGACAGCATACAATAAACAAAATGCATATGATAAGTTTAATATTTTAAACAATAGAAAACCTATTAAAGAATTCCACACTGTTGTAGTCCCAGATTATGTAACTATGACTTATAGTTGTATAATTTACACTTACTACGTAGAACAACTTAATAAAATAGTTGAATCTATTAATTATGCTGCTAACTCTTACTGGGGTAATCCTGATAGGTTTAAATTTAAAGCTAATATAGATAGTTTTACTACTATTACGGAACTTACTGCGGGAAATGATAGAACAGTAAGAGCTAATTTTGACATAAATCTTAATGGATATATTATACCAGATATCCCACAAAAAGATCTTACAGTAGATAAAAAAAGATTTAGTAAGGGTCAAGTTGTAATACAACAAGAAACAGTTTCTAATTTTGACCAATTAGATAGAGACCAAATAAACACAAGAAATCCCCAAAATACTGATACTAGCATTTCTTGAGAAAAAAATTGATATTTATCAACAAATGGTTTTAGAAAAAATATTAATATTTATTTGAAATGAGTGAACAAATCAAGCTATCTCAAGAAGAATTAAATTCTATTAAGCAGTTACAACAACAACAAGAAAACTTAATAACTAAGTTTGGTAAATTAGAATACCAAATTCA
>Ga0209535_1000682_pt1 | contig 23731 bp, 52 predicted proteins | sample LinPmetageLP28_FD_184041 | JGI IMG/M metagenome (GOLD analysis project Ga0209535, IMG submission 184041) | Marine viral communities from the Pacific Ocean - LP-28 (SPAdes) (version 2) | ecosystem: Environmental > Aquatic > Marine > Oceanic | place: Pacific Ocean | collected 2009-08-22
AACATCATCTGTATCAATTGAAACATTACCACTAATTGATGTGGGATTACCTTCTAACAGGTTTGCTAACTTAGAACTTTCTACTCCTACCTTTGTCATGTTCAGCAGGTCACTAGGTTTTTCTAAATCACTAACAACACCACTCTGCAATGCTGTTAAAACTTTTTGTAATGCTTCATTGGATGTGGCTTTTAATTTGTCTGTTAGGTCAGTTAGTTCGATTGATTTTTTTTCTGCAATCTTGTCTAAAGTTTTTTCATTTGTTTTTACATCTACCATGTTTGCCTCATGTATCCATCCCTCTTGTTTACTATGTCTAAATATTGTTGCGAGTGATGGTATTTTTTTTTTGGGAAATTTTTCTGTTAGTTCACTATGCAATCTTCTAATGCTTCTATGACTGCGTGGCATTTTAAAATAATACTGTTTGATGTCATCAGTTGTTATAGACCTATCTCGTGCCATGATACTATTTATTTATGCATTTTTAGACACTAATTAGTAGAGAACATTTTAAGAACCTTTTATTATTGTTGATATATAAGGTTATAAGGCATTGAATTTAGTTGTTGCAAATGGAGTGTAGGTGTGAGATAAAATGGTATGTTTTTGAATAGCCGAATTTCATTTGTGAACGAAGTAACAAGTGACTCTATTTTTTCTTTAAAGTCTGAGAAAGTTTTTAGACACTCAGTAGAAATTTTAGATGGATTTAATTCAAGCGATTTACATTTAGCATAAGAAAGAAAACTAAAGTTTTAAATCGTGGCATCGGCACTATGAGTACAGACTCCATATTGATGACTCATAGATTTGCAATAGGTCGAACCAATCGTGTTGTCAGTCCAAATGACAATATCTAGAGAGACGCTGAGATTGAATTGCAATTTTATTTTAAAGTATTTTTGAATGCTCACTAAGTTTGGGCATTCATGAATACTTTTAGTATTCAGTTAGGAGTTAACAATGAGTAAAAAATATTTACAAAGAGACCATCTCGAGGCATTCGGTAATGCATTGTGTAAAGGATATATACTCGATGGAGTTATGTACATGGAGTCATTCGAAGAATTACAGGATGATGGCAATATATATTTCTTTGATGCTTTTAAACATAAGGTATCAAGAGAGAAATTTTTTGTTGAGTATCATCCATTAATTTCTCAGACTCAATTTAAAGATGGTGCAGTTCACTATAAATTTAAATAACTATAAGGAGGCACACAGGAATGGGTAATCATAAGATAACTAAAGTAAAAAGAAAATTTGGAATTGTGCATTGTTGGGGAAGTTTGGAGGAAGGTGCAACAGTAATGCTAGATTATAAAACTAAAGACCAAGACGAAGTTTACGATTTAGTCATGGATTGTTATGAACCAAATATTCATGGCAATACATACTCCAAATTAATTTCATGGTTTTATAAGCGTGGAATTATTCCATTACAATTAAGCACAGATTACTAGCAGTCGATAAATATTTTAGATTACTCGATCCGAGTAATCTTGAATACTTATCTTGGGCTATAGACCCAAAGATATCTATTCACCGAGAGATGGGAACAATGACTCCCTCCCATCTCTCTTTTCATTAGACATAAATGCTCTATGGAGGGGCAACACCTATGACTAACATTATAAAACTACATGACGAACAATCTACTAATCCACTAGCATTGAATGACAAATATAAATTCGATGTGGGATTAAGACCTATCTTTAATCAGTTGATTGATGATAACGAAGACATCTATGAAGAGATAGATGGATATTCTCAAGTATGGGATATGACAAATGAAAAGCCAATACCAAATGGTGTTGTTGGTTCAAAATATCATCCTACTGCCTACCATGAATTAGTAGACAGATGCAGTGAGGGATTAGCAAAAGCTAATTTAGATACAGGATGCGTTGTTGAGGATGCAATGCATGAGGGTGGTGCTAAGTTTGTAAGAACTATATCTTATCCAAACATCACCATCGAACCTAAGACTAGAAAACAGGGAGACATAATCAGATTTGAGATTGTGTTGCGTTCCTCACTAGATGGTAGTTGGGTTCACTCACTACAGATTTTACCAATTAGATTACTATGTTCTAATGGTATGGTTGGTGTTGACTCTAATTATAAACTTATCTTTAACTTTAAGCATACTACAGGATTTACTGCTGAGATGATTAGAGACAAGGTTCTAATCGGTCAAGAGTCATTCCAAGAAATGGGACAGTGGTTTGAGTCTCTATCTAATGCTGAGGTCACTACTGATGATGTTAAGTCATTACTCAAGCAGACTCTCTTTAAAAAACAGGCACAGAGAGATGCTGAGTTAAAAGAGAATAAAACTTTTAACTGGATGATGGAGCAGTTCTTGAGAGAGACCAAAGACTTAGGTATGACTATGTGGTCTGTCTACAATATGCTTACTCACTATGCTACACACACTCCACTGAGAAGAAGCAATACACCAATTCACAGTAGGGTTGTGACTGACCAGCAACAAATCATGATGGTGATGAGGTCGCCTCAGTGGTACAGGTTGGTGGCATAAGTGGAAGGTCTACATCTTACAAAAAATTTAGATGGTGAACTCAAGAGTAGATTTATTTGGGATACTAATCCTTTAAATAATATTAGGTCTGCTCTTGAGCAAGACCTCAAAGGAACTGCAACAGATGAAGCTATATCTACAATTGAAAAACAAGTCACCATGATTTGTTTTCAAAACATAGATGTCTTAGAGTATGCATCTCAAAAATGCAATATTGATTGGAAAAAATTACAGTTAGAATTTTATGCCAAACAAGGTTGGGTTGAAGGAGAGACTGTAGAAGAATAATTATTTTAGACTACTCGCTATTGGGTAGTCTTGAATAATTATAAAATGAAAGGAGGTATCATGTCTCAAAAAAATCTTGTAGATAAGATAGCTAAGGCAATTCTATTTAGACGTAGTATTGCTAGACTAATTAGTGGTCTGATTGATTACGATAAAGATTACTTCTATAACAAGAAGCCAAAGAGATATCGTGGTCATGCATATTCTATTCTCTTATCTGAAGAGAGTAGAACTGTAGTTGATATGGATAAACTTAGAAAAAATCCTGATGACTACAAAAAATATGTGAAGGTAAAAAAATCACCAAGACTAACAGTCAGCGGTAATTTAGACGTACCATCAGATATTAAAAATGCAGTTAAGAAATTAGTTGCTTAATTTATATGGGTGGCAAATCTGCCATCCATAATTTTATGATAGTTATGATAGTAAAGTAAAGCGAGCAAAGGAGTAAACAGTGAGTATTAACGATAAAATAAACGATGCACTATGTGATTTGTATGATGTGAAAAAAACATTGCACTATACAAAAGACAAATATGAAGACATGAGGGTAATTGATTTACCTAAAGATAGTGATGGAACAGAGTTTACAATTAGAGATTGTTTAGAAAACACTATTTCTATCTTAGAACAATTAAAGGAGAGCGAACAATGATATATGGGTACGATTTAGTAGAGGGGACAAAATTTGAGATGTCTATCGAAGAACTTTGTAGGATAATTAACTGCGAGGATGGTCTGAATAGTAATTGTTATATCTATACTTCAGAAGAAGATAGAGACTTACATTTAAGCCAAGTAGGGAAACTCAAGTTAGAATGTATGTGAATAAGTTAAGCAGAAAAGGAGAGCGAACAATGACTGATTTAGTACCATATTATTTACAGGTTGAACCAAACAAAGAGTGTAGTGACTGTGATGTCGAGTACACCTGTTTCACCTGTGAAGCAGAACAAGTAAGAAATAAATATCCTAACGCAGTTTATACAGATGACTGTCAATGGACATTAAAGGAGAGTGAAGAATGAATAAAGAACAGTTTATAAAAGAGATATTTGAGATAGCATTTGGAGAAACAAAGCTGACTCAAGAACTGTTAGATGAAAAAGATTATCAAACAGTTGCTAATAAGATAATGGAGTATTCAGATAATGCTCTTAAATGGGAGGAGGGCGAAGAATGAACTTCAATAACGAACTGAGACTGTCTTATGACAGAAGATACAGCAATACCACCTCACTAATTAAGGAGAAGGATGGTCAATTTATATTTATTTTAGACCGATTGTTCAATAATTTTGGTTGGGATAAGTATCCACTAATTAGTGAGAAGGATAAGGAAAAATGAAAAAAACAGTAGACTATAAGAAAGTAAACTTACACTACAGTAAAGAAATAGAGTTCGGTGATGGGTGCGAACACACCGAATATAGAGACGAAGCAGTCGATGTCTCAGTGTTTTTAGAGATACACTACAAAGACAAAGATGGCGAGGAGTTGTCTGATTTTGATATTAATTCAGAAGAATATTTTGATATTAAAAAACTGGGACACGACAAAGCTAGAAAAGATGCATTTGACTATGCAGAAAAACTAGCAAAAAAACACTCATGTGATTTTGAGTGGTACTAATTAAGGAGTAAACAATGAAAAAAATAGCACTTAAAGACGTAAAAATCTGTGATTGGATGAGCGAGGAGACTACTTGTTTTAAAGCAACAGTCACAGTTGATGGTGAGGATATTTGCACTGCCAAGAACGATGGTAAGGGCGGATGTACAGATTTTTATCCTGTAAAAATTAATGATGGTTATGAAAAAATTAATCAATTAAATAATTGGTGCAAGGATAACTTACCAAAATGGAAGTCACACTATTTCCCAAAGAAAAAGTTTGACCGAGACTTAGAGTTTGTGGTGGGAGAGTTGTTAGATGCCTAAGTACAGAGTAATTAAGGAATATGTATGCCAAGAGGAGTGGCTAGTAGAAGCAGATGATAAGCAACACGCTATGGCGTGTATCTGGAATGGACACAATCCAATACCTAAGCCAGACATACAAAGCAATATTAAAAATCATTGGACTAAAGTTGAGGAGGTTGAAGATGAAAACAATTAAAGAAAAAAAACAATTAATTATAGATTATATGAGTAAATGTCCCTTTATAGAATTTCATAACATTGTGCAATTAAATGAAGAGACTGCAACAATTGATGTTGCCTTTGACCATGATTTTGAGGAGGTAAAAGATGCAGATAGAAGTAAAGACTGAGGACTGTGTATACATTACCATCAATGGTTTTGTTTATTATATAGATGACTCAACAGACGAACAAATAATGGAAAAATGGAAAACACACTACAAGGAGGTAGAAGATGAACACAATAAGTAAATTTACTAAAAGATTTTTAGATAACACAAAAGTAATTAAAGGGGATTTAGATTGGGATATTCTCAACATGACTCGTGAACTTACCGATGAAGAAGAAGCACTACGACAGTTAAACGGTTTAATTGTCACTCTTGCAACAGACAACAAAAGATACTCATTAGATAGCTTCAAAGCAGATGTTCTGCAAGCAATTGAGGAGGTGCAAGATGTCAATAAACAAAGCGATTAGTTTTTGGAAGGGGACACAGAAACCAAAAGACAATGACGATTTAGTAGACGCAGTGCAGACTATGTTTCACTTTAACTTAGTTGAGTTGCATCAGATATCGTTTGCTAAATGGTGTAGGGAAGTAGCAGAAAAAAACCAAAGTATAATCTTACCTATGTCATACAAGAAGTCTGTTATGTTTCATGATTTTGACGAGAGCAGATTTTACGAACTACCAATTAAACACACTATTAATTAAGGAGTTAACAATGCCAAAAAAAACTAAGACTATGTTTGTCACCATCAAGCAAGAGCATCACTTCCATCGTAAAATAGAAGTACCTAAGGATGCTGAGTGGTCAGATATACAAGATACTGCAGAGGAAAACTTTAGAAAAGAAAAAGTGGAGTGGGATGAGGAAATAAGTCGAACCTATGAATGTATAGATGGGTTTGAAAGTGATTAATTAGTTTAATTATAGGCAAGTCTTCCTTGCCTATTTACAACATTTAATTGTACGAATATCCTGCACTGATTAGTGCATTAGTATCATTGTACTAATTAGTGTGGGAATAAATACTGAACTTTATAGGAAAGTTTGTTGAAAAAAAAACAACAGGATTGTCTTTGACGACTGGTAGCCTTCGGGCTACCTACCTTAATTTAAATTCATATCCAATCACTAATCCATAGTTGCCTGTCACTTCGTAAGATGGTGCAATAAAAATATTATCTTTTTTAAATCTAATCATAGGGACTACATCTTGTCCCGAATATCCACTCACTAATCCGTAGTCTACATCAATAGATTTTATATTTACTGTCTGACCTACATAGAGACTGAGATTGTATTCGCTGTTGTAGTATGCACCATAAACTAAATTAGGAACAGTACAGCGGATGTGTGGGTGTATGCTGTTGTAATTATTTTCTAGACCAAGATGAGTGGTCAAAGCAATTAAGATTGAAATGCAATTCAATTACTTTTTTTTCTTTTTAGTATTAAAGAAGTCGGACAGTTTCTCAAGACCTAACCTAACCATCTTCTTGTGGCTATCGTCTTGTGAGAGTATCTCATTGTGTAATAAGTAGGGCGGATGCCATTGAAACAGTACGATGTCTCTAATGCAAGTCGTACATTTGACAGATAAATTTTCTTTAAGATGACTGTTTATGTCCTTGTATAAATTCCAAGTATCTACACTCTTCTTTCCTACATGATTTATTAATCCCCTACCTCTAATGGGTGTCATTAATTTACCTGTGTTTGACTCTGGGTAAACCTTTCCGTAAATTCTCATGAAAGTTGTCCACCAAGTCATGCCTGCCCTGTGGTGGTCTTCGTGTATCATCTGCCTCTCTAAAAGTATGTCGAGTGGTATGGTACTCATGTTGGGGTTGCCACCATCGACTAGAGATAATCTTTTTAATTGTTGTTCGGGTGTGCCTTTATCAAGCACGATAGGGTACTGTCTGGGTCTGCCTCTACCTTTTTTAATCATGCATCAAAAGGTTGTAGTCATCCTTGTTAATAAAACCATACTGCAAGGCATTATCTAAATCGCCTTTATTTTTTTTAGCCCATACTTTTGTAAACTTTGTGACGTTGTTTTTTTGAATGGCATCAATGTACATCTGTGCCTTAGATTCTATTTCATCTTTTATTGTTAAAGGTTTTGATTCAAACTTTTCATCTTCAAATTTTCTAGCAGACAACCAGTACGCAGGTTGCTTGGCAAACTTCTTATCATCTACTGCACTGTAATAGCTATTATAAAGTTCAGCGAGTTTGTCTGGTTGGTTTTGCCAATCTTGTTCTAATCTATTAAAGTGTTTTGCTCCATCTCCTTTACTGAGTTTATTTACGAGAGCATCCCAAAATTTATTAAAGTTGGGTGAGTATATACTTTTACTATGGTTTATAGTTAATGGTTTATGGTTTATAGTTGCTATTGCTCGAGCATTGCTTGGAGCATCATTCTTTTTATTCCATCTTGCCTCAGCACCTCTCTTACCTCTCTCTGAATTTATTTCAAAGTTTGTTTTTGCTTCTAACAACCACTTATCACAACCTTTATTTTTTATTCTACCATCTTCTATATAAATCTTTTTCTTTTTTACGAGTTCATCTTTGATTGCTGATGCATTGCCATTAAATTTTGATGTGAGAACTTGCCAAGTGACATCATCGTCAAACAAATTGTTGTCTGATGTGTAAATGTAGTTAATTAATCTGTAGTAAACTAGTTCTGACTGCCATGTTAAAAGAGAGCAACCATTTAGGATGTCATCTGGAAACCATTTGACAAAAATCATTTTCTTATCCTCAGTCAAGTAATCTTACTCCTCTCCACTTAGCAGGTATTCTAGAAATAACATTTAATTTTTCTAATTGCACTAAATAATTATGGATGATTGATTTACTCTTCAAAGATAGGTTCATATGCACTTGCATTTCCTTATAACTTGGTGACAAGCCATGATTTGAGATGTATTTTTTTATAAAATCAAAGAGTTTCTTCTGTTTTTCTGTCATCAGAACTTTTGTTAGAGAAATAATCCTTATGAAGTATGTATTTTTCTACTCTTTTCCTTTCTTTTAGTAATTTTTTTCTTTTAATATCATCTATTTTTGAGTGCCATATTTGTTCTTTACGAAAAAAGCAAGCCATGTGTTTACATTAGTAATTTTTGAGTGTTCGTCTAGTAAAAAAAATATTTTTTATACTTATTTATTGATTATAACTCATAAGTTGGTATTAATTAATGTAAAGAGGTATGATTAAATGATAAGACCAAACAGACCAATGTCGGGACTAGAGAAATTTGGTATCGATGCTGTTTCACCATCTACTATAAATGAGTGGATATCTTACAGACCTAGATTTGTATTGAGAAAGATATACGGATACAAAGATTTACCTACAAGTTGTGCTATGGAGAGAGGCAACCAATCAGAGTATGCAGCAAAATTAATTCTGCAAGACAAGATGGGTGCTGACGAAGCTATAGGAATCGCAATAAAGAACTTTAATAAAGCCTGCACACCAGACATGAAAGATTACGAATTTGAGAGAATGTGTATTCCATCTATTGTTATGGCGGCAGTGCAAGAAATTAAAGAAAACTTTGGTGAGGTTGTATCTTTTCAAGAAGAGATAAAGGGTAAGCTAGATGAGTATAACTACAGAGGATTTACAGACTTTGTTATGATGGGAAAAGATGGGCGAAAAGTTATTGTTGATTTAAAAACAGCAAAGCGAAAGCCTTACAAGTTATCTTCGAGCCATGCAAGACAGATTAGTTTGTACTCACACGCATTAGATTGTGAAGCACAATTATTATATGTTGTTCCACACAAACAAACAGATAGAAAAACTAAAGAGGTTTCAATAAAAGCCACTGAGGGTATCTGGTGGAGCATAACAAAAGAAGATAAACAGAAATATCTTGATGAGTGTCAAGAAGTTTTAAAAGTTATGGATATGGTATTGTATAACTGCAACGATAAAAAAGAAGTTGCACAGATATGTTATCCAAACATTGATGACTTCTATTGGGACTCACCAGAGATTTATAAAATAAGAAAGGAGATATGGAATGTCTGATGAAAACATTTTAGAACTAAACGATATAGTCAATGTAAGACAAACGGAATATACAATTCCAAAAATGCCAAAGTCTATAACAAATGCAATAAGCAATGTAATGGGAGATATCCAAACATTAGAAAAAGATGACACCAATAATTTTCAAAATTATTCTTATGCAAGTATAGATGGTTTTTTAAAACTAGTAAGACCAATTTGTGCAAAGCATGGACTGGTAATTATTACTGAAGAGGATGATGTAAAGGTAGAGAAATTTGGTGAGAAACCTTTTATAACTATTAAATATAAATTTATATTATCCCATAAAGATGGTGAGACTTGGGGATTTAGACCCTCAAGAACTATGATGGTTGAAGTAAAGGGTGGACAATCTTTTGGTTCAGCTATGGCATACACATTAAAACAATTTATGAGAGCCTTGTTTCTCATAGACACGGGTGAGAAGGATGACTTAGATGGTCACGAGCAGAATGTTCAGAAGCCAAGTCAATCAAAGCCCACAACAAAAACATTTAAACACAACACAGAAAGGAGGACTTCATGATATTTTTTCTGAATCCTAATAAGTTTAAAACACAAGACAAGCATCCCGATTATAAAAACGCAAAGGTAATTGTTAAAGAAACTCTTGAGCCTGGCGTATACGATGTAGCCTGCTGGATGGGTGAAAATGAAAAGGGTAAGTATATGAAAATTACTTTTGACCCACAGACTCATTTAACACAAGAAGATAAGAATGAAATACCAGAACCTGCTGGCGATGCACCGTTCTAGTGAAGAAACACGTCAAGGTCTTTTTAGATTTTTGGGACTTAGGTGAACAAGATTTTATTGTTTGCTTGGGTTGCAATAAAGCACAAGCCACAGACGTACATCATGTGGATAGGAGGGGGATGGGGGGCAGTAAAAAAAAAGATGTGGCAACCAATCTCGCTCCTCTCTGTAGACCTTGTCATACTCTGGCAGATACCAACAAATTATTTAACAAAGAAATTTCTGAAAGATTACACGAAAGGATAATAATGAAACAATGGAAGATTACATAAACTACAATAGTTTCGACCCTAACGTAATGATGAGAAGGGCTGAGGAGTTGGGAACTGAGTGGGCAGAAGCCGATGCCGCTCATGGTATTTTAGAAGACACCAAGAAAACTTTATTAGCTAAGATAACGAATGAGTTTTTAGAGCAAGGTAGAAATAAAACTACAGCAGAGACTATGGCTATGGCATCTAAAGAATATGGTGAGCACATAAAAGAACTTGGTGAGGCAAGAAGAGGTAAGAATTTAACTTTAGTAAAATACAACAGCTACAAGAAATGGCTAGACCTAATACAAACTAAGGAGGCAAATCTCAGAACTGAGATGATGATTAAATGACAAACAAATTTGATATTGACCTCAAGTGGGGTCAGATGTTTGAGAAGAAGTTAGAGGAGATTCTACGAAACAAGAAAGTAGAAGTGAAAACTGAGAGAGACGTATGGAAGGTATCTGGTAATATCGCTATCGAATATGAATACAAAGGTAAAAAGAGTGGTATAGCAGTGACAGAGGCAGAATGGTGGGCACACATCTTATCAGATAAGGATGAGATTAAGTGCATACTGTTAATGCCTACACAAGAATTAAAAAAAATAGCAAGAAAACATTTAGACAAGAAAGCCGTAGGAGGAGACAACGATGACTCTAAGATGGTGCTTGTTCCACTAAATGAATTAATGAGAGGAGAAAATATTGGAAGTTAATACAGAGACGAGGTACTTAAATGAGAAAAGTTTGGCATCATATATTGATACATCACAACACACATTAAAGTATTGGAGAAAGATAGGACAAGGTCCAAAATTTATTACATTACCAAACGGTAGAATTAGATACAGAAAAGAGGATGTTGAAGAATATATGCGAGGGATATTTGGAACAGAAACTAAAAAAGATGATTGAGGAAATGCTTGCGGACAGGTACAGAAAAATAGTCAGAGAAAACAATATGATTTTTAAAGACTATGAAAAAAGGTGTTTTGATGAAGCTATAAAAGTAATCACACAGGAGAATGACAAAGATGACAAAAAAAATAACATCGATTAATCAAAATAACGATGGGGATACCAATCCAAAAACAGGATTGTTTGAGCAACCCGTATGGGTTTTAGAGTTAGAGGATGGAGAGAAGAGAGTATTAGGTAAGGAAAAGATGGAAGAGTATCTGTCTAAAGGCTATGAAAAGACTGTCCATAGTTTTAAAAGATGGACTCTGACTAGCGTTAGTGGGACTGAAATTTCTGCTTATTGTGTAGTATTTACTGACAAATCTCATGATTTGATACCAACTGCCAAAATAAAAGAGCAGCTATTTAATGGTCACAAACGGAAAGATTTAGAGAAATACGAGCAATTAGAGAAAGAATTAAGGGATAAAACCGAACTAAATCCAGCGTTGTTTCATCCACCAAAGGATTCAATAACTACGCCAGATGAGAAAGAAATGTTGGAAAAATTTAGGGAAGAAGTTCTCAATGATAAAGACAGAATAATTTGATTTTTTTTATAAAACAAGTATAGTTTTTATACGGTCTAAATGACCTCAGTTCATTTGAGACTCCTTTCGTCAGTCCCTATCCTCCGCAATGATTATAGTTACAAGAAGGGGGCTGGCGTGTCACGTCTGCTTTGCCTTTTTAACAATTGTAAAATAAATCTATTTGATTAAATCAAATGTAGAAGGAGGATATCATGAATGAAGTTTTTGGAATTACTCAGAAGTCTGTCAATTTTTTTCTTAATATGTTTCATTTCAATACAATTGATGAAAATAGCATCAACAGATATATTGAGGTCGAATACAAACCAAGAGACAGGCAGTGGGCGTACTCACAAATCAAGACTAGATTATTAAAGAAGATTTAATTTAAGGGAATTACAGATTCAATGCAACCTTTGGGGAAGCATTGAACTCTCCCAAACAAGTCATCACTGTCTTGTGTCCCATCATAGTTTTCATCTACGACAGTAGCATCAGTATCGGCTGCAATAGTAATAAAGTCATCTGTCTCTTTTACTACCACTCCATAGCTTGCGACTCTGCAGGGTCTAGCCTCTTCGGCTTCTTCCTTAGAGCACCACCCACTATCTGATGTCTCGTTTGTATCCCACCATATAACTTTTACTAATTTCATTCATTGCTCACAAATTCCTGTATAGAAAAACTGTCTACACAAATCATTCTAAAGGTGCCTCCATACTCATTGGCTAGGTTAACAAGGTTTCCAAAATATTGGTTTCTATCTAAGGTGCACTCCTCTAGGGTATTGTAGGAGATATCACTGTGCATTCTCACACACAAATCCTCACCAACACCAGGTAAACACATCGAAGCTAAAAGGAACCATTTCATTTTTTTTTCTTTTTCTTTTTCTTTTTCTTTTTCAAGGGTGGTTTAGACACTTGAAATTTCATTTGACTTCTACTAATAACCATAATCTTTGAAGTTTGCTATCCCTCCATTAGCTGCATAGAATGGACCCACTGGTTCACCATCTTGTGTATAGCCACCACCTAAATACATTTGCTCTGGACCACCCATGTAATTATAAGAGACAGGCAATGCGTAGGGTTGATATGCAAATGTTGATGATGATGAGCCACCGCCACCGTCTCCACTGCCGTCTCCCTCACCTGTTGTTTCCTCTGGCGTTCTGCCACTTCTTGCATCTCTTTGTGGTGCAAACTGTAATGCCTTAGAAGCACCCGCTAAGTTAGCATCATAACCTGCACTATTTGGGCTTAAGTTTCTAAAAGCCCCTATGCCTTTAGACATATCTACAGCACCCCTAAGATTAGGAACAGCACCAAAGTATCCACTTAAGTTTGGAGCTACATTTTCAAAGCCAAAGTCTGGAGCATTTACATTAATACCTTTGCCGCCTGTTAAAAATCTTACAGCTGGTATTGCACTTGCCATGTTAGCAGCACCTCTGCCTATGTCACCTAAGAATTGCCCTCCAGTTGGGCTTATGGCTCCGACAGTTCCGTCTGGTCTAAGTACAGCTGCTCTGCCATACTTGTCAAAAATCTCTTGAACGTTTTGAACGTATCTAGGGTCTTCTCCCGCAGCTACTAACTGTCTATCCAGTGCTTCTGCTTGGTCTTTACCCACTGGTGTTCTACCTACTACTTGATTATAAGCACCAGTGCCAACAGCAGCTAGTAGGTCGTTAAGAGAGTAGCCTAATCTTCCGTGATTTTGTTTCACATAGCTTATCTGGTCTCTTAGTTGATTTTTTTGAAATTGAGTTAAGGTTGGATTTTTATTAATCGCATCAAACATAGAGTCAGCATTCTTGTATATGTCTTTAACTTTCTTTAACTCGTCAAACTTCTGAATCTTATCAATTAAATTTGTTGTAGCTTCAGCGGAAGCCACTTGATTCATAAACGTTTCATCTATGTTATATACTGGAACTTTTTTATCTTCTGGCACAAATAAGTTTGGATTGTATGCACCAGCTGATACTCCACTGCCTTTTTTAGTAGGCGTTTTTACATTTACAGAGGAATTGGATGCAACGACATTGTTTTTATTTTTGTTTTTGTTGCTACTCGCTGATGATTTCCTTGGCGAAGTTTTCTTATCTACTACACCTCTACCACCTCTATATTTACTAGCAAAAGATTTAGCTTGCTGTCTTTGAGCTTTTCTACCTGCAGCATTATTTTGAAAATTTCTGTTTGGGGGTCCTGCCATTATTTATTTCTCCTGTTTATAATCTTAGTCAAGGCGGCTAGCAGCCGCCTTCAGACTCTTAAATTTTAAGCTATTACTTTTTCTTCTTCTTAGCTTTTTTCTTTGTAGCTCTCTTCTTTGTTGCTGAACCGCCACCTTTTAACATCATCTTCATGCCGTTCATCTTATTTGCTCTTTTTCTCATTCCTACCATAATATAATCTCCTATATGATTGTCGTTTTTTTACGGTGCCTTCATAATAATCTTTAGTCCAGTTATTATAAAAGCCAGTTTTACTTAAATGCTCGCTAGCATTCTCTAATTCCATGAACGGCTGTATTAAAACCATCATGAATGCATTCTCTGGATACCAGTCTGTATCCTCAAGAAACTCTACGGGTTCTTCTTCTCCGTCATCCTCTGGATGATGGCACATTAAATACACATCCTTTGGTACGAACACATGGTTCAAGGCGTGTATATAGTCCACTAATTCATCTGCTGTCATAGATAAATCTGGGCACCCTATAATAATTATTTTTTTATTTAATTTTTTTATTAGTTGGCACTGTTTAATTATAGTAATTAGTAAATCTTCTGCATTTGGTTGCTCTATAATTTTAATTTGACCTTTTAGTCTAGCTGTTTTTGCATAAGGACAGGTGGGTAAATTACCTAAATGTTTGTTAGGAAGTTCTATAAAGTCCTTTGACCAAGATAATATATCTTCAGTTATGCTTTTCACTTTTTGCTTTTTTTATTTTTATTTCTCTCAGATATAGCTTTGCCCTTACGCTTGGCATCAGATTTCGAGCTTGCTCCCCACGCTCTCAAACTTAGTAAAAGCCTTGTTGGCTTTCCATCTTTAAATTCTGGTCCTTTATTATTTCCCATCCTCTGGAGAAAGCTAGCTCTTCTCGGATTATCTCCCGATTTGACTGGTGCCTTCAAATTAAGACCTTCGGTTCTCTTAAAGTGTGCTCTGCCTTTAGCAGTTAGCCCACCCTTAGGATTTTTGTGTTCTTTTCGCATTCCTAATACTTATCTTACCCCTTTTAAATATGTTGGCTACCTCTGTTTTGCCCATTACTTTGGCTCTCTGTTCGCCAACAGTGAGGATTTGAATCTTCCTAGCAAACGGCTTATTAATCTTACGAACCTTAGCCACAGTATTCTTTGCATCCGCAGCTGTCTTAAATTTGATGCTGACGGTATCTCTAGGATTCTCATCTGTATATAATCTCCTGCCTGTGCCTTTTGGTTTTTTACCTGTTCCTTTTTTTGGGTCTGCCATTAGTGTCCTTCAAAGCTGCCTTTAATAGCTTGCCTTGTTTTGCGTGTGATTTTGATGCTTTACCTAAGCCTTTAATTACTTTTTTTACTTTGGCTTTTCCTTTTTTGTTCATTTCTTTTTCCTAGCAGTCTTCTTAGCTCTCTTAAATTGTGCTGTAGTTGGTGCACCTTTGGCACCTTTCTTTCTCATTTTTTCTCCACGCTTTCGTTTTGCGTGGATGTTTGCATATAATCCCATTATGAAAATCTCCTATACTTTGCTGTCTTCTTAGCAATACTCTTTGGTTGCTTACTAAACTGTTTACCGCTTTTCTTTGCTTTTCTCTTTGCAGCTGTTGTTTTAGCGTACTCTGCAGGAGTCAAAGACTTTATAGCTGCTGTCGGTAGGTACCTCTCCCCTGTCTTAGAGGATTTCTTACCAGACTTAGTTCTCCATTTTTGTTTGCCCCAAGCATCTAAACTCCTTTGTCTTTTTGTTTTAGGCATTAGTTTCTATAACCACCACCAGCTTTTTTATAAGCCAATGCGGTCATCTGGGCTTTTCTGGCTGACCACTGTCCTGGGCTTCCACCTTTTGAACCAGCTTTAATTCTATTAAATATTCTTTTTCTTAGCTCTGGTTTTGTATAGTTACCAGACTTATTGACTGTTGATTTACTCTTGGTCGTCTTCGCCATGCTGACACCCCGCACACTCACACATACAAGTCATCTGACAATGACAAATGCATCCACATTTTTCACATACCGTCATATCTTTCTACTCCTATTTTTTGACCTTGATACTACTTTTAAATTCTTTTTGCCGTTGTTCTTTGGATTTTTATCTTTGTGATGTATGTCCATCTTAGAACCTTTCACAACTCTGCCCTCTTTAATAGCCTGTCTTCTGGCTTTGTTTCGAGCAGCACGTCTCTTCTTCTGCTCTGGCTGAGCATGATATGTTTCGTACTCTCTTTTATAATTTCTTGATTTAGGCATTACTTCTTTTTAGATATTAAACCCATAGCACCTTTTGCTCCTTTGATGCCAAAACTTGCCGAACAGGCAATGTATAATAAATGTTTATAATAATCAGGAAGTGAATGTAAGGCTTCAAACCCAGCTTTAATATGTGGAGTCCAACCAGGAATAAATACTGCCACCGCTGGAACCAAAAGGCATATTAAAATTAGTTCGTCTTTCCAACTCCCCTTCATTTGGTCTACAGCCGAAGCCTCCCACGCCACTTTCCCTGCGATTTGCTGCTCCTTCAAACTCTTCTGTGCTTGAATCTCAGTAAGTTTTAATTCAGATTTTGCTTTTTTAGTTGCAACAAAACCTTTCACTGTATCGCCTATAATTGAAGTGAGAGGTCCGACTAGTAGATTGAACATTAGGCTATTCCACGTAGGACACCGTAAGCTACAGCCACAACGACTACCGCTACAAATATCTTACCTTTCCAATTTAATGTATTCCACTTATCTTGTATTTTTCCTAGTATTGTTATTTGCATTTCTACCTCCTGTTTTTTTCACTCGGACTTTCCCTAGTTTGGCATTTGCTTTTAGCTCAGACATCCTGTTAAGATGCTTTACTAAACTGTCAAATGACTCATCTAGTTCTATTGTTTGTCTCTTGCTGTTCCTCATCTATACCTTTATCTTTCCAGTATTGTAAAACTGCATTAGACACATCCTCATGTAAAACTTTTAAATTGCTTATGTCAATATGAACTGAACTATGTTTTTTCTCATATATTCTGTCCACCTCATCGTCTGTCAAGCTCAAATATAATGAGCCATTTTGGTAGGATATCCTCATATATATATGTTTTTATCCCAACTTCCGCTCTCATTCAAGACCATTGGCACTATATAAGGTATCCCATCTGTAACAACACCACAAGAAAGTATGGGTTTTGACAGATTTACCTTCATATACGCCATAGCTAAAGATTTTTTATCTATTAAACAACCAACAGACATTCCCCAGTTTAGTGAGTAATCTGTCCCAATCATTTTTGTCTCTGACACCGTATGAAAATGCCCCTGCACACAGCACATACTGGTTTCTCTCACAGCTTTTCCAATATCTTTACAGAATTGATGTGCGAAAAGTATAGTATTCTTATCTGTTTTTATGATGTGCTTTTCTTTCCATTCCCAACCTCTGCCAACCTCTAGTATTTCGTTATAGTCTTTTAAGAAAAACTTAGACATTCCCTTTGCCATTGCTCTACGCAATACCATAGAACCATGATTTGATTCTAAGAGAACCATCTTAGGAAATATTTTTTCTAGTTGTTTGCACAGCGACCTACCTCCCAGTAATTCGTCAGCGGGACTTGGTAAGTCGGGATTTATCACATGGGAGACATTTATACTATGCCAATCCATCTCGTCACCAATCATTACGATGGTGTCGGGCTGATACACTTTCTTTAACTTAATAAGAAAAGGAAACGTATCGTTGTGGTGATAAGGAAAGTGCAAGTCACTAATTACTAGCACTCTTTTATTCATTATTTTATTCCTAACGCTGCTTTTATCCCCAGTAATAAAAGTGTAATTGCACCAGTTACAATAAAACCTATAATTATAAAACGAACTCTGACACTAATCTTCTCGTGTAGTTCTCTTTGCTCTCTTAGATACAAGAAATCTTTTTGTGCTTCGTGTACCTGCTCAGAGTTGAGTCCCATTTTGGTTAAGGTTTGCTCCACAGTTTTCTCGACAATCTCTACAATTTCTTTTTGGGTCACTTGTTCCACCATAAAGGTCTCTTAACCCTCTCCCCTGTGCTCTTCTCCCACGATAACACAGCTTCAGTTAGATTTTGTATCATGTCATTCTTAATGATATTTAGTTGCTTCACTTTGTCAATCTTTTCAGACTCAACCAAATTCTTGTCTGCCTGTATTCTCCTAATTTCCCTATTTAATTGGTTTATTTTAGTGTTAACTTTGACATAAGATGCACGCCATTGTAGTACATTTTTGTTTTTTTCACCTAATTTTAGGGCTTTTTTGTATTCTCCTCGACTCTGATACAATCTCTGTAAATCAAAAACATCGTTCATTGCTTCAAGTTGATTATAAAACTGTGTTTTATATTTAGATTGCATTGAGGGTAATCCCTTAAAGAATCCCATACCCAGTGGGCTATCAAATCCTGTAGTAAAAAACTCTGCATATTTTCTTTTATAATCTAGAACGCTTACAGCTGAAACTACAGTTGAGCCAACCCAACCAAAATAGCCTTGAACCAAATGTTCAATTTGAACTGGTGATAGTTGTATTGTTTCCCAAGGAATTAACTCCAAAATTTTAGATGTCCCAACGTAGGCTGAACTTGTGTACGCATACTTTCTCTCAGAAGCTGGTAATCTTTTCATTGCCATAGACTCAATGTTTCTTCCTGTAAAGGAGTCTTTGTTGGAATATATCTCTAATACTGGTGTTATTGCTTGAGGTCTAATATCTACAGCAAAGGTTTCAGTAATAACGTGTGATATTCTTTCAGCTAACAGCTGACCGTGAACATCATCGTCAACCATTTGCTCGACCATTCTTTCAAATATTACACCAACCGCACCAACTTCAAATGGTCTAGGTATTCTAAACACTCCAGCATCATTAGGTAACTTAAACCAGTGATATGTGTCCCTGTCCCATTGCTCTCTCTCTTTAAAATCTTCATCGTCTTTGTATGCTAGATATAATCCAATAGAGGCTAAAGAATATGTACCCAAGACAGTAAGAAGCTGTGCTCTTTGTTCTTTGCTCATAGCTCTACCAAGTTTATCTAAACCTTGAATACGAGCATTTAGGAAAGGTATTGATTGTGTCAAAGCCCTAACAAGAGGATTTGCACCATGTCTACTAAAATTTAGAAGGTCTCTAGCTTGATAAGAGGCTTCAAAATGACTTACGCCTTTATTTCTTAATTGCTTGTATAGTGCAGCACGGTTTACATTCTCAAAGTAAGAACCATTTTCTTCCCACCATTTTAAACTATTTCTTAATTTAGAGCCTATAACTCTTCTGGCTCCAGGTGCCCAGCCATCTTGTTTCATGACTGTATTAACGTCAATTGCCCTATCTAATAACATTTTTGTAGCGTTAGGGTCATCGCCATATACATGACCAAAGTGTATACTACCGCCACCAAAAGCCATTCTTGCTCTTAGCTCTGAAGCACCTAATTTTTTATCTACGTTTAGACCTTTCATACCCTCCATGACATTACCAAAAGGGTTGTATTTTAATTTACCTACAGCTACAGAATGAATTGAGTCACGGATTAAGTTTCTAATTCTAAAAGCTGGAGATGCAGTCACACCGTAAGTTAAGTATCGTTTAAAGTTTGTTAAAATATTCATGGCTGGATTTTGAAAGCCATTCCAATATAGTTTAGTTAAAGATTCTAAAACTAGTTTATTATCAACTTCATAGTTTTGTATCTTGCCTTTGTTTCTTACAAAAACAGATGTCTTAGTTTTATTAGGAACCCTTCTAGCAACACCCATCTCAACGCCTTTTTCTAATGTCTTTAATCCAGCAGCATTTTTTAGTGATGCTTCTGTTAAGAAAGAGTAGTTTCTTATTATATTTTGTAAAAGGTCATTAATTGGCATATCTGCACCACGATACTTAGGATAATCTGGTTGATTAACTATATCAGATGCAGCTCTTGGACCGCTGTTGCTGTCTGGGTCTTCTAGTAATCTGTAGAAAGGTATGTAAAAATTATATCCACTGTCTTCAGTCCAAACTTTAGCTGACGCAGGGTCTAGATATCCAGACTTAACTGCTATATCTAAAAATGCCTTGTTAAATTCCTGTAAATCTTTAAGTGACTCATTAAACTGTTTTTCGTTGCCTTTTTGCAAATCATTAATAGCAATATTTATATCTTTAATATTACCCATACCACTCTCGAAACCCTTGTTTACTAAGTTTCTAGCTCTGTTTGCTGCAACCCAAGCTAAAAAATCTGGTAAATCATTTCCTAATTTTTCAAATCTTGTAAATAAACCCTTGCCTATTGTATTTTCTTTTAAGTCTAAAGCTCCATTGTTATCCATAAATGGAACGCCATACAATAAAGCACTCTCTGTGGCACCGCTTGACCCATAGGTCATTGTAAGAGCCTTGTACTCTTCTTCTCCAATAAACTTTTTAACAGATATATATTGGTCAGCAACACCCTGTCTAAACTTTACACCCCAGTTATCAGTAAAATCTTTCCAGTGTGCAGCCATAGTTTTTCTAGACCTCTTAGGATTAATTGTGCCTAAAATTCTTAGTGTTTCATCTTTATATTTTTTATCTGATGCAGCAAACTCTAGGTTAAACTCTCTGAGTTTTTCTTTAGATAGAGTATCTGTCTCTAAAGGTTGGTCTGCTTTCTTCTCTGCTTCTGTTTCGTATTTGTATAAAACTTTTGACTCAATATTTTCTAGCGGTGTTGGTGCATCTTCTTTAGAATAATAATTTAAAGTCCCTGTTGTATACACTTTAGTATTAAACATCACAGCATCGCCCTTAATAGATTTCACTGCGTATCCAGCAGGGTCTACAAAAAGGTGATGTTTGTTAGGATTATAACTTAAGACTTGACCTTCGAGTGTGGCTTTTTTCTTTGACAGCTTACCTTGTACAGCAGCCATCGGAAACTTGTTTTGTCTCTTAGATGCTATATTGGCTCTTGCTTTTTGACTTACATTTAGAAAAGGGTCTGTGACTGTGACTGCTCCATCATATCCTAGTGCTTTGTTTAAATCTTTTCTTGGATGTATTGTTTGTATAAATAGGTTTTTGTCATCTCTTACAACCTGTCCATTTAGGTTGGGTCTAATAGAGACAGGTGTGCCCTCTTTTAATTTTCTGTTTTCAAATAATTTTGCTTTAACATTTGATGGTAACTTTGAATCTCTTATCTCTTTATCTGTTAGCATCTTATCAGATACTGAGAATTGAACTGCATCAGACTCATCAAACTGTTGTTGGCTAAAATCTGTACTGACTGTGTCAAAATCAAGTCCAGGTACAGGACGTCGTCCTCTTTCTTGTGCTGCTTTTTTTCTAGCACCAGTAACTCTAGTACCTGCAAAATTTTTAACACCTAACTGTTTAGATAGCTGTGTGCCAATCCTCCTAAACGCTGATGGAGACAAGTAACTAATGCTTTCATTATACAAGGCAACATTATCAATGTATGCAGTGTCTCCTAATCTTACACCAAATCCGTAGCCTACAGCTTTCCCGTCTACCTTTATACCAAATAAAAATAACGGTATATTAGTGTCTGGTATATTTACAGGCTCGCCAAAATTTTTTATGTCATCTGAATAACTATCGTCAATATGGTTTTGTATATCAGATGCAATGTTGTCATCCATAGGACTCATTCCAATGTTTTCTAGTATTTCAAAGTCTTCAGCTATGTCTGTGGTAACTTTTGTGCCTGGAGGATTTAATAGTGTTTTGTTTTCAGATATAGATAACTCTGGTGTGAGTTCGTCTAGGTTTTGTGTGGTTTTTTCTTTACCAAACTTTTCTTCAAACTTAACAAATTTTGGGTTAATAGATACAACACCTGCGGTTGCTTTATTTTCTTCTTTACTTTGTTTAGGGTCAAATTTGCCCCATTGATATGGACTAACAGTAGCTCTGTCTATAAAATCTTTTGGAGGGGTTATTCCTTTGTTGCCGTATTGTTCTCCAGTTAAATCTATAAATGTGCCATCTGGCAATCTGTTAAAGTAGTGTGACTCTCTCTTTGTGTTGTATCCCTTTATTGGAGATACTAATACTTTCATAATATCACCGCCAAAATTTTTCTGCACAACATAGGTACAGGCAGCACAGTGTCCTACTAGAGGTCCTCTAGTTTCTACTGCTGCTAAATATTCTTCTGGGCTAAATGCTGTAACGTCACTACCAGATTTTTGAAAGGCATCAACGTCAATGTCTCTTACGGCTGTACCTGTAGATACAGATAATTCTAATTCTGTTTTGACTTCTGCTGCTTCGTCTTTTGTGAGGGTTTTTTCTTCTTTGACTTCACCCTTTGCTCGTTCAATTCTGTTTCTAACTTCAACGCTTGGGTTAGGATTTTCAGACTTGATTTCTCCATATTTATTCTCCTTAAAGTTCTTTATATACTTCTTGGCTCCGTCTGACAACGAATATAATTTAGCAGCTTGTTTTACTGTATCTGCGTATAACTCGTGCTCGTAATACCAGAGAGCAGCTTGGGCATCATTTGGTGTTAAATTAGTTGCTTTAGCTAATTCTCTAGCAAATTCATCAGCCCTTTGTTCGTGCTTTTTAAGCATTGCACCTTTTAAACCATCTCTAGATGAGGGGGTTTTGTCTGTTAATTGACCAAATTGCCTGTAAAAACTTCTTGAAAACCAAACATCTTTTGTAACGCCTTCAGCTTCCGAATTATCTTTTATTCCTTTTATATCTAAATAAAATCTACCTACCTTTGGACCAAACATAAAAGCACCAAAGTGTGAACTATCTAAACCTTTGCCTGTCCCCAATGATGGTTTTGCTGTTTGTAGATAATTATCATTAATTACCGCACCATAGTTTGCTTTACCTGAGTCACGTTGCACTTTACCCATTTCTCTAATAGTTTTTTCACTTTTAACATAATCAACAGTGCCTTTAATACCAAATTTATCTAACATATATTGAAGTAATGTTAATTGCTTTGACACACCTGGCATACTCCAAAACTTTTCTGTTTCTGGGTTTTTTACAGGTATAACTCCGTGTTTTTTATAATAGTAATAGATTCTAGAAGCCAGCTCTACATTTTCTCTTGGATTTCTATTAACAGAAGTAATCGCTGTAAGTAAACCAAACAAATCTTTGTCGTGTGCCTCTGATTTAAGTGTAGGAAAAACATTTTCTAACGCATCAAAAGTATCTTTTGCGTCTTTAGAATACCAGCCTATGCCATTTAAAACTTGGTCTTTTTGATATTCAACCTCTTTAGCAGTCTCTCTTACAGCTGCTTTAAATGCTTTGTTATCCATAGGGTCTGACACAGACTGCATATCGTCAAAATATTTACCTAAATCTTTTGTAAGTTTAAATTTTTCTTTAAGAGGATTTTTTCTAATCTTAACAGTAGATAATGCTAATTCTGGTCTTGCTTCATCTACATCAGACTCACTAATTGTTTCTGCTTTGTCTAAATCATTAGTGATTTTATGTAATCTTTTCTTTCCATATTCTAATTTTCTTAATCTATAAGGTATAGAGAGCATACCCTCTCCACCTCTGCTTTTTCTTTCTGTATCATTAAATTCATCTAGGTATTCATCGAATTTACCAATTTCGTTTTTACTTATGGTAAACGTGCTACCTCTTACTTTAATAGATGGAGCATAGTCATCAATTAATGTACCCCCATCAAATCTCTGATTTACTAATTCATCTAGATATTGGGTTTCTTTGTTATTTAATTCTATTTTAGATAATGATAACTCTGGTGCATCTTTTCTAGTCTCTGCTATTGATAATGCTGTCTTTAATGATTTGCCTATCTGAGTTAATTCTTGAGGGGTGTATTCTCTGCTTAAATTTCTACCGCCTGTCTGAACGCCAACTCTGTATGATTTACCTTTTTCTTGAAAGACTAAATATCCACCA
>Ga0209535_1000683_pt1 | contig 23717 bp, 32 predicted proteins | sample LinPmetageLP28_FD_184041 | JGI IMG/M metagenome (GOLD analysis project Ga0209535, IMG submission 184041) | Marine viral communities from the Pacific Ocean - LP-28 (SPAdes) (version 2) | ecosystem: Environmental > Aquatic > Marine > Oceanic | place: Pacific Ocean | collected 2009-08-22
TTCAGATTTATTATATTCAGGTAATTTTAAATCTACTCCTCTAACGAAATAACCTTCTTTTTTAAGACGAGAAACTAAATGATTGCCGATGAATCCACCGGCTCCAAGAACTAAAGCTGTTTTCATAAATATATTATAAATTCCAACTGCTATTAATCAACCATATATTTATCAGAAGGTATTGAAGGCCATCTTACTACTATTAAATCCGAATCTTCTAGAAAAACAACATCTGATATTTCATTAGGAAAAAATGTAAACATGTGACCTGCAGATAGAGTTCGATCTCTACCTAACTGTTTATCCTTTATTACCATAGAGCCTTTAACAATATAAGTAACTTCTGTAGTAAGTTTATGAAGATGCTTATCACCTATTTTTCCTTTAGGGTGATGCTGATGTGCTACCTCAAAAAAGGGATTTTTAAATAATGATGGTTTAAAATCTCCAATAAACCAACCATTAGTAAAATCATCTATATGCTTTACATCCATTACTTACCGGCTTCTGCTTTTTGAATTCTTGTTGCATGTCTACCACCATCAAAAGTAGTAGTTATCCAGATATAAATCATATCATCTAATAACTCTGTATCTACAAACTTACTTGGTATAGAAAAATAATTTGCACAGTTATGCCGGACTGCATATTCTGCTGTATATTCATTGAATACTAAAGCACTTCGAATACCTTTTTGTTTGTTGCCTGAAATATTCATACCTTGACCAGTTCTACAAAAAGCTAAAGCAAAGTCACAATTACCTTTATTAATAAAATCTGTTACTTGAAAAACATAATCATTATAATCACAATCTTTATCCACAAAAGTACCAAAGTCAGTGTAAGGTAACTCGTACTTACCTAATATAGTTTTAGCCTGCTCTTTAAGATCCCAACCAGAGTGATCTGCGCAAAGAGCAATAGGCTTATCACCAAAAGTTTTTAATGAATGAGTTACAAAGAAATTTAATTCTTCAGGTGTACCCATAAGATGCATCTTTTCAACATCATTAGTCTTAATAGTACAACCATCTTGAATCATTAAATTATATAACGGGCAAATATAAAATTCATTATTAGTAGTAAGATCTAAGTCTATCATTTGTTTAGCATACCTTACAAACTCGCTCCCCTTCGTAAAAGTATAAACTCCAACTGCAGCATTTTCACTAATAACTTCTTTTTCTGCTGTCTTAATTACGTTTTTATTTTTATCTAATGATGCGTAACTATAAGCAGGATTGTTACTTTTAAATGTTAAAATAGAGCCATTTATAGAAGTATCAATATCCGTGGGATCAAAGAACGGTTCAAAGAAAACATCTAATGTATAAACTACTAAAGGAGCATCATTATCAATATATTCTTCTGCTTGTAGGCATGTTTCTACTGATCCCCTAGTAATCTTATCTATAACAATAATCTTAATGTCGTCACCATAGCGAGTTTTGAGTATTTTATCTAGAGAAAAATTACTTATATGATCTCGTCTTATTGCAAAAATTAAATTACACTCATCTTTCTTTTTAATTGAATCTAAACTCCAATCAATCATCTGCTTATCATCTACCATAATAAGCTGTTTAGGCATTACGTATCCTTGATCAACAAATCGCTGACCTCTACCTGCTATAGGAATTAGTATATTAGTTTTTTTCATTTATATCGGCTAAAATTTCTGAAGTAACGCGGTGCGCTTCTTTTATATTATTCTGTAAATCTGATTTATCAACTGCATTCAAAATACTATTAATAGTAGCTGCAGCAAACATATCACCGGCTCCTAATACATTTATATTATTAAGTATTTGTGTTTCTATAGTAAAAGATTTTTCTTTGTTAATACACAAACTACCACCTTTATGATGTAATATAACCCATCCTTTTACTTTTGAAGCAAGATCTTTAATATCCATAAACAAGTCTTCATCTGATATAAAAAAATAATCTACATATTTTAAAATTGATAGCTGGTTGAAAATTTTACCTTTACATATATCTATTGAAAGGATTTTACTTTTATTACTAACATCCTTTATAAAGGAAAGATCATCTAATTCATTAACATATAGTATATGCGACCATATTGAATCTCTGATAATAGGTTTTCTATCTTTTTGATTTAGATTAGCAATTGAAGCTCTCTCAGACTTTTCTTTATCAACCAGTATTAAAGCTTCGCCAATATTGGTAGGTTCAATATTAACTTGATAGTTTTTACATATCTTAGATAGCATTAACCATACATTAGCAATACCACCTACAGATTTATATGTAATATTACCATCAAATATAGTATCAGTAGTTATATGACCATATAAAGATATACTATTCATTATATATATTATCGTATAACTCAGCAATAACTCCAGTACCACCAGGTTTACTTAGTACATGCTTAACAGTATTCTTTATAAGATTGATTGCATCGCTAGGACAGTAGGTATGATTTAACTCTTTAATAATTTTGTAATCAGGTAAATCATCTCCTATGTATATAACTTCATCCTTATTAACGTTATATTTTGTTAATAGAAAATCTAACAATTCAACTTTATCTTTAACATGCATATCTCTTGTATAGTAAAAATCTACCTTTCGTCTAGACGCCATTTCACGATTAACTCTATCGTCTGCAGTTAAAAAACATACATTGAGATTATCTTTAAATCTTTTTATTGCAGTAAAATCTTTATCATTAAACTTCTTATTAATAACGTTACCTAAAAGATCATACGTCTTGCAACCATTTGTTAGAACTCCATCTATATCTATAATTAAGAGCTTATACATACATTTTAATATAATCACTACATATACCATAGCAACGATTTAATCTATCATACCGTCTATTTTTTCTTGGAAATATGTTTTTGTTTTCAGGTAATACTATTATTGATTTACTTGTAAGATCTGAAAGAGGTGATTTAGAATGATGCCATATAAAGCCTTTTGATGTTATCACAAAATTCTCTGTAGTATGCCAAAAATAATTTATGTTTTCATTTTCTAATACATCTACAATTTGCTTTAAACATTCTGTATTTTTTAAATGACACCATAAACGACTATCATTTAAAAAATCTATATTAACTTTATTTTTTTTATTATCATGACCTAACCAAAAATTATTATCTTTAAAACTTACATCTATTTCAACATCATAACCTTGGTCTAATGCTGTAATAATATATTCCGGGTCATTTTCATACTTAGTTTTTCCTGTAATATTACCTCTATGTGATATAAGTTTATTCCCACTCTTCGTCATAATAATATTCGCCTTGAGGTTCATATAAATCGTACTTATACCCTGTATTATACTTTTCCCACCACATTTTTATTCTCGGAAGGACGCCAAAAATCTTATCTCTTAACTCTTCAGATATTTGCATAGCTCTATATCTGCCTGGTGATGTATCTAATAAAAAATTTCTATAGTCTGCTATATGATCATAAACTTCATCATTAAATTTAGCAAAATAATGTGATCCAAAATAACAAGGTATTCTTACTGTTTCGTTTTCAAACCCACCTTCCCATGTTGGTGTTATTGGTTCACCTTCTTTATACAATGGACAACTATATAGTGATTTTATATCTTCTGTATATCCCCAAAAAATATGATCTTGTGGATGGTACGGGAAGTGACTACCCATGCCTACTGCATAAATTTTACCCTTAGGCCCGGTGCCATCAGTATATTTTACATCACAATCAAATCCCATTTTATCTACAAATCTTTTTAGCATTTTCATACTACTCTTCATAACAGTTTGATCGCTTCTAAACTTCATAGTAAAATCAGATGTAACTTGTTTTAACCCTTCATTTAATGAAACTAACTGCAAATTTAAATTCATAGGTGGTGTATACGGCACAGGACTCTTTACCACTATAATATTATCATCTTCAGACTCTAATGTCTCGTTATCCCAAGTAGATATAATTACTTTATCTATAAAATCTAAAGTAGTATAACACTTAGCTGTATCATAAGTTCCAGAAAAAATTTTACCTTGTATTACAACATCCATATCTACTCTATACTCCAATTTTTATTTTTAAATATTATTTCACCCTCCGGTAAAGGACTATGTAAATATTCTGTAAACAAATATGGTTCAAATCCTTTTTCATCTAATACCCTTATAAGCTCTTTTGGTCCGGAGCCTTTAGCATACATCTTATTTAAACTATCTAAACCTATTTCTGTTTCTATAAACAGAATATCTTTTAAGAAAACTCCAGCACCTTCAATAGCTTCAAGTTCAGCACCTTGTATATCTAATTTAAGATAACCGGGTATAAGTGCTTTTGTTGTAAGAATTTCTTTATAAATCTTATCTAATCTATATGTTTTTATTTTGTCTATTTTTGATACCTTTCTTTTTTTAAACAAATATTCACTCTCTTGAAGATTACGACTTGGTTCTTTAAGAGAGCTGCAACCTATTTCACTCTCAACAACAAAAAACGGAACTGAATGTTTGTTATGATTAGATACCGCTCCTTTAACAAAATAGTCATATCTTATATTAGTAGGAGACTCAATTGGATCAATACCAACAAAAATAAATTTACTCTTAGACCTTTCTAATTTTAAGCCTAAACAACAAGTAGCTTCATGAATCCATTTACCATCTCTACAGCCAGCATCAATTATTATACTATTGTCAGGTAGTGAAGAAAATATTTTAGTTTTTAATGGATCCTTCCACAAATCATTATAGTTTGATCTAATTTTAGATAAACTATATTCTGTTTTAAGATCCAGTCTCATTACTTTTTACGGAAAGGCATTATCCACGTATCAAGTTCTGTAGCTGATTTTGCGAAAGGTTCATCATATTCTAAACCAAATTCATCTAAAATTGGCTGTACTTGATGTGGATGAATTTCAATATTCCAATCATGCACTGCAATTCTATCTCCGCTTTTTAATAATCTCGAATATAGATTCAATTCTCTTAATTTATTACCACCATCACAAAAAATATAAGTTTTAAATTGCTTTACGTTTTCACTTATATGGTTAAATACATCTTTGTCAAAAACGTTTTCATAATGCATATTAATATATGGAGAAATTTCAGCCATTTTTTCAAACCAGTGACCTACACCTTCGTGTTCTCTACTAAACCAATGACCAGTTCCATTGTAACGTGTACGAGACTCTATATCACTACCATCAGTTTCTTCCTGTGGGTATGGAAAAGCTTCATAAGTATCAAAAATATATGATTCGGTTATAGCAGCCATATTTGCTAAATATGTACTTAAGGCTCCTTTTTGACTTCCCAACTCAACTATATATTCAAATCTATTTGACTCAACAAAATATTCTTGCCAGTATATAGCAGAGTAACTCTGCGACATTCCTGCTCCCATAAATCTACGACCAACTGTCTTAAGATCTGTAAGAGGTATAATACTATTTGTATATACCTGCTTATCTATACCTTCATGTGAGCCATGAACCGTCTTTAATAACTCTTTATCGTATTTCATATGTTTTCTTTTGTTACAACTGCTAACACCGGTAAAGGAAAAATAAATCCTCCGCCATTTTCTATAAATTCAGATTCTCGTTTAACTATTTCATCTTTAAAATGGTAAGGACCTACAAGATAATAATCTGGTTTCATATCTCTACTCTCTTCTTCTGATATAAGTTTTATACCGCTAATAGTTTCTGCCCCATGCTTTTCAGGACTACGCTCTGACGCGTAAGGTATTAATTCCGGACCTATACCACAATAATTTAAGATAGTATTAAGCTTGGTTGAAGCACCGAGTATATGTATAGTTTTCTTTTGCTTGTTTACTATATCATCAACTAACTTACATAAATCCTCTTTATGTTTTTCAACCTTTTCTCTAAACTCAGCATAAGGCTTATCCGTATCTAAGTAAGCTTCATACTCTTCTATTTTTAAATTTAAAATATTCTGTCTACGCTCTCTATTATCGTATTCAAAATTATCTTCATGTGTTATATAACACATTATAGCTCCACCGTTTGTAGGAGTTTTTTGCACATCAAAAAACTTTAATCCAGCTTTTTTCATTATAGCTTCAAGTGGTTGTAAATGGTAATGAACAATATGTTCATTTACAATTGAATCATAAGCCAAATTATCAAGTAATGACTTCCAATATGCTACTTCAAATATCCAAATACCTTTCGTAGATAATAACCTTTTTATTTCTTTTGCAAAACGTACAGGGTCATCAATATCATAATAACAAGCAATTGATGTTACTATATCAGCTGAATTATCCTCAATTAAATTATTAACTTGTTTCGATGGAAAGGTAGTATTAATAACCTGTATATCTTTATCTGTCTGTCTTGCAGCAATACTTGATGGATCTATTCCAATCTTAGTAAACTCCTTAGGATAATTTCTTAAAAGTGTATTATCATTAGAAGCAATATCTAGAACTTTTCCTGACTTAGAGCCAGTTATATCTAGAGCTGTATTAACTATACCCTGTAAATGATCTCGCATTGTTTGACTGATACCGCTCTCGTACCAATAATTGCAGTATAGTAAATCAGTATCAATGCTATGTAATGTTTGAACCAACCCACATGCATCTTCATGATCTTCAGGGCAGCACCTTACAATAACATTAGGCATGGGTCGTCTCGGTGGTGGTTGTACCCCATCTTTAACAAAGCATCCTTGAAAATATTGCTCACCTAAATCAATTACCTCTTTTAAATTAGGATTTCCACACACCCTACATTTTTGTTTATGAACTAACATATATATAATTAAAACTTAAATAGGGTTTATCAAGATGCTATAAGATTAATATCATTTTCAACCATACTATAAGCTAAATCTCTTAATGTTGAATCTAAGTTCCAATCAAGATCCTCTTGAGCCTTAGTTATATCCGCTGTTCGTATATCTTGCCATGAATTAATTGCATCCGGTCTGTAAAACTCTGGTGAAACTTTAATTAATACATCTCCTTTATATATATACTCTTCGTTTACACCTTCTCCTGACCACTCACCTTTAATACCTATGCACTCAAAGCAAGGATTAATAAAATCTTTAATAGTATACGAAATACCACTCCCTATTACATATTCATTAGGATTACGTAAATTTAAAATATCCCAAATTAATCTAACACAATCCCTAGCATCAGTCCAATCGCGTTGAGCGTTTAAATTACCTAAGGTTATAGGTTCTACTGGCTTCTTATCTTTATATGCTTTATGTATTTTTGCTACTCCATTTGTAATCTTTCGTGTTACAAACTCAATACCTCTTCGCGGGCTTTCGTGATTAAATAACCAGCATTGTATTGCAAATAAATCAAATGAATCTCTATAAATTTTTATAAATTGTCTCGCAGAACATTTAGAAACGGCATATGGATTACGAGGTTCTGAAGGATGTTTTTCATCTTGAGGAGCATACTTTACATTACCAAACTCCTCACTAGATCCTGCATTATATAGTCTACACTTAGGGGCATGCTTTCTAAGGCTCTCTAATATATGTAAGACTGCTGTAGCATTAACGTCAAAAGTCTGTTGTGGAAATGACCAACTAGCACCAACAAATGATTGAGCTGCAAAATTAATAAAATAACTAGGCTCGTATTTAGTTATAGATTCATTAATACTATGTACATCAGAAAGGTCTAAATCTATTAATTTAAACCTTTCGTTTTTAATATGGTGAATATTTTTATAATTTGGTACACTTAATCTTCTTACACCTCCAAGTATATTATAATCGGTATTAGCAAGTAGATGCTCCACCATATAACTTCCATCTTGCCCTGTTACTCCTGTTACTATTATATTCTTCTTCATTTTAATCTCTCGTATCCTATTTTAACTTCCTGAAGCTTTGTATCAAAAAACCGTTCTTGTAATTCTGTCTTAGCTAGCATTCGATAATAATTAGTCTTGTCAACTTCACTTGCTAATAGCTTATCTTCTTTAGCAGCGTCTACTGCATCAAATGTAACACTATTCGCTTCATACATATGTTTAAATTGATCTGACTTTAAGATTGTCTCAAACAACTCTTCACCAACTTGTTCTTTTAAATGATCAAAGTTTTTCTGTATATCAGCCCTATCCATATAACCTTTATCAGCTTTTAACTTTAAGATACAAATATAATCGAAAGCGAAAGCTTCATCAACCAGTAAATTTACCATACTATATTATACTTTAATTTATTAAAAATCAATCTATATGACCAAAATACTGACCGCATAAATTCCACTTATCATCGCAATAGCCTTTGCAATATTCAAATGTAGTTTGAACTCCTCTACCATAAAGAGATAGATTAGTAATATTTAAAACTCTAAATATCCAACAAAAAGAAGTATCAACAGTATGTATTTCCTTGGCTTTAAGAGCTAATCCTATCCAGTCAAAAGGTCTATCAAAATCATATTCCTTTATAGTAACTTCATTATCAAACTTTGGAATATTAGCTTCTCGTCTTTCTTGATGAGTTGTACCGTAAAATCTATTAACTAAAACAAAATCCTTTTCATTAAATGGCTTTTCTTTTTGTAAAAACTCTTCTAATTTTTTCTCACGTTCTAAATTACGTTCTATAGTAGGGTACTTATACCAGTCTGTATAATCCAATCCAACAAATTCATATTTACAATATAACGGACCTGGCTTATTACTTCTAACTAATTGATCGGCAATCTGAAAAGGTATATAAAGAAGTTCATCATTATTAATAATCTCACGAGGTTCTTTAGTTTCTAAAAAGTCTTTAAAGGGGTAATCCTCACTACTATCTATAAAGTTAATACCTGGGTACTTTATATAATCACCTATATAATTGTAACCACTATATACAGGCCATATTACTTTACTTACTTTTTTTTGCTCTAACAGCTTAACAGCAACTTTAAATAGATGTAAAATATCTCCTAACCCTGCTGGTTGCTTAATAATACATATTTTTTTCATTATTTAAATAGAAATGAATAATTTAAATACATCCAATCTTCAGGAATTCTATATTCCTCAACCTTGTTAAAATTATACTCAATAGCTTCTATCTTTGAATTGTAAATATCATTACCATTCTCTTTAAGATCTTTAATTATACTATCTAATTCTTTTTGATCGTTAAAATAAATAATACCATCTTTATCAAAATGATCATTTACTGAATCATCACCCCAAAAAATAGGAATAGTTTTAGTAGCAAAACAGTCTACTATTTTCTCCGTCCAGTATCCTGGCTGCCGGCAATTTTCTATTGTGATAGAATACATATATTTTAATAATGATTCTTCTTTAAACTCTACAGGATTATAACCATTACCAAACACTTCAATATCATCATTTAATTTAGATATAACCTTATGTCTAAGTTGATGACCTTCTGTAGTGTTCTTACCTGACGCGATAGTTGATACTTTATTCTCTTTTTTGGTATCTTTATAATTATTAATCCAACATCTACCATGTGGATAATAGAGATAATTCTCACCTTTTGATAAAAGATATTCATCAAAAGTTAAAACAAAATCAAATAATCTATTATTTTGCTCTATCCATTGGTATATATGTGGGTGTATTGCATTAGGTTCTAATAACCAAGCAACTTTTCTCTTTACACCAGATGCTTTATGAATATCGTTTAGAGACATATCTGTAATAAAACAAGTATCACTTACTGGTTTATTACTAAAGTTCCATTTAACATGCTTATTTACACCTTGATGACATGATGAAGGTTCACCACCAAAATTTTTATCTCTTATATTTACTTCTACCATGATTTTATATATTCTGTTAACTCTTCCTTACTCATTGCTTCAACTTTTTGAACTTCTTTTTCATTCTGAAGGTAGTATTTATGTTTATCTTTGTCTTTTATAGCTACACCACCTTCTTCATGAGGTAAATGAAATAAAAACCAGTTAGGGTTATTGTTTCCTACTTTCGCAACCGGTACATCGAGTTTATCTGATCTAGAAATAATTTCATTATCTTCATACCCCCAACCTATAAAGTTAGGATTAAAACCATTAATTTTTTCAAATGATTCCTTACTACCTATTAAACATCCTCCACATGCCATTGTATTACCAACGCAATAAGCTTGTCTGTCATAATAACCAGTTACAACATTATCTTCATCTACATTACTCGATAAAAATTTAAATAGTTGTGTACCAGTCTTATTATTAATCTTATCCTTAAGAGGATGCTCTACGTAAATAGCTGTTCCATTATAACCAACCACTATCATTCCTTTTTTAGCTAAACTAGTACTTTTAATTAAACTATCTATACTAACTAAACAATCTATATCTAAAAAACATACTATATCATTAGAAGCTTTTTTTAATCCCATATTATAACCTATACACTTATTATATGTACTATCATTTTTATAAAATATATATTGGTCTTCTTTTCTTACTAAATTTTTTATTCTTTCTTCTGAATCATCTTCTACAAAGATAAATTCGCAAGATGGGTATATAGATTTATAATATTTGTATACAATATCTAAATTACTCATTCTATGTTCGGTATCTTTTCGAAAGTGAACAATAAACGATATATCAGGTTTAGGTTTTTTAACCTTAAGATATTCACCTACATCTTGGAAGGTTGTATCTAATACTGATGTAGGGCCTATACCATGCTTGTTTTCAAAATACTCCCATGATGCGTTAATATTATCTTGCCAATCAGCTCTAGGTCTAATAGCTGAACTTTTTTCAGAGCATGCTTGCTCTTCTACGTAATCTAAACTATTAGCCAAGTCAGGCCACCACCAATACGGTGTTGTAAAACCTTGTTTGGATAGATTATAAGAATGATCCACATGTTCAAAAGCATTAGTATAATTTTCGTCAAATAAGCCTACCTTTTCTAAACTATTACGTGTATAAAAGCATACTGCTCCTACACAGTTTTCATTAAGAGAAATCTTAAAATCGTAATAATCAATAATTTTACGTGGTTTAGGTTCACCACCACTTACCATTCCCTTATTAGCAGGTCCATGATAAGCGAACATAAAATGTTCTATTCCAGTTTTCTTATAAGCGTTAATATATTGCTCAAATATATTACCTTTAAACTTCATATCATCTTCTACCAGAATAATATAATCACATCCTTTATCTAGTAGATGTTTAAGAGCTTTATTCTTAGCCTTACCTACCCCTTCACCGCCTTGAGTACGAATAAATTCAGCCCCTCTACGTTTAAAAGGTCCTTGTTCTTTGCTATCATCTACAACTACTAATTCATCATACCATTCATCGCTTATTGACTCAAAACACACATCAAACATTTTTACTCTATCACAAGTAATAATACCTACACCTATCATAATCCAAATCTCTTATAAAGCTCTTTCTCTTTATTTTCTTCATCAAGAGCACCTTCTTGTTGCAATAATAATGCTTCTAATTTATCTACATCTCCTAAAATTGATGGCTCATCAGCTATTAATGTACCGTCATCTCCTACATACTGATGTACAAGATCTATTCTCTCTTGAGCATTATGCGGAAGCTCTATAACTGCTGGTGAATCACCTTTAGGAAAGAAAATATCCGCTTCAGGATTTTGAGTATATTGTTGAAAGAAGGAATTAAAAATATTATCTATTTCAAGTATAAACTCAACGTTTGTTTCTCTAAATCCATCATCTTTTACTTTTTGATTTACATCAAATCTACATAGAAAAATAATATCCAAACATCTCATAGTCTCTTTCATGAGATTTATTTGTTTTGTTACAAATTCACGCGTAAACCCGTCTTTCTTTTTTTCGTTACACCATATTGTATAAGCTAAATTATCTAAAGGACATCTATCATAAATTACCTTACTATCTTTATCATAACTGGTCACCTGATCGACCATAAAGTCTAAGATCTTATTTTGAGTTTCAGGATTAGTTTCTGTAGAGTGTGTTAAATCTTCTTCTTTTAAGATATCTCTATAAGTTTTTTCTGGTGTTTCATACTGTTTCCATGTATGTAAGAAACTTTTTACCATTGTGGACTTACCACTATTACCTGTACCGGAAAACGCAATTCTCATACTATATATATTAAATTATACCTTTAATGCCATATCCCATATAAGCAAATGAAGCCTAGGAGAAAAATTAACATTCATTGCCTTAGCATATTCAGCTACAGCAGGAGCTCTTTCTATATGCTCTGCCCTACTACCACTACAAGGCATAAACCATATTCTATTTTTAGGTAAATTAATATCACCATCATCAACATACTTACGCCAGATTTCATCTATATCTTCAGAAGCGTTAATAACAAACTTAAATCCTGAACCAACATCCTTATGCCATTTTAATACTTCAGGTTTATAAGTCTTCTTCTCAGGATCTCCATTAGTAGTTAACTTAGGTGAAGTAGTAAAAGTAGCTCTATAATATTCAATCCATTTTTCATCAGGCTTAATAGTAGCATTAGTTTCAAAATCAATTAAAGGATGAAAATCATACTTATTAATAAACTCTGCCATAAACTTAAGCAGCTGCTTTTGCTGTACCATAGGTTCTCCACCAGTTAACTTAAAAATAGCACCAGCTTTCAATTTATCTACTAATTTATGCTCTTCAAAATATTCGAATATTTCATTAAAGGTCATCTTATTCTTGACAGACCATGAAACAAAGGAATCACAACCATGAGGAGAATCTTCAGATGCAAAACCTTCACAAGTTAGGTTACACATTGACATTCTAAAAAATACTGAAGGCATACCTACAAATTCACCTTCTCCCTCAAGAGTATAGAAAGCCTTATCATCAGATACTAACAATGTTTCTTTATTACAATCTACAGACATCTATATGATTATATGGGTTTAGAAGCTAAATTCAACTAAATATATATAACATGAGAAAAAAAGCTACACGTCTTGTACGTGAAACGCAGTTGGAAGAAATTGAAGAAAAAATGAAAGATAACTTTCTACTTGACTTTAAAATCAAAAAACCTTTTTATCTTAACCACAACCATAAAGAGTTTTATTCGCAAATAAAAAACTCTACAACAAATATGGTATTTGTTGATGGACCAGCAGGATCCGCTAAGACATATATCGCTGTATATGCAGCATTAGAGGAGCTTAGAGATGAGAAAGTAGATAAAATAATCTACATTAGATCAGTAATTGAATCTGCAGCAAAAAGTCTTGGCTCTTTACCAGGAGAGGTAGATGATAAATTCCTACCTTATGCAATGCCTTTACTTGAAAAGGTAAGAGAAATTACTAGTGATAGTACATGTGGTATACTAAAAAATAAAGGAATGATAGAAGCTATACCAGTTAACTTTGTAAGAGGTTTAACTTTTAACAATTGTGTAGTAATAGTAGATGAAGCTCAAAACTTAACTAAGAGTGAGATTACTACAATTCTAACACGGTTTGGTAGAAAAACAAAGTATATTGTTTGCGGTGATACGCATCAATCAGATATTAATAAATCAGGCTTTACTGAAGTATATCAAAAGTTTTCTTCCGTTGATTGTGTTGAAAACGGTATAAGTTCCTTTAGATTTGGAAATTCTGAAATCGTTAGAAGTAAAATATTACGATTTATTTGCAAGATACTTGGTGCTTAACTATTTATTACCCCATGAAGTGCCTGCAAAAGGATCACTGAAGTTACCTTGAGTCTTATTTGGACCTACGTGAGCAGCCTTCGGATTTGAAGTTGGTTTAGTATCCTCTTGCTGAGTATCTTCTTGCTGAGTATTTTCTGTTACAGGAATCCTACCTTTTTCTGACCACTCTTTCCAAGTTTTTTCAAACTCTTCATGAGATACGTAAGTTGTTGTACCTTCTTCGTCTTTAAATACTGTATTCTCTTTAACAGGTCGACTTACACTTGCATAGTTATTACTATGCTCGAATACAGTTACATTTTCAACCCATACTCTTCCATCAGTAGACTCATCAATGTAAGTATCGGCTGTCTTATATACCCACTCAGCAAACTTTTCAATACCAACACCACCTTCCATAATTCTAACATCTGCAGCCCCAACTTCACCTAGAGCAATAAATTTATCTCTATGAATATCATTACCTGAAATTACTAATGTATGATCAAATTGATTATTAAAAATATTTTTAAGTTCTTTTAAACCGCCGAAATCATAAACCCAGTTATTACTATCTAACTCTTTACAACCAAAAGTTATTTCCGCATTAAGCTGATATCCATGTACAAACTTACAATGCGAATCAGCATTGGGTTGACGAAAGGCAGTTGATCCAAGTTCAATTCTTTTTGAAGACGTATAAATCATAATATTATTATAGCTTATAAACTTGTAATAATCAACTATATTTGTTCATGTCTATCTAATTCATCTTTAATACGCTGTTTATCCATTTCCTTAAAACTTGTTAACCAACCAGCTTCTTGAAAAGCTCCTCTTAAAATAAGAGAACCTTTATTAGATTTAAGGATTTTATAAGGATAGAAGCAGAATGATTTATTATACTTTTTAAGTGATTCATTAATAAACTTATTAATACATTCCTTTATAGACTCCTTAGATGATCCAACAGCTGTAGATATGGTTTCAGTTGTACCGATAGAAGTAGCTTCTGCAGTTATATGCTTATCTTTACCATCTATACATCGTGTTAAAGCGCTTACTGGTGTAGGCATATATTCATTATTACAAACCTCTAATAAAAGCTCATATAGCTCACTATCTGTAAATTTTATATTGCTCATTTACAAATTATAATCTACTATTTATAAGAAGCAAAAAGTAAATTTAAGAGGCTTTCCCTCGTCTGGTCTCGGTTAATTAGCTATTTGGAAAGCAAAGTCAACTGTCGTAACAGACTAGCTTGTGAAGTTCCTTCCTTAATTCCAGTACTATAAAAATTAGTTGCTTCATCAGCTGAAGATTCTTCAATTTGATCTACCTTTTTACCATATATACCCGGTGCACGTGAACCTTTAAATGGTTGTATACCTACTTGATCCTCTTCATACGTATACCCAACAACTGTACCGTATGCTGGTTTACCTTTAGCTGTTAAATGTTTAATAACTTTACCAGTAAGTGGTCCTTTTTGATCTGGCTCTTGTACCTCTTCTACCTCTTCTTTGGTTAACATACTATAACCATCTTTTATTTCACGGGATCCAGCAACCTTTTCCCAACCACCATCTTTGAATTTATACTTAGCTAATTCAGCCTTAGCACCTTTCATTGGTTCTTGATTACCTTTATCATTGTAATCATATTGAACTATATTTACAACTGCTAATTTCTTTTTACCACGTATATCAGTACCAGGAAATACCATTACACCTTGGTCGTCTAAAGTCTTTAATAATTTTTCTTTTTTACTAGTTAATAAATCATCCGCTTTATCATATCCAGCACGTGCACCGCCTACTACATCTCCTATACCAGCCTCGATACCAGCATCAGACGCTGCTTTAAGAGCACCGCCCACAGCTCCAATGCCTTTACCAATACCTTTTCCAACACTCTTTATCTTATCAACAATACCTTCACTTAAGAGTTCTTTTTGAGATAACTTATCCATATACAATATTTAGTCTTGATAATAAAATAAGGTAACTATAATATAACTATAAATGAGTAAAGGTAAAGAAGATTCTAATTATGAGTGGTTAGGTGAAGATGATGAGCTAACTGGTGAAAAGGATATTGTTGCAAAGGAACTTATGGGTGATGAATATAGTAAGAGTTATTTTCCTCCTATTCGCGTTTATGATAATAAAGTTAACGCTAGTAAGAAATATATCTCTTCATTACCTGATCTTCAAAATGGTCCTTCGAGTTTAATTCAAGGAGCTGCTGTACCTATTCAGCAAGTTGGTATTCATAATTTTAAACTTCCTCTAACTTATAAGAAGCGTAATGGTAAAACTATTGAGCTTGAAACTAGTGTTACTGGTAGTGTGAGTTTAGAGGCTCATAAGAAAGGTATTAATATGTCTCGTATTATGAGAAGCTTTTACGATCATAAAGACGAGACGTTTAGTATTGATAAGATTAAAGATGTATTAGAGACTTACAAGAATAATCTTAAATGCTTTGATTCAAGAATAATGCTTAAGATTTCATATCCTATTAAGCAGAATAGTTTACGTAGTGGTCTAGAAGGTTATCAATATTATGATGTAGTATTTGAAGGTGACTTAACTAAAGAAGGTGAGTTTAAAAAGTATATTCATTTTGACTTTGTTTATTCTTCTGCTTGTCCTTGTAGTTTTGAGCTAAGTGAGCATGCTGAAAAGTATCGTAATAGAGCTACTGTACCTCATAGTCAACGAAGTGTTGCTCGAGTAAGTGTTAGATTTGAAGATATGCTTTGGATTGAAGATATTCAAGAGTTGTGTTTAGAAGCTTTACAAACTGAAACGCAAGTTATGGTTAAAAGAGAAGATGAGCAAGCATTTGCTGAGAAGAATGGTGCTTACTTAAAGTTTGTTGAAGATGCTGTTAGATTACTCTATGAGCAGTTTACTAATGAATCACGTATATTAGACTTTAAGATTGTAGCATCTCATAATGAAAGCTTGCATAGTCATAACGCTGTATCAGTTATTGTAAAAGGTGTTGAAGGAGGCTTTAAGGCTGGTGTTACTCGGGATGTTTTTGAATCTGCTGGATTAAGATAAGGAACTTCGTCATAATAAGGCGTGAATATATTTGTAACAGATGACGATCCCGTATACTCTACTTTAAATCTTTGCGATCAACATGTAAGATCTAAGATGCAGATTGAAGGAGCTATTATGCTAGCTCATGCTTTCCCTCAAGAGTTGTTAAATCATCCTTCTACGCCTAGAACATCAACTGGTAAACCTCGAAGAAGAGGTAAAGGTTATTTCAATCATCAATGCTCGATATGGGCTAGAGAAACTAAAGATAACTTTAAGTGGTTAGTTGATCATACGTTAGAGATGTTTACAGAGCGTATGTATAGGTGGCCTGATTCAAATGAACACTTTACAAAAACGTTTATTGAATGGTGCGGTAAAAATATTCATAATACTATTATGAGTAAGACCGGTCTAACAGAGTACGCTATAGCTATTAGTGATAGCTGTGATTGTAGAAAAGTAGAAGGTTTTGATGATCTTTCAACTATAGACAAATATAGAGAGTATATTCGTTGCGATAAACCTTTCGCTACTTGGACAGAGCGTTATATACCTGCTTGGTATTAAATTTTAGCTTCGACTTCTTTATGAGCAATGTTTTCTTGACTAACATCAATTAAAGCATCAAGATCCTTTTCAATAAAGTCTTTACTAACTAATATCTTAAATAAGTTAGTTGTTCTATCTCCTATAGAGAATGGAATATTTCTATATTCTTTATTACCAATCTTAAGATCAAAATTTACCACTGGTCTATCTTCTGTATGACCTGCTCCAACGTTAATAGTAATATCGTCTACCTTATCTTTCATTAGACGTTTATTGTTAACTGTCTTAAAGTGTACTTTATTACCTTGTACTTGGATATCTTCACCATGTATAACGTTAAATGCACCGTTACCAGAATCTAATTTAGATGGAATCTTACCTATACCATCTACATCAAAAAATTCAATAAGACCTAATACAGCCTTTTCAGCAAAGAACTGTTTAAACTTCTTCATACCCTTTATTAAAATTACCTTGTTCAGGTTTAACAACTATAGCTATTTGTTGTTCACTGTGATTATGACCTTTTTCGTTCATCTCGTAATCAAGATAATGGAATACTGATGAGAGATAATCTGAAGCTTTAGTTATCTTTGAAGCTACCCAGCCTTCTAAACCAGGAAGCTCTTGTACCATCATACTTAATTTTTCAGCATATTCTTTTGCCTTGAGAAGATCTCTACCAGCCATATCAATTTCTGATTGATCATTCTCACCCATACAACTAGAGCATTGACAGTCAGATCCATGACCAACATTCATATATGCAGCTTCCATTAAAGCTATTTCTTTACGCTTCTGATCTCTCATATTAATATTTATGCAAGTATGTTTTTTATTCGCTCTTTATCATCTGATGAAACTTCTTCTGGAACGAAATAGTTTAAAGCTTTATCTATATCCTTACTAATTAATTCACGTGTTTGACTTCCGGAAATACCACCTTCTTGCATAGGTATCTTCACTACATTAACTAATGGATACTTATCAATATTATTAGTAAAGTAAGCATAACGCTTTACATCTTCATCTTTAGCACCTGCACCTACGGATAAAGTTTTATCTAAATTATCATCTGCAAATTCATATACTGCTCTTACTGGATTAGGTACATATACAACACTTACAGGTTTACCTAGGTAATTAGAATATATGTTCCATATTTTTTCTGATTGCTCAGGTGTTATACCATCTCTCTCTTTACCACCTATAAAAACAACTCCCTTATCTGCATCTTCTAGTAAATATCTTAAAGCATTAAAGTGACCTTTAGTAGGAGGTTTAAACCCTCCAGGTAGAAGAGCTACTTTTTCTGAAGTAGATTCTGCATTTTCACTTTTAGAAGCTCTTAATTTGTTTCCTGCTTTTTTAGCTGCTTTATACGCTTTACTACCTTTACGTGCACTCTTTCCACCACGCTTTTTCTTTGCGTTAATGTTTGCCCATAGACTTTCTGTATAATATTGTTTGAAATTTTTCATTTATCTTCCTCCATACTATCTGGATACCAATCAGGTAAAGGTGCTTTTTGTATTCTATTAGCATATTCCTTTTTAGCTTCTTCAAAATCTGTTGGAACTTTACCATCTACCATATCTTTAACAAATCCTAAAGTAGCAGCATTAGCGTATAAGTCACCACATCTTGCAGTTACTTCTTTTTTAAGACCATCATATATAATACTACCGGTTACATGACCTAAAGTATCTAACATATCAGCTGGTACATCTATATTCATAGTTGAATATACATAATCTCTATGCGATGCAGGAAATTCATGAGGTATACTCTCATCTTTGATATATACAGACTCAAATGGAGGTTCAATATTATTCCAAAGCAACATATTTTCTGTTACTTCATCAGGTTCACCAAATTGCTTTATAAGTTTTATTGCATAATCTCTAGCATCATCATGCTCCCAACCTTTAAGAGATTCAACAGCTTTATTTTCTTCAAAAAACTCTAAAAACGTCCTCATGGTCTATTCGATCTTATAATATTTATTCCGTCAGGTTCAACAAAAAACACCTGCATATCACCAAACTCTTCTCCAGTAAAACCAGCTCTTGGCAAGAACAACATAAAGTCTTTTAACTCACCAGTCCCAATATCAATTGCAATATCCCTATACTGATCACCGCTTTCAGCAACAGCTGCAGCTATTTGCTTAAGGGCTTCAGGGTCATCAACAGTATAATAAGACTCCTTACCGTCTGCAGTTGGATCTATACCTTCAATGTTGACATCAAAAAGACTTTCACCGGATCTATATATTAACGGTGCAATTTTTTTACTATTAAGTTCGCTAACGAAGTCTATAGGAGAGAGATAATTGTTTTGTATATCTTGATACTCCTCAAACGCAGCTTCATCTATGTTTTCAGTAAAATATTGTTTAAATGTTTTCATTACTTAGAACTTGTTTGACCTCCACTAAAATTAGCACGGCTAAACTCTAATCTATCTACTAATTTAACTGCATCACCAGCTTTAGATACACTTACATAACCTTCAGGAGACGTTACCTTTAACGTACCGTCCTCTGCGTCTAAGAAGTGCTTCGTGTTATACACAGCGTTATTATATTTGTTTACAAATATTTGCTTAGCTTGTGAGAGTAACTTACTAACTTTAAAGATGTTTACTATATCATCTTTTTGCTCCTTAAACTCAGCCATTTTCTTCTTAAAACTCTCTTCAACTTTAAGTTTACCAGCTTTTGATTTACGTTTATCAATCTCTTTTGCCATTCTTCCGGTAAACCAATCAACAAAGTTATTAAATGAATCTTCAGGATCTTCTAAGAACTTACCTTTTTGAATTTCAGAGTTAGCATAAATGTTAAGTAAATCTAAAGGAAGGTCTCTATAATCAACTTTAATTGAATCAGCAGTTTTAACAAAATCTCTCACTTGTTTAGCTTCATCTGTTGTAAGAGTAACTGTTCCTGTAGTGTCGGAAAATACAGCATCATCAACCCATACACCAGGAACCTTCTTAAGACCCTTAACGTTAATACCATACTGTGGAGGACTATCTAAATCTGCATATCCTGTATGGAATATAATACCAAATACTGAATTAGCTATTTCTTTACCTAACTTAGAGTCCTTTTCTACAGCATACTTAATTGTGTTTGGTTTAAAGGTAAAATGTTTTACTCCATCAATAATTTCTTCGTTTACCGATGATGAATCAAACATGAAATCACCTTGAAGTACTCCTTTGATACCAAGCTTTGGAAGATACTTAAGAGCTTTCTTTAATTTATCAGCTAAACCTGGTGCATGTCCATGGTTCATCTCTACATCATTATCAGTATAGTTAATCTTTGGACCAGTTTTATTAAAGACCGATTTAGTACCTACAAAAAACTTACCAGTATCAGGATGCTTACCTACAAACATAGCAGGTGCACCATCCCATTTTACAGTAGTATTAACTTTCCTTTTACTCTTACCTTGTAAATGAGATAATAAGTCAGTTATAAATCCTCTAGCTGTCTTATAACCAGCTTCACCCTTAGTAAGTACCAGCTCTTCTAAATGAGTAAGGTGGGTATTAGCCTTAGCTTCAGTTAAGAGCTCGTATTGTTCAAAATATAATTTAAATGTTTTCATATTCTTCATCTTGTTCAGGCCCATATGGTGAGAATGCATATGTGTAATCTCTATTACCAGCTGGACCAGATTTTATAATTGATGGTAAGCTTCTCTTTGCTCTAACGTTTAGTAATTGGTCTCCCGACTTTACTACAGCAATTCCACCTCTACCAGGGTTAGTAGTATTGATAGCAAGTAAAATATCCCATTCACCTTCACCAGATTTTTTACTTAGCTTATAATTATCAAACAAGCTCTTTATATAATCTTTTGTAAACCCACCTAAACTTTTTGCATTTATTGAATTAACTAGTTCATTAATAATATTACCATCAGTAAAAAATTCCTCAAATAATTCTTTAGGAAGATTATTTTCGTAACCACTCGGTAATTTTAGATTACCGTTTTTCTCATTTTTATCTAAGATTTTCATTAAATACCACAGTCCTTCGATATTTAGAGTAGCTTGACCTGGCCTAGAATTATGAACATTCTCGTTAGCAGCATCTTTAAGCTTTTGATTCCAATTCTCACCTAGATATTTTTTAAATATACTGTTTATTTTTCCTGAAGTAGGATTTTTGCTTTCTAATCCTATACGTCCATCTCCTTCTTTAAGTTCAACCAAGTTTCCAGCTATATTAATATCACCCTTACCTTCTTGCGAAATGCTAGGAGATAGAGCAGCAAGTGCTGCTTCACCAGGACCAGCTTGCTTTCCACCAGTACCTACTTTTTTAGCAGCAATATACGCTTTAAGCCCTTCATCTGTAAAAATATCTCTATAAGAAAATACTTGACCATCAGATGCATTTAAAATTTTATCTACATTTATAGCTGTACCGTCTTTAATTTGACCGTATAAAGCTTTCATATCATCTGAAGTAATGTCATCAGATACTATTAACGCTTCAATAAATTCATCTTCAAGCTTTGGTGATATTCCGGATAGACCACCTTTAAAAAGTTCTTTAAAGTTCTTTTGAGTATCTTTCTTACCCAACAATCTATTGATTCTATGCTTTACTTCAGGTTGTAAAGAATTTATTTCCTCTAAATCATCCGCGGTAAAAGTAAAATCAGCCTTACTACCAGTTGGAGCATCAACAAATTTAGTTTCTGGTTTAAATTTTGGATCATCAACTATATCATACACTGGTTGACCATCACTATCTACTACAGACTTACCGTCGGCATCTTTCTTTTGAATTTTTTTCTTACCTCTTCCACCACCTTTATCTTTTCCTGATGCATAAGTGAGACCAAATTCCCCTTGCTCGTTTTCACCTAATATATTTAAATGTTTACGAGGAGGTATATTACCGTTAACTTGCTCTCTATAAATTCTTTCTAGCGACCATTGCATAATATTAATTTTCTAAAAGTTCATCTTCTAAGGGCTCATCAGTAAATTGAAGTAGTCTTGAAATAGTTTCAACTACTTTCATGGGTTCTGTTTCATTAAATTCATCATTAACTGCGCTAGCAATTTGTGCTTCTTGTGTCGTAGGCTTATATCTAAATGCATCAGCAAGTATCTGAGCTAAATATAGCTCTGACTCAGGAGTAATGCCACCTAAACCAGGTCCTCTAGTATATACTGCTCTTAAAGCTACAGGCAACCTAATTACTACACTCTTAATTAGTGATCTTGGATTTGGATCTTCAGTTTTAGGAGCTATATTATGTGATCCTATTTCTTTTAATTCAAGTTTCTCAATATCATCAGCCTCATCATCAGTAGGCATAAACGCAAAAGCAGCTGCTATAAGTTCTGCCATAGCTTGTACACCGGGAGATGGAGCTTCTTCAGTTGTTTCTGCGTCAGTATCAGTTGTTTCAACCTCAGCAATATCTACATCTTCCTCTTGTTCAAAAAGAGTCATAAGCTCTTCCATTATTTTTAAAGTTCTCATTATTTTTTAGCTTTTAGCTGCTGTTTCCAATTTCTTAGCAATTGCCAACGCAGCTGAAGACATTTTTCTCTTAGCCATTTGTAATTGTCTTTTAGTTTTACTTGTAAGCTGTCCTCCAAGAGATTGATCCGGTAAGCTTGCTATAGCATTTATAGCCTCAACTGAATTTTTAAAGTCTTCATTATCCTCAACCCTTAAATGTCCTCCACTTTCTTCAGCAAATTTTAAGAAGTTTTCATATGAAGAACCTACATCGTTAGGTAACGTAACTGTTGCCATTAAATTACCGTCTTTGTCTTTATATTCTACAGTAAAAGGTCCTTCTCCTGGTTTGTTCTCTTCTATCAACTTCAGAAACTTGCTCATGTATATATTTATGGCAATAAAGAGAGTTTTATATTTATATTTGTTAGAAACTCCTTTTCAATTTGCTGAAGTTCGTACCTTCTTAAGAATAATCTAAACTTATAAAACGAAACAGCTGAAGTATCTTTCTTATTAAATGACATATAGTCACGATCATCTAAAAAAGTACTAAAGTCTGCATCATTATATGTAATATTAGTAGGTAAAGCATTAAAAATACGCTTAACTAGAGTATGTTCAATGGATTTACTATTAGTTTTGTAGTAAAACCACTTTTTATTATTAGTTTCCCTACATATTCTTACTAATTCCTTAATAATAAAGTGTACTCCGAGCTTATTCTTATCTTTTCTTGTTAGTTTTAACTCATTTTCATTAATATAGAGTAGATATTCATTAAAAGACCTATCTAAACATTTATTAAAGTTAATAAACTCAAATCCACGTACTAGGTCCCTTACGACCCCCGATTCTAACATTGATAATTCCGTTGTAGTAGTCATCTCGAAGTAATACTTCTTCTTTAAATTGTAATCTAGCCTCGTAATAACTCAACTCCCACTTCGAATCACACCATCTAAGTATTTCAAACT
>Ga0209535_1000684_pt1 | contig 23704 bp, 27 predicted proteins | sample LinPmetageLP28_FD_184041 | JGI IMG/M metagenome (GOLD analysis project Ga0209535, IMG submission 184041) | Marine viral communities from the Pacific Ocean - LP-28 (SPAdes) (version 2) | ecosystem: Environmental > Aquatic > Marine > Oceanic | place: Pacific Ocean | collected 2009-08-22
TTTACCACGACTATGACAAAGAAAGAATTGATTGACTTCATGTCAGACTACCCCGATGATGCACCCGTAGTAATCGAGGTGCATGACACCACACTCTACGAAGACCTCTATGACTTTACATTCGACGAAGTATCATGGACTCGAACATTCCCCAACGGAACACAAACAGAAATGCACGAACTGCGCTTATGCGCTATAAACCACAGCGAGAAATGACAAACTTCGAACAACACATCGGTCAGGAATTGCCTCAGGCGATACTCGATCACTTACATTCACGTACAACGCAAGAGATTTACGACCAAGCGCACAAGCTGAAGTTTGATTCCATCTGTCCCGTGGTCATGGAGAATGACTCACCTGAACTGCGCAAGGAATTAAAAGAAGCAAGCGAACTACTATTCAAATACATTGATTTTCAGTCAGTTACAGATGAAATTTGGAATTCTGAAAACTAAGTCTTATCTTTGTATCGGCAATGTTGCCAAATCAAAATCTCAATCTAATGAAATTATATGCATCCCTACATGGAGTATGTGGACTAGCCGAGGGCTACTCCGATACCACGGTTCAGTTCTTTAAGACACTTGAACAAGCCAAGGAACACAAGGCTAGAATCCTTGACCTTCTAATGAAGGACGAACCTGAAGAAGTAATCACCTTATCGGACGGCACACAGGACATCATCGTCATGAATGACCTAGAGAGTGAGCATGAGATACTCAAGATAATTGAGGTCAACCCACTATGGGATACAGACCACTTCAACCCTGCTAACAGCAGTACACGAGAGTGGTTGATGTGGAATCAGATGGACTGCGAAGCCATGTACGATGGTGAGTACCTACCCACAGACATGGGGTGTATCAAGGAAGCTACCGATGCTATGCATGGAACTACTGAGTCGATGCCGATGGATGAGTGGGCTGACTTTGTTGGTGGTATCTACTACCGAGGTGAAGCCATGCTTGATGCAGACGATGTGTGCATCCACTTCTTTCGAATCCCTAAATCAGACACACTATGAACGAGGAATACAACTGCGAGTTTTGCGATAAGCAAATGACTGAGGAAGACCACGACTTCTGCGATATATGTAGCGATTGCCGCGAAGAAAATGACGAAGAAATAGAAGATGATATCGTTCTTCTCGTCAGTCGCGTTACCAAATGAACAATGAATAAAAAATATCACATGAAACAAGAAATAGTTAACCGCCTCGAATATGTAGAGGAAACATATGCAGGTGAATTGGAGACGTGGCACGACCCCGTAGCTGACACCTACTACCACGTACCCATCAGCATAGATCGCAATTGGGATGAATCAGAAGCACTTCTAAGCCACAAACCTAACACGATGACACACGAACGCAAAGAAGAACACATACGGAACATAGCTTTCTGTATCCGTGATGGAGCATCAGGATATGTAACTGACAACTTCAGGATTGAAGACTTGCCTACCCCACAGAGGACAGGCACTATGACACAGCAGGACACGTACTCCAAGCACAAGGCACGACAAATCTTCGAGGCTTTCCTCGAACAAAACACCGAAACAAATGACTGACATAAACGAAGACGGCATCTACACTGGCACTGAAGTACAGTGGGGTGTGGAGGATATAACACGAATCCTTTTTGAGCGAGGTAAATATGCGTCAAGCAGGGAAGACCTTGAGCGAATACTGAAGGCGTCCTTTAGTGACAATGAGATGGTAATGAATGCAATCCACGAATCTATCGTAATAACAATTGACTACATGCTCGACGAGGGCGAACTTAAACTAAACGACAATGAGTAACTACGCAGTATACCGCGTCTTCCGTGACTGGGAGAAGCGACCAGAAGTTCTAATGGATGGACTCACACGAGAGCAAGCACAGACCATAGTAAGGAACACACCCTCTGATGACAGAAGCATGGTGGTGTTCGATGAAGAACCAAAAGATAAACAATGGGGCAGACGCTAGTGTGTGTCCGATCAAGTGTACACGTCAACCCAGCACAGGACTTCAATGAGTGGGCGGAGTACACGTTCAATCAAGTAAACGAAAACTATAAATCAAAAATCTCATGTACAAAGTTAGATTCCACCTCGGACGAGGTAAGAACTTCATGAAGTGGCAGGTCACATCCAACCTAAATACAGGCGACGGAACTGGTGCTAAACACGTAGTCAGCTACATAAACCCTTCAGAAAATCAGCTAGCAATGCTAGGCTGTAAGCTAAGTTTGCAACCAACAGCTGCTAAGAAGATTCATGACGGTGCTAACAAGACTGTGTGTGCATGGATAGAGTGCGAGGCTATCCAAGTATTGGAGGTCAATCGACTCAAGCCAAACGAACAAGACTACCGCATCAAGTTCAACCCGCGTCAAAGTCCTAACTGGACTGACGGATACAACAACATCGTTAGCGGTAACGAATACGAAATACTTTTTACAAATGACAGGACTCTATGGGTGGTTGGTGACGCTTATGAGTGTGGAACTTCCGACTTGGTTTAACAACAAGTTTGGATGGTTCTTTAAAAACGGAAACAAATGAAGTTTAAGGTTTACATACATAGAAGAAAAACAAACAATGAAGTCTTTTATGTCGGAATCGCAAAGATTCAGAAAGAAACTTCTAAGTATGATAGACCATCAGATACATGGAAACGTTCTAAAGAATGGAAACAAGTATACAAGGAGTTCGGAAGAAAAGTACAGATATATAAAGTGAATCTTTCCTTGCTTGAGGCGTATAGAGAGGAAATTAGGCTGATAAATTATTACGGAAGAAGAGACTTAGGGACTGGTATCCTTGTGAACAAAACATATGGCGGGGATGGCGGAATGGGTATTCCTATGCCAAAAGGAAAAGACGAACCAACATCAAAACCAATAGTTGATGTCCGTACAGGTAAGGTGGTTTTTTATGGGTATCGTGAGGCAGCAGAACACTTCGGAGTTGACAAATCTCATATCGGAAAGGTTCTAAGGAAAGTCGGGTCTGGTGGAATAGCCCAGTTTAATTGGGGTTTGATGTTAAAAACCCGATACGACTACCTTTTAAATCGAGGAATAGACCCAGTTGCTTACTTAAAAAAGCAAAGCGATATCGCAAACAAAAACATAAGAAAAGGATACAAACGAACTGAAAAACAAAACCAAAGAATGAGGCAGATAGTTAAAGCTCAATATATTTCTGGAAAGCGTGTAGTTAAACCTCGATTCGGAGGTGAAAATCCGATGTCTAGGGGTGTCATCAACGTGAAGACAGGGGTGAAATGGGAGACATGTGTCCAAGCTGCAAGAGATAACGGAATGACCAGGCATCAGATGAGCAGGAGGTGTCATGGAAGGATTGAAAAAGACAAACGATTTAAATACATATTAAACAAATGACAACGTTAGAAAAAAAATTCCCAGACATCCACAGAGGTCTGATGATAAAGGATGATGCTGAGAAACTGATCAAGAGATTTATGAAAACTCAGAGGGATTTAGGCGGTATGGTAAATGTAAATGACAAGAGCAAGCTTGTTTTAAATGCATACATAAACGAAATGAAATTACTCTTCAATGATGGTCGCAACTTAGGATTTTAAAAAAAACAAATATGAACAACGTAAATTTTATTCACTCATACATCTACAACGGAGCATGGGTGTTCGACGACGAGTCAAGGGAGTTAGACAAAGAACCATTCGTAGAGGGCGCAGACATTTTACTTGACGCTATGAGCGGAAGAGACAAAGATGAGTCCAAGGAAAGCTGTTCCTTTTACTTCGGTAAGACACCGCTACCAAACTGGGATGTCAAGCTAACCAATGATGGTTATGACGGACATGACGGTACATACTACATGGTAGACTTTCCCGAAAAGAACGTGAGCGCAGAAGGTCCGATATGGCTTTGCCCTGCACTGCTTAAGTTCTTCCCTAAATCACCAGCAGAAATCTTTGTAAAGATTAAATAATTATGACAAACGAAAGAGCAATTCAAATGATTAGAGAATCAAACCGAGAGGCTGACAAGGCAGAGAAGTTAGCCGCCATGTACGCTATGGACGACATTATTTTTGATGATATAGATGTATGGTTAAGCAAGCCAATACACACACACATAGAACAATTTATCATGATAGGTCGAGACGTACTAGAGGATTATATGTGTGAGCCATTGACAAGTGAGGAGAAGCAACGTACCTTTGCCGAAGGTACTCTAGGGATTGCTGAATCCATGTACCACTACGCAAAGATTTACCACGAACTAAAGGAAGAATCCTTGTCAGAACGCTGACAGGTAAGGAGACGTATGGTGTGCAGGGAGATCCTGCAACGCGCCGTGTGCTGGAGACAGCACAACATTGAGAGCGTTGAGAAACAAAGTCACCTTTTTCATTATGATTGTAAACATCCTGTTAATACATTTGTGTACCAAATTACACAATATGTTAAAAGAACAAGTAGAGGAAGTTATCGCTGAATATTACGTTTCAATAGGTATTGAGCCTGATTACTTCACAAGGAAATCAGAACAGGCGCAGTCAAGAGCTGCAATGATGTGTGCACTTTCAGACTCAATGACTGCAAGCGCAATAAGCAGGATATTTAAAAAGCATCACGCAACGGTGCTGCATCATAGAAAATCACATGAAGCCAACGTAGCTTGTTGGGACGGGTACAATGACAAGTACGAAATAGCAAGGAGCATGGTAAACGTAAACCTAAGGTCAAAAACAATCCAATCTCAGTTAGATAGAATCGAAAAAGAGATAGGGAGATTAAATGAGATATCTAATAAACTAAAGAAATCAATTCAATTAACTAATAATTATGAGTAATTACAACTTTAAGACCACGAACATACGTGGCAAACAGTACGTTGAGGTCAACGAACGAATCAAGTTCTTTCGACAAGAGGAGCAGTACAAAAACTGGAGTCTTATCACAGAGTTTACTGTGCTAGACGAAGCTCAATGTGTGTGCAAAGCGTCGATCGTAGACGCAAGTAACCGAATCATATCGGTAGGTCACGCACATGAAGTGCAAGGCAGCAGCAACATCAACAAGACTAGCTACGTAGAGAACTGCGAGACATCAGCCATCGGTCGCGCCTTAGCCATGCTGGGAATCGGTATTGATACCTCAATCGCATCTGCTAACGAGGTTTCTGATGCTATTTCTAAGCAAGATAAGGCTGCACCTGCCACCCCTACTAAGGATAAGAAGATGATTCAGAAGGTTCAAGAGAAGTTTGATGCTGACCCACCTGAAAACATCATGGACAAGGCTGTTGCTTACATCAAGTCGCAATCTGACAAGAAGAAAGCATACGAATCGATCATGAGCAAGTACAAGGACAGCCTAAGTGAAAAGCAAGTAGCTGGGCTGAAGAAGTTTGTTCGATGAGCCAGTATCCTGTGCACGACAGAAAGCTTACTAATATGGCGTCCTTCAGTAAGTTTCGAAGGCAGTGCTTGAGCAGTAAGATGCCTAAGAATTGGATTGATAATAATGTGGAAGAACCGAAATGTACGGGGCTATACTTCATTAAGCACAAAGACTTCTTGGGCGATATAGATATTGCTGAATTCCATGTTAATCAAAAGGGTAAATCGTTTTGGTTGACTGGAGGTAAACCGACACACTGGTCTGAAATAGAGACCTACGAGTACATGCTTGCAGATGGCACACCATTATACGAAGACCAATGAATATATCAGATAAATTAATGGAAAGGTATGGCAAGCCTCACTTGTCGTACTCGTCTCTCAAACAAGCCTTAGGTGATATGGCTCAGTTTGATCGCTACATGAAGGGAGAGGTAAAGTACAAATCGGATGCACTGGACTTCGGGACTATGTACGATATGCTGTTGTTTGAACGGGAGAAGGCATTCGAAACATACACAGTCATGTCTCCCTCCGCTATCGTAACTACTCTTTCGGATAAGACTAGGGCCTCTAAGAAACCCACCCTTACTTCAGAGTACAAAGCAAGGCTTCGGTACATCAAAGAGGAGGCCGCTGTATTTGGCAGGTCAATCGTATCACATGATGACTGGCAGACAGCTAACGACATGATTGATAGGCTAGCCACATGTGGTTTGCTTGAATCTCACCTGAAGGGTGAGTATCAAGTAGAGTTCAACACAACTCTTCATGGGATTCAGGTGAAGGGATTCCTTGACTGCCTGGGTGACGGATTCATCAGCGACAGTAAGTCAGCGCGTAGTTCAGAGAAGTTTAGGTATGCTGTCAGAGACTTCTCATATGACATACAAGCCTACATATATACAGAGGTTTTTGGAATAAAAGACTTCTACTGGGTTGTACAAGAGAAAACTTATCCGTATCTTCCTGCCCTGGTCAAGTGTACCGACCAAACGTTATTTACTGGAGAAATGAAATTCAATGATGCAATAACTAGAATAACGACCTTCCTTGAGGAGGGCTATGATCCTAATAAGGATTACCTAAACTATGAAGTATAATTTTTTAAGCGTAATCGGAAGGCTATTCTTTTGGCTATTCCCTTTATTCTGTGTCTTAATGTTAATAATTGAAATCTTAAATTAATCAAGATGAGTGAACAAACAAAGAAGTACGAAAGCGTACTAGTAGGCTGGGCCGACGAGCCAAGCTACAATGACAATGGTGAGCTAATGGGGTGGTCTTTCCGCCTCAAGGATAACGAGCTGAAAGATGCTCTTGATCAATACACCACCAAGCGTGATGCACAGGGGCAGGGCGGCAACGTCCGATTCCGATTGTTTATGTCCAAGAACGGCAAGCCATGCTTGAGCGTATGGGACCCAAATAGTGAGGGTGCTCAAGAGCGTAGAAACGCAACAGCATCTAAGAGCGGGTCTTCTGACCTGCCATTCTAAACGGTTGTTTTAGCAGGAAATGGGGGTGGGGCGAAAGCTCCGCCCCTTTTCTTCCTCTGACATTATGGCACAACCAATATACTCTATGACCGCTAGGGTCACTACGATTAAGAACAAGCGACCACAATATAGAAACGTGTGGATCGTAAGCAAGTATGATAACCCAACGGACATCATGAAAAAGGATGGTAAAACAATGTCAAGGCTTGAGCGTGAGCTGTTTACTGCTAAGGCTAAGAACAAGACCATTGTGATTGATTCCATAACTTCGATAAAACAAGTTGGAACAACATCAAATGAAACATAGCGACAAACAAGTAGGTGGCAAACACTACAAGAGTATGAAGATTCAGCCAACTGACTTCATAGCAGCCAACGACATACCCTTCATAGAGGGGAATGTAATTAAATACGTATGCCGACACGAATTTAAGAACGGAAAGGAGGATGTGCTCAAGGCTATCCACTATTTAAATCTATTACTCGAATACAAATACTCGGATGAACGTAACGATATACAAAGACCTGTACAAGAAGTCAAAGGCGGACGCACATGTGATTCCGATTGTGACGGCCCTGAAGCGAATACAGGAGGGGATTTCTGCGCCAACGATTGAGGCTGTACGGGGGGGAGAGAAAGATTTTAAGAAAAGCTTACCCGTTGTATTGTTCAGCGGTGAGTTTGGTGACAGGAAAGACCAAGCAATTAAGAAGCATAGCGGTTATATCGTATTAGATTTTGACCACATTGATGTTAAGTCGTCCAAGGCGCTACTCAGTACAGACCCTTATGTGTACAGCTGTTGGGTTTCTCCGTCTGGTGATGGGTTGAAGGCGTTAGTGAAGATAACTCACACGGAGAGACACCGAGATCACTTCCGAGCGTTAAGAACATACTTTAATAAGCAATATGACCTAGAGGTAGACGAGTCTGGCATAAATGAATCACGCGCATGCTTTGAGTCTCACGACCCAGACATCATAATAAAGGATGAATCTGTTAGCTTCGGTGCGTTCGCTACAGAGAAGAGTGAATCACAGGTAGCTGTCTCACAATCAGGGAGTTACACGGATTACTTAAAGTTAAATCTAGCTACTAGGATGATTCGTCAGTGCGATGATGGGGAGAAACATGCTACTCTTCTTCGTGCCGCTAGGCTGTGCGGTGGGTACGTAGCTGCTGGGCGTATGGAAGAGGACGAGGTGTTGCGTGTACTTACCCGTGAGATACTCAAGCGTGATGTAGATGACGAACAGCATACCATAAACACCATACGAGATGCTATTGAAAAGGGGAAGCAAGACCCCATACGGGATACAATAGACGACGAAAAGAAGGCACAACGCGAGCTCCTGATAAATGACGGGGACATGTCTTTCATATCATCGGACGATGAGGACTTCAGGTGGATTGATGACTACGCAAATGGGCGCATACCCGTCGGTTTAGACACAGGAGACCCCGATCTCGATCAATACTTCAGGTACAAACGCGAGTTCACTATCATCAATGGACACAGCAACGTAGGTAAAACCACCATGGCCTTGTATCTCATGGTTAACTCTACCGTGAGACACAAATGGAAGTGGATTGTTTACTCATCAGAGAATCGTACAGCATCATTAAAAATGTCACTCATACAGTTCGCACTTAACAAGCCTATATCTTCAATGAATTACTTGGAGCGAAAGAAAGCGTATGAATGGGTTGGTAAATACTTTACCGTAATTAGTAACAAGCAGGTTTATAGCTACTCAGACATCATGATATTCCTTGAAAAGCTCATGAAGCAACAAGAAGTTGATGCTGTGTTTATTGATCCGTACAACAGCCTAAAGCTTGAGATGGGAAAGTCAGGCATAGGTGTACACGAATACCACTACGAAGCCGCGTCTGAGTTCCTTACATTCTCTACTGCAAACAACATTGCAGTGTGGTTGAACATGCATGCCGTTACAGCTTCACAGAGGATAAAGGGTGAGGATGGATTGCCCGTTGCTCCATACGCTGAGGACACCGAGGGTGGTGGTAAGTTTGTGAACCGAGCTGATTCCTTCCTAACTATACATAGAAAAGTACAGCATCCAATTCCTGGGGAGCGCAAAATTACAGAGTTTCATGTACGTAAAGTACGTGACGTAGAAACGGGTGGTGAACCTACACCGCTTGAGGAGCCATTTCGATTTGAAATGAACACATCGAGGACTGGTTTTCGTGCGTTCAAGACACAGAAAATGATGTTTGAATCTGTTGATTTAGAGGGGGGTAAACAGGATCACTTCGTATTTCCCATAAACTCTTCGTTTTTAAAGGATTAGGCTGTACCTTGTTCGAGTGAAGCGAAAGAAAAACGGGACACCGAAGAGAAAATCAGCCAAGAAACGTAATTTAGGCAAGTATAAAAGCGGATTAGAAAAAAACTGCGCCGACCTTTTAGCTGAATCGGGGCTAAAATTTACCTATGAAACACACGAGTATATGCTCGTAGATAGGTTTAGATACCCAGGTACTTACCTAAAAATGACTACCAAGAGGAAAGACTTATCGGATCGAAGCGGTGCGATAGTTCTCCCAATTAAATACACTCCAGACTTCGTAGGACCAAACGAAGAGTGGATTATAGAAACCAAAGGGTACACTCCTTCGCATCATGACTTCCCTATGCGCTGGAAGCTGTTCCTAAAGCACTTGATAGACTCAGGAGAACCAGTCCCAGCTTTGTTTATCTGTAAAAACAAACATCAGATAGAGGAGGCTATAGTTAAACTTAAAGAACTAGGATATGGAAAAAAATGAGCTAACGAAAGAAGGGTTAGGCAGGAGCTACATGATAGGAACGGTGAGACTTCACGACTTAATTGTTGAGTTTTACGAAAACCTATTCGATGATGACGGAAACCCAAGAGAGGATTCAGGCAATATAGCAAACATGGTCTCTGGTATCAGGGTCATGATGAATGAAGAGCTCGACCTCATCAAAGAAGCGTCTTATCAATACTTCGAATCTAATCACAATGACAAATCAAAACAGGAGGAAATACTCTTCAACAACAGGAAGGGTAGCTGAGGCTCGATTTAAAAGAGCGGCAGAATCATTAGGCCTTAAGGTTGTAAAGAGTCAAAAGAATCAAGACATGTACATGCATGTCGATTATTGGCTAAGCCATGAGAATGGATCTAATCACGGGGTAGATGTCAAGGGAAATAACCTACCCGATGAAATATGGTGTGAGTTTCAGAACGTGAACGGAAACCCAGGATGGATGTACGGGCATGCTAAAATCATAGCCTTTGACATGCCAGAGGCGGGTGGGTTCTGTATAGTCAACACAAAAGACCTTCAGAGATATTGCGAGAATAACGTAGAGGACGTAATTGTCACAGAAAAGTCACAAGCATACAGAAAGAAGTACCAAAGAAACGGCAGACAAGACCTTATCACTAGACTCCAACTGTCTGATTTAAAGCGTATTGGGTCGTATCGAGTGTGGGATTACTTTAAGGACTACGAGTAGTACTTCTTAGCCTGCATCCCTTTCTTTTTCTTCTTGTTTATCTTAAGCTTACCACCCCTGATAAGCTTCTCTACTACAGGGTATGGAAATGCCAATCTTCTTCCACCCTCGGATTGGGTTCCAATCATTTTGCTTGAAGGTAATCCCTGAGCCTCTAGATAAGGGTCTATGTATTTTTCTTTTATAATTTCCAGGTACTCATTGGCTTCTGATTGAGACTCAAATCCCAACCCTCTCCAGTCCGAAGTTCCTTCGCCTGTAAGCATTCCTGGTGTTTTTTCTACTCTACCGTCTTTGAGAATCTCTCTAGGTCCGACAACCTGTTTCCACTCTCTATCAGGTATTCTGAATCCGTTACTAAATTCACCCATTGTGTTAAGGGTTCCGAACTGTATTGCACCCTCTTCATTAAGTAGCTTAGTCCCTTGCTTCTTTATTTTATCTGGATTATCTAGGTGTTTTTTCCCCTTCCTTAACTGATTAATGAACATAGGGTATGAATCTGTACTCAACCCTCCAGACTGACCAGGGTTTACTAAGTCACCAGACTGTATTTGATCAAACATACTGTTCATGATCTTGTATTGATCTTTCTGAGCCTTAAGTGGCTTAAAGGTTTCTAAAACAACTTGCTCTTCTGAAGTCAGATTAAGGTTTTTACCCTCCTTTGCTTTGGCTCTTTCGTATATTTTAGACTCTTCACTAGCTTTTTTCATGGTAGAACTCATGTCTACATCAATCTTAGCTACGTATCTGTCCCCATACTTTTTCTGAATGTTTTCTGGGACACCTTGTGCTCCCTTTAAGGGGGTGATGTCAAGCGCCATATAGTCGGTGTTTAAACCGCTCTCGGCCAATACGTTCATCGAGGCACCATCTGGATTTACCTCAAACTCAAAGTCACCCACTCTTTCTGGGATTTCTGGAGTAACTCGACTCTCAGCTTTTTTTATTACACCAGAAGAAGATCCAGTAGACGAAACCTCACCGATCTCCTCTAACAACAGCCTTTCTGAATTGCTTAAATCAAGACCAGAGAATTCATCAAAAGACATGTCCACCAATTGTCTTGCGTCATCTCTAGTGGCCTGTCTTTCTGCTTGAGTGAAGTCTCTAGACACATTTCTTATAACCTCCTCTGCATTTGCCCCCTCTTCACTTAAGCCTTTTACGATCCTATCTAGCATAGGGTTATTCACGCTTTGAGCGTAGCCCCTTATCATTCCCGCATTGCCAGGTACAAAGGCTAGAGCAGCTGCACCAAGGGCTAATCCACTACCTAATGCAGCTTTACCTGCCTTGCCCTCTTTAACGCCCTCATAAGCCATCTTTATGCCTTGGTACATATCCTCAACATCACCCACTGGTGACACAAACTTCATAGGGGATACAGACTCAGCGGCACCGCTAGCCATGGGGTCGAAACCTAAACGCTTAGTTTCTTCTTGACGCTTCCTGGCTCGATCTGTCATCTCAAAAGAGAAGGCTTCAGCCGCGTCTCTCTCCTGTTGCATTCTTACCCTAGGGTCTTGCATGCCTCTAGGAAACCGATTGGTTGACTCAGCGACAGCTAGGCTAGGTCTTTTTATAGGTTGTACACCACTTTGCCTTTCAAGACTATTCAATAGCGACCTTACGTTACCTCCGTTATTGTATTTCTTTAGGCTTTTCATTTCTTAGACTTCTCGATGGTTCTACCTGCGAAGTAAGCACCAAAGGCGGTCAGCATAAGCACTTGTAGTAAATCGACATACGAGTCTTTAACGGTGAATGGTAAATTGTCAAGGCTGTCGAATACCATCGTCAGCATGAACATAGTCATGAGGGCAATCAAAGTGATAGGTCTGATCAACTTAGCTAGCTTCACATCGCTCCCCATATCAGCCTTCCAGCGCTCTGTTACATTCTCTTGGAACTTAACCTCTGCATCAATGGCTGCTTGAGCTTCTGCTGGGTCTATGCCAGGCTCTTTGTCTAGCAAGTTCTTCACAACCCCTAGGGCTCCTTGATCTGGCAATAAATCACCAACAGTACTTAATACGTTAGGTGCTTTCTCTCTGAGCCATGCCCCCAACTTGGTGTTTTTAATCTTATTCTTGTCAGCCATGATTAGTTCTTTATGATGTCTGGTACTTTAATTTCGTACTCCTTAACGAGATTGTTAAACACCTCTACGTTTTTCTTATACAAAGATACCATTTCGTCGGTTTTCTCTTTTCCGTATACGTCCTCCTGAGACCTTATGCTTTTTATCTTTTTTGTGTACCTGTTCTTAGACACAACAGAAAGAGGTGCGTAACCGCCATTAGCTGCTGTGTTAGCGTCTTTCTTGGACATACCCCCTCCAATTAAAGATCCTATAATTCTATCTTCACTCATCCCCAAGCTTCTACCTGTCTTTGCAAAACCGATAGCCTTATCCTGAAATCTCTTGTTGTATCTGCTGTAAGAATCAAAAGCAGAAGAAATCTCCTCTTCAGACATCAACCTAGAGGATGAAAGAGACCTAACTTGAGCGGACTGAGCTTCTATCTGTATTTCTTTTTCTTCTCTTATTTTGCCTGAAACGCCCTGATAGTAGTTTGCTGTGGATACCCTGAATCCAAGAAGACCAAACAAAGCGTTTTCAACGGTGTACTCTTTATATCTATTTATCTTTTCACCAAAATACTCTGGGTTTAATTCAAGTGCTATGGCAAGCTCCTGAAGGTTATTGTAAACCCCTGGACCAGCCTTCTTTAGTAAGTAATTAAACATCCCTTTAGCATCATTTAAAACCCCATCTAAAAGCGGGATACCTGAAATCCTATCACCCTCGTCGTATATCTTACTTCCAAAAGAGTTTTCATTTTTAAATAATTCAAATCCTGTTTTTGTAGTTAAATCAAGACCTATGTAGGGAGCCGCAACCTCCTTAACAGCATCTACTACTCTTTGACCTAAATCTTCATCCCTAGGGTTCTCTAAAATCATCCTAATGGGTCTGATAATCGCCTCACTAGGGAACAAGGCCGTGCCGTCTATAAAAGTAGCGCTGTTTTCGTCCTTACCTGCATATATTAACTCTGAGTTTTCTGTATAAAAAGGAACTATATCTCTTATGTTTTCATCGTCCTCATCGGTAAGATCGAGAAGGTTTTTGGAAGCTGTTGATAGGGCTCCGATACCAAGGGTTGCGGTAACCATTCCAGCAATTCTAGACATACCCATCTTAGTTCTTCCTGCCTGAAGGTCTTCTACGGCGTACAATAAGTTATTTTTTGTAGTTCTCACAACCTCATAAGGGAAGGAAACGAAAGACCCAACGGCAGGGTTTCTTCTTAGTTTTCTTATGTTGGTTGGTATATAAGAATACGTTGGGTAGCCTCCTCTAATTCTTTCAGCTGCTTTAACAGCAGCCTGACCCTCATTCATGCCGCTATCCATGAACTTTTGTTTCTCTTGATAGAAACCAATAGTTTTATAAAAATCATCACCAAAAGCATAGAACTGCTTAGCAAACTCTATTGTCCTTCTCCCAAGATTCTGCTTTGATGGATCCGCACGTAAAGAACTAAAATCATTTAGCACAGATACAAGCTCACCTGATCGAGCTGCGTCACCAACAACACCAAGCTTTATGAGTTGCTCTCTTTCAGCCTGTAATTGTTTGTTGTTTCTTACTGGCCCCCAAGCCATAGATACTGAGTTGGATATCCTGTCTGGACTCAACGCAAACAAATGCCCCGAGTTTAATCCCAGTAAAACACCACTATACAGGTTTCTAAATGTAGCAGTTGGGGACAAGACCGTTTTGCTAAGCTTGCCGACACTAGCCATATTCACTAAAGCCTTATAGAACCCATTATCTAAAGCCCCTAAAGGAGCCAATGAATCAAAAGCCTCTTTGAATTCTTTTGGTACGTATATGTCTTTTAAGTAAGACCACTCTGCTGAGTTGGGTGAAAACTTAGTATACCCGTCTTTAGCGGTCTTACTTCCAATGCCTGTCTCTAGAATCGTATCAGACAGTAATTGCTGGTAATCTAAACTAGCCAAGAAGCTCGACAGCTTTTCTGTTGTGTTAGCGTAGTTATACAGAGGGTCTTTCGCTTCTCCAAGCAGTCTCTTAAAGACCTCTGGCATGTCTTTTTTCTTCCTTAAGAAAGGTGCGCTAGCAGACCCTGCCCTACCTATTCCTAGTTCGCTAGTGGTTTTATTAGCGATGCCGTCAATGTACTTTACTATCTCTGACCTAGCATTCTCGTAAGTGTATCCTTCGACTTCTTCTAAGTATGACACCGCATCATCAAACTTCTTTCCAGCCACGGCGTTCATTTGATCTCTAGGTATTGTAAGAGCCTCAATGTATTCAGGATCAGTGAAAGCCTGGTAAGTACGCTTTATGTACTGACCGTCATTCGCTGTTATGGTTTCTATGAGGCTTTGTGTGGCCTCAAGCTGCTCACCCTTTAGGTTACCCTCCTGTATACGAGCATTTAGCACGTCGATGATTCTAACTGACAGACTATCTATCTTATCTCTAGAATAATCTAAAACCTTCAGATCTTCTTCATTTAAGAAGTCTAAATTAACATCCTTATTACCCTGAAGGTATTGATTCATGAGCTCGTAACGCTCATTAGTTACCTCCTCGCTGGCTTTTTTGCTTGCTTTATTTCTTAAGTCATTTATGGCGCCAGCCTCTACGTTTATTTTGTCACTATATGCGGCAACATCACGATTAAGCTGTCGGTAAACCTCTCCAACCTCAGGTTTTAATCCAGAATTACTCTTGAATGTCTTTTCCCACGAAGCTTTTAGCTTTCTCAAGCTAGAGAACTTATCATACTGCTTACCACCAAGGGTGATGTCCCTTCTGTTTCTGTAGAAAAAGCGCTCAAGCTGAGACATCTGGCTCTTGGGTTTAGACTCTTGCAAGGAGACATCTGGTTCGCTTGGTTGAGGGGCTTCTGGTTTTGCAGGTGCCTCTGTAGGTTCTGCTTGTTGAGTTACTTTCTTGCCTGTTGCTAATGACTTTTCAGGATATACATTGAGATTTGGGACTGGCTCAGTACCATCCATCTTCTCTCCATAAACTTTCCTGTATACGTCTGTAACGCTCTTTAGTCCAAACCGTCGTTGATCAGCTGGGTTTATTGTCTCAGTGGTTGATTGTGTTACGGTCTGATTTTTAGTCTTTATCACAACCTTCTCCTCGCCTCTATTACTTGTAAAAGTATCGCCCACTTCCCCCTCCGTTATCTTAATATCAGCTTCTTCTGCGGTTTCTACAACCTCTGGTTGAACTGGCGCTTCTTTAGGTTTGCCTTCTTCTACCGCGACTTCCGCTGTCGGCTCCGACACAGTTTCAGTTACTGGCTCAGGTAGTGGTTGGTCAAACTTATTCGCGAAAGCTTCTATGTCAGACACAGATACATCTCCGATCCTTAAACTTCCCACTATATCGTCTACAATAAAATCTGTGGCGTCAGACATTCTAACGGCTACAGACCCACTTTGGTCGTATGAATATCCAACGTGCATATCAGCAGCACCGTTAAGCTTGTTCAAAGCAGCTCTCAACTTTATGACTCCACCCCCATAACCAAGGTTAGAGTCCATTGCACCACGAACTATATCGTAAATCACCTCTGTTGTGTACAGCTTCTTGCGATCAACCTCTGCTTGAACTGGCGCCTCTTGTTGTGCGGATGGGTCTACGGATTTTACGGGTTCTGGCTGCTTCGGGTCAATAGGCTCCACCTTAACCGCCTCTACAGCGCGGTTGGTTATCTCCCCAATCTGAGAATCTATTTCCTGTAGTCTGTTCTTTGACGACTTCAATTTAGAGTCAGCATACTTCTTTCTCTCAAGCTCAAGCTTTACCAGCTTAGACCTGTCCTCCCCCTTAACCCTAGGGTCTATTTCAGAATCTACTTCAGATATCAACTTCTTACCCTCAATGAGAGTAGACACCTCTTTGTCGTTTTTGACAGATATCCTGTCTAAGATTCCATCTTTGATCTGATCTGGAGTAGCTGTATTGATTACATCTATGACCTCATTCCTGTTAGAAGCACCTTTATTTATAGAGTATTTAGGTGGGTTCAGCAAAACAGCACCCACCGATATAGGCGCTGTAGTCGTACCAGCAAACATCTCAAATCCTGTCTCAGCCACATCCTGCTCCTGGCCTGTTACCGCTCTAGCCGTAACCTCACCAGCCCCTCCAGATACAGACTCAATAGCAAGACCAGTGCCCGTTGTCTTAAGCTTGCTTCCTGTTTTAGCTAAAACCTTACCACCAACAGAAGAAACTAGCTTACCACCAAAAGTATCAAAGGCGCCTGTAACGGCTCCTCTGGCAATAGATTTATTTCTCATCCTGCTGTAAGCGTCGGGATCTTGCATTACAGCTAGAACGTTATCAGTATTGAATTCTCTCTCCCCTAGCTCTTCTCTTAAAAACTCAGAGAATGAAGAGGCCGTTTCTAGCGTACCACCCATAACGCCCAATGCAGCTGGCATAGCAGTCAGCAGCCCAGCTGCCGTACCAACCCCAGGAACCACTGAACCCACGGCTGCTCCTCCACCCAGGACGGCAGCCCCTTCAGTGAGAGAAACCTTGTTTGCCATACCAGCCATGGACTGAAAGAATACTTCAGGAAGTATAGTTGGGTTTTGAGCTAAGCCCTTGATGAAGCCAAAAGCACTGTTTCCGCTTTCCGCATAAGTCTTTTGGAACTCCTGCATTTCGTCACTTGGCCCCACGGTGTCTTGAATGCTTTGCCAATCATTTGCTGCATTTACGTAAGACTCTACAGTTTCCCTTTCAACGCCAACCCCTCCAGCCATAAGGCCAAAAGTCTTGTCAATGTTAGCTGATTGTCCTTGACCTACGTATATAGCCCTAGCCGTATCATCAACAAAGTCACCAACCCCTGGGATAGAGTTTAATAGGTCCCCAAAAGAACCCCCTATAAAGTTTTTCTCACCCTGTGGGTCTGGATTTGTGACCTGCGTGAAGTCCAAATCTGTAGAGCCTGCCTCGGAATCTGGCATAAACGCCATAAAAGGATTCTGAAGCTTGGATGCCGAAGAATCTTTTTTTTTTACGATCATATCCTGATAAGTAGGATACTTTTCTAGCATTCTGTTTGCCAACTCAAGGTTATCTAAGTCCTCATAATCAGGGTACTTAGACTTGATCATTTGACCAAACTCCTCTAATGTATACTTATCCTCCATTTTATTGCAATTATCTAATTCCTAGCGGATCTTCGTTTACTGGCGCTTGAGTTTCCGCAGCGGGTTGTTGTTCAGCCTGACCCTGAAAATAGCTTACGTTTCTTATAGCTCTATCTGGGTCAAACAGCATATCAATAGTAAGATCGCCCTCATACGCATCGTTCATAACCTGTCTTATCTGCTCAAGGATGTTTTGCTCATCCTCGTTGGGCTGTTCGTAGTCTATCAAATAATCATCCTTAATCCCCCCCTTAAGGGCAAGTATACCCAGACCTGGGAAAACCTGAAATGTTGTGATTTTTTCTGTTATGGTTGGACTATCCTTGAGTTTTTTAATCGCCTCTGAATCACGATAGTCGTCTATTTCTTCCCCATAAAGAGGATTGGGTAAGGCAAGTGGTTTTGTAATCTGCTTCATTACGTAGCTCTGACCGATAGCATCTTGATTTGGCCCCACTCTGCCTGCAAACCTTTCGTACTTTTGCAGCTCATCCTGAGTGATCTCAGCCCTGGTTCTGTTCTCGATTACGTCTACAGCTAAATCAGATGATGTACCACCAGAGCGAGAAGCTAACCTTTCGAACCCAAGATAACTTAGAGACTCATCGATATACTTATTTCGTAAATCAATCAGATCAGAATCTAAATCAGAATAAATTTTATTTGTTGTTGCCTGAGCGCTTTTACTTTCATCATACCTGCGCTCCATCGCTAGCCTTGTTCTTTCTTTTGCTTCTCTAGGGGTTACATTACTAGAAACCAAGTCGTTAACAGACGCCCTAAACTGCTCTGAAAAGTTTTCAGGCAAAAGGTCGGATCGAGGCTCAAAGTCTAAATCATAGTAATTACCCTCCAATCCTGGAGCTTCGAATACATCACCCGCTGAACCGAGTGGATTACCCTGAGCATCCAGGTATCCGCTAATCATCACTCCGTTCTCAATCCTAAAGGTGTCATCAAAAACAATTCCGCCCAAATCTCTTAGTCTGTCGTTATCTTTTAGTGACTCTTCATTACCTGTAAATACAAGGTCGTCTGTATCTAAAGAACCAGGATCTGTAATCCCCTGCTCTTGCCTTTTGCGAGCATCTTGCTGTTCTTTAGAAAAAGCATCGAATTTATCACCGTACCTAATTGCGTTGTCTATGTAAACCGACAGCATAGGATCATCATTAGCGATAGCCTTTCTCGTTTCAGAGATAAACATATCATAAGCCTTTACGTGGTTATCAGACCAATTCGAAACATCGTACCCCTTAAGTTGCTTTAACCTTTCGTTCTTGTCTTTTCTCCGCTGATTATCCCTGTTTATTCTAAATCTAGCGTTTTGAGCCAGCAAAGGCCCCAGGGTTTTAGTCCCCTCAGTAATAGCGTCAGAGTATGTTTTGCTCGGAGCTATAGGTGCTACGTACGATGGAACTGGACCGTTTGCCATTATGCTTCATTGAATTGTGGCTGACCAAAAACCTCATCGACAGCCTCATAGAGAGCCATCAAATCTTCCTCACTTAGTTTTTCGCCCTCCTGCATTTTGTTCTTAGCCATTTCATACTTAGAGTGAATGGCACCTGCTTGCTCAGGATTTAATATGTACTCCCCACCAGTTGCTTCGGCTTCCTTCACCCCCGTCTCTTCATCTATGATTGCCTTCTTGTTGGTGTCGTGGTTAAACTCACCCTCTGTCTTCTGTACTGGACGCTGCCCCTCAAGGATTCGCATCATAACGTCTTCATTGACCCTTCCTCCTGCTTGCATATTTTTAGTGACTCCGTTTTTGCTTACAGTTATCGTTATTTCATCATCAGATCCCTCCACTCCACCAGCCAGTCCTTTATTCTGGTTTAATTCGTCTGAGGTAATACCAAACAGCTTAGTGTCTTTACCCTTTTTTGCCCGTCTTTTAGAAACTTCTTCTATCAACCCTTCACCCATAGCCCCGCCAACAGTATCGAGAAACCCCCCTAAAACGTATTTCTTGAATGGATCTTCATTAATCTTACCGCCCTCTTGCAAGATTCTTGACATCACGTCTATCCTGCCCCCTTCAGCCATAAAAGCATTAGGATTTGCAGCAATAGCAGAGCCAGTTTGGGCCAAACCTTGGACAACAGATGGGCCAATAGCAGCCCTTTGAGCTTCCAGAGCAGCTATGTTTTGAGCGGCTGTAGCCTCAGAGCCCATAGCTCTTTGTAGTTTAAGCTGTTCTAATTGCCTGTCTAGCTCTATGTTCCCAGTAAGTGCTTGTTGCTCTAGTCCAGCCAATCTACCCTCAGCGGCCAGCTCTCGGCTAAGGTCCGTTTGTTGAGCCGCCATAGTAGCTTGTTGAGTCTGTTGAGCAAGGGCAGGCACAGCACCCATCAGTGCCCGTGGGTCTGTGGATAAAGCCTCTAGTGATGTGGCTTGTTGAGCAGCTATAGGTGATAAATCTGTGGGGCGCATACCAGACCTAGCCAGCTGTCTCTCCCTTTCTGATACTTGATATCTCTGAGCAGCAGTAGAGGCAAAGGCCGAACCCACGTCTTGACTGGCTTGAGACAACAAATCCTGTTGTTTGCCGATTTGTTTTTTCGCTCTCTTTGAGTCAAAAATAGCACCGATTCCTTGAACCCCTGCCTGTATTGCCATTAATGTTAGTGGATCCATGATCTACAAATTTAAGTATTTTGAGTTAAACGCTTGTCGAGCTTAGAGAATTCGTAATCTACGTTAATTGCGTGGATTTCCGCATGCTTATCTGTTTGTGTGGATATCTCTACGTTAACGTAAGGGCCTCGTAGCTGATCGCCGTCAATCTTTGGGTTTACTACGAGCACAAGCTGGTTGCTGTATAAGACGCTGTTTTCAGAAGAAAATATGTTGAACTGATGTTCAGACTCGTCGTCCGAGTTGGGGGGGACAAGTTTAAAGCCCAACAGTAAGAGTAATTCTCCTTCATATTCTTTATGTCCCAAAACATAAAGAGCAAGAGGATTGGCATTGTATTGCTCTCCGCCACTCGCCTCAGGAACGTCAAATAATTCTAGTAATGACCCATTTTGTACGTTATAAAGACTAACGTCAAATGTTTTACTGCTTGCGGTTGAGTTTTCCATCATAAAGCCTTCTTCAGCAATTACGGTGAACAATTGAAAGCCTTGTAAGTTTTCAAAATTACCTTCGTATAGTTCACTGGTAAAATCGCCGCTAATCGTGAAAGCGTCCCCAAAGCCATACTCTTCTATAAGACTAGAAGCGGTAAATGGCTTTCCAACTATATTTCTGGTTGAGTTCAGCACATCCCTTGGCATCTCAGCATACTGAAAACCTTCTTTCTTTTCAAAAGAAGATATACTTCCCTTTTGCTTTTCTTTACCCTCGTACTCTACATTAGTGCAAACCTCTGCCGTCCAGTCCTTTGTGTTTGTCTCTAGCGATAAAGACTTATACATCTTAACCGCAGAAGGGTCTTGATTAGCAGAAACTGTAATAGATGACTTGGCGGCTGCGTTACCGTAGAATTTATTCCTAGTAGATAGCTGATCGTGAAGCCACACGCCTGAACCGTCCTTTGATGACAGCATCTTATTCCCAGAAGTCATATAACACGTTGGGTCAAAGCTGTATCGGGAAGTCCAGGTATCGGACCTCGTAGAGAAAGCAAACGTTTTTTCGTTTATGTTTATCTGCGCCATTTATTTTAAAGTTGGAAGGCGATGTCATTTGGTCCGTACCCTTCTTCACCAAACTGAGGACCTCCAAAGACCTGCAAGTAACTGATGAGATCGGAAGTAGTTAAGCTGTTGCTTTGGTCGGCGTCTGCTTTGCACTCAGGCTTTATGTACTGAGCTAGATTAAAGTATTGACTAATGGTCATCGTTCCGTCATCAATTAACCAGTTTATTGTTTCTTGAGCAGTAATTCCAACAAGAAGCCCTCCCTGATTGTTTGGCAAGAAAGCAGGGTCGCTATTTTCCGTGACCACTCCGAACACCTGCAAGAAATCAATAAGATCAAGAGCAGAAACATTTCCTGATTGGTTCATGTTTAATGCAACGTCTTGACGCAAGAAGCTTCTTAGCTGCAAGTACTCCCCAACGGTCATGGTCCCTTGAGCTATAAGGTAAGATATTGCGTCGTCAACACTTTTAAACTCTGTGCTCGGCTGAGGTTTTGGCGGTGCAGGAGGTTTGTTAGACTTAGCTTGAGTCTGAGGCCCTGCAATGTTTGATGTGAGATCGTAATAAGAGCCATATGTGGCCAGGAATCCCAAAAGATCAGTAGGCGCATCTATATTGCCGCTTGAACCAAGGTCAAACCTAATTTGCCTAAGTATTGTTTCGTTTACTGGGGCGGAATAACCATCTGATCCCGTGCCTAACAAGTCTTGGAGCTGATTCCCAGTAATTGGGTCTGACGCATCGTCAGTTCTGTCCATCATGTATTTCTTTGCTATTTCTGTACTCATGTCTTCGTCTTCTTTAGACTCATTGTAGTATTCGTTGTACGCTATTGTAAATGGAAGTAAGGTTACTTCTGGGACTGGAATTTCTGCACTACCTGTTATAGAGAGCGTAATTCTAGGTTGATCTGGGTTATCTGTGTTTATTTCTAACGTTCCGTTTTGCTGTCCTTCTTCTAAAGGCAAAGCGCTGACCGTAAGGTTAAGTTCGCCCACCACCAATAAAGGAAACGATAAACCATCAACACCGTAGGTTGAGTTATTGAATATAACGCTTGTTATGTTGATAGGGTCAGGGTTGTTGTTTAATATATTTACAACACTTGTTTCTCGCTTGTTTACCTCCATTTCCCCAAATTCAATAGGGTCTGGAGAGACAATTAACAATACAGGTGCGTTAGTGTCTCCTCCGTCATCTCCGCCACCACCATCTACGTCTGGAACTACAGTATCAGCGTTAGGCTGATCCGCAAATTCAACGCCAAATGTTTCTTTAGTTTCAACATCAACAACGCTAAGTAGGTATTCTTTTTTAAATGGATCCCACCCACCAACTATCCTTGACTCGTTAGGGGATACTGTGGTCAGGTTTAACTCAACAGCCTTTTTGAATATAGCCCTAAGAACAGAGGACACCCCTATATCAGATATGACCTGAGGCCCTGCGTTTTTGCTCCACCTGTACACCTCGCCAAGATTCTTGTTTGCAAAGAAAACCTCAGTTCCAGAATCAAATACTGAAGAAGGGTCTATATCACAACCAGATCTCCCTGGATAAACGACAGCCTCATTGAGTACATTCCTGGAAGCAATAAGCTGTTGATTGCCAGAGGCGTCAGATAAGATGTTTTTACCTACAGGGACTAGAGACACGTTATCTCGCTGTATAACGACAACAAAGTCTCCGTGGTCACCCATGTACTGGATGCCCCCAAAGGTCTCTGAAAGGTCCTTAAAATTAGCCAGAGAAGCATTGAATGATGAGTACCTTAATTTAGTAGACTCTGGGTTGCTTGGGTCTGAATACGTGATAGTGTTTTCCCTTACTGTCTCTTTAGCGTTTTTGACGACAATGTTTGGACGGCCTAGCCCTAGGTTATCAGCCTTAAACAGATCTGTTGCTGTAGAGCTCTCTAGATGTACGTTTTTAAAGTTAGAATCTATTGAGTAACCATAACCCTGGTCGTCATCAATAAGGTCAACAAATTGCCCAGACTTAAGCTCTCTCACGTTAGTAGCTACAGGCCGAAACCAAACATCTCCGTTCTTAAGAGTTACATTAGTGCTTCCACCCAAGGCCCCGTGAGAAAGCCCTTGTCCAGCTATCTTAACTACTGGGTATGTTTCGCTAAGCTCATAAAAAACTCTTTTATCAGCGTCAACGTCTTTTAAAGGAGTTCTAAGCTCTATGATGCAATTATCGCCCCACTTAGATATTCCTGACAATACATCCCCGTATGAAAACCCAAAAGCATTAGGGTTGTTTTTAAGGACAACAAAATCCCCTTTTTTATTTGAATCCACTGGAGCTGCCTGTAATGCATTGCTTTCGGTATCAGACCCTCCAAGCTTAACTAAATCAACGATATCAAACTCAAGACTCTCATACTTCCTGTCTTCACCCTCAAAGTAAGA